>Ga0208455_1000402_pt1 | contig 19546 bp, 23 predicted proteins | sample June2015DPH_4_50_FD_184690 | JGI IMG/M metagenome (GOLD analysis project Ga0208455, IMG submission 184690) | Peatland microbial communities from SPRUCE experiment site at the Marcell Experimental Forest, Minnesota, USA - June2015DPH_4_40... | ecosystem: Environmental > Terrestrial > Soil >... | reverse complement strand
CTCCGCAAAATCTTCGTCGCCGCACGTCCTGATCAAATAATCGCTTTCCTCGGACAACTCCTGTCGCCAAAACTACCCATCAAACCCCTGCGTTTCTTGGCTTTCCGATAGCGAGTCGAGTACTATGCTTACGTCCCATCTTTTCCTCCCTGCCTTGCGGACCAAAACGTTCCATCACCGGAACGCACAGTGCATCACAGCAAAATCGACCTGTCGAGGTCCGGTTTGGGTCATCAACTGCCGCGCCGGCCATCGACCCAGCGCGGCAGCTAGACACCTAATAACGGACACGAACGCAGGCGATCGGCGCGGCAGAGATGGGCCAAAGGCCGACATCGTGAACGTTCCAAAGAAGGTTTTGCGGCGCAGCCCGAAGTCGTCTGACGTTTGAGGTCACCCGCATCGACGTAGTCACACACAACGGCGCGATGAATCGGGCTATCAGACCTTCGATGTTCGCCTGTCTAAGTTAATCAGCGTGGGAATCAGCGTCACGCGCAGATCGCGTTTCTGAGTGAGGCGCTTTTCGTAGTCGGAATAGTCTGCCTCCGATATGCCGAGTGAACCGTCTTCGCAGGCCAGCACAAAGACTGCGGCATCAATCCCATGTGGCCCTAGTTTCAGACATTGGTCGACAAGGGCCTGAAGAAGTCCACGACGTTCTTGTCGCTCGCTTATTCCTTGAAGGGCTACCAATCTAGCCCCGAGCGCACGGTAGAACGCCTCTCGGCCTTCTGATCTGATGCGCTTCGGGTCGGGTTTCTCGTTTGTGCCGTGCACTTGGGTCGATTGCAAGGTGGTCGGCATCCCTGTGTTGCATGCCGCAGATCGCCGTTATTCGCCTCGAATTGCACGAGGCATCGGAGGCAATGCCCGCAATGCTCCCGATGCGCTCTGGTTCAAATTTTTCGCCCGGCAGCACGCTCAATTGTGTCGCTGCTGATATCGACGAAAGGCACGTTCCGGTTTTTGCAGTCGCTCTTAATCCACTCGCTCACCTTCGCGCACAGTAGGGCGTTGGGCAGTGCGGCCTCCGCAGGAATACCGCGCGGCCATAACGCGGCGATGGCCGCCTTGGCGCGATCGCGCTTATTTTGCCTGCGAGAGTTCGCCGCAGTGGTCGTCTTTCGCCGTATTAGATCAATCGAGCCTTTCTGCTCATGTAGCCACGCCTGATAGTCGTTTTCCTCGAGATCGACGCGGCCCATGCGTTCGCCACTGGCCAGGATTACGACATTACTCGCTACGTCGATGTCGGCGCCTTCCCATTGCGCACGCGTCATCGGCCGCCACGGTTGGGAGTAATGTCCGCGCCAGCATGCTCGGATGCAGCCGGCGTGAAGCGGATCGAGCAGTTTGACCTTGGCGGCTCCGATACTGATGCCCAGGCGCTTTGCAACTTCTTCAACCGCATCGGCGATCGGCTTGCTCGTCATTTCGTCACCGCCTTCTGCATGGGGACGACTTCGGCGCCCGGCTTCCCCGCTCCGGTGATGACGCTGCCGATCTTCTCGGCGGCCTCGCGGAGCGGGTCATCGGCAAAGTGCGCGTATCGCTGAGTCGTCCGCGACTGGGTGTGACCGAGCAGCCGGCCAATGATCGGTAAGCCAAGCCCCCCGCCGGCGCTGACCGATGCGAACGTGTGCCGCAGATCATAGAGCCGGGCATCCTTGCCGAGCCCGGTCTCCTTCCTAACGAAGTGCCAGATGTGCCACAGCGCCGCCAAATGTTCGCCCGGCTTATCCCCTGGGAAAATCCAATTGCCTTTGCGCTTTTTGCGCAGTCGATCGATCAATTCGATTGCCGGCGGATTCAACGGCAGCCGGTGCACCTTGCGTTGCTTGGTGTGGGCGCTGGGCTTGATCCAGTAGCCGGGCTCCTTGTCGAACTCGTCCCAACTAGCCTTCAATGCCTCTGCTGGCCGGCACCCGGTCAGCATGATCAGCCGCGCGCAATCGGCCGCGACGCCGGGATATTCCGCCAACGCGTCCGTGATTGCGGCCAACTCCGCTTGGCTAAAAAACCGTTCGCGCCCTTCCTCGTGATTGCGCTCGATGCCCTTGCAGGGATTGCCCTGCGCGGCATTTCGCCAAGGCGTGTTCTCGCCGGGCATCGGAACGAGCGAAAGCGAGAACATCTTTGAGCCGATGGCCAGGATGCGGTTGGCCCGGACGGGTCGCCCGGACTCGGTGACCTTGCGGTGCATCGCGCGAATGTCACCGCCATGCACGTCCGCGATCGTGGTGTGCGGCCCGAGGAGTTTGCCGATCTCTTCAAGCATCCTCTTTTCGTCCTGGATGCGATGCTCGGCGGCGGACTTCCGCGGCAGATGCTCCTCGATGTAGCGGTCGATCAGGTTTTGGACGGTCGGCGCCTCGCGGCGCTCGCGCTTCTGGCCGGCAGGATCGTGTCCCTGGTCGATCAGCGTGCGCAATTCCTTGGCCCGCTCGCGGGCCGCGGTGACCGACCATCGCGGGAATGAGCCGATCGTGTAGCGGCGCTCGCGCCCGTCGATCCGGTAATTGAGGAAAAAGGACTTCGAGCCGCCCGCATAGACGCGCACGCCGAAGCCGGTCACCTTGGGGTCGTTATCCCAATAGGTTGCCGTTCCGGTCTTGGGAGCCGGAACGTCGCGGACAAACTCATGCGTGAGCCTATCCGGTTTCTCTGTCCGCTTACCCATGAGCCCTCCCCGCGATCGGCCAAGTCAGAGATTCGTCAGTGTCGCGACGTGCCGCGACGTGCCGTTAAACTGTCACAGCGTTCCGCTTACGTCAACATATAACCGCGATTTTCATGGGCTTATTTTGGCGATCTGTGGAAAATTCGTCAGTATCAGAGGCTTGCGTCAGTGCCATCGAGCCGACTGCAAAACCGTTTACCCCGGTTCAATTCCGGGCGTGGCCTCCAGCCTTCACTGCTCCGCAGCTTCGGCTCGGCAAGCCCTGATACGAAGGCTGCCGCGCCGTAGCATTAGCGAAGGCGGGCGTAACAGGATTTATTGGGGCCTCATGCTTTCAAAGCCGGCGCGGCTTTGTTATAGGCAACCGCGCTTACGCCGAGTGGGCATCATCGTTCCCCGGTAGCTCAGCGGTAGAGCAACCGGCTGTTAACCGGTTGGTCGCTGGTTCGAATCCGGCCCGGGGAGCCAAACTAAATCAAAGACTTAGTTGCGACTTAAAATTGCTCGATCTTGCACAAGGATGGTGTTTGGCAACATCGGTGGCAACATCCTGCGGATTTCGCGAAGGGATAAGGACCCGCTCTTCCGTATCGCCTCAACCATCTCGTCGGTGAACACGATGGGACCAAAGGGAAGCCATCCTCCATGCCCGAGCTGCGAAAAACCAAATACTTCGTCACAGACGGAGAAACCGGCTTCGGATTTGCGTTCGAATACGAGGGGCAAGACGATTTCGATCGCGCAAAGTAGGCGCGCGGGACGCATCCGCGATCAATGCGTCGATGTCACTTTGAGCCAAAACCCAGCTGGGCGAGCGCGGCGGCGACGACCTGATCGCCGGTCAGGTGGCGGTGCTGCAATAGTGCTTCCGCCACGACTTCGATGGCCGCGCGCTCATGCTCGACCAGCGCTCGAGCGCGGTGCCGATAGCGGGTGAGCACGGCATCATTCCAATTCAGGCGCCGCCGGCGCAGCATCGTTTTGATGACTAGTAGGTCGCCCTGCTCGTCAGCATCACCGAACGCGGCGATCTCGGCCTCGGGCCCGGCGAACGCAGCCACGGTCCAGCCGGCAACCTCGGCGGAGCCGAGACGGCGCCGCATAGCGCGTGCCGCCGGTGCCATCGTCGCGGATGTAGACGGCCGCCAACGGCAACGCGAAATGCATTGGCGCTGATAGTGTGGCCGCTCTCGTGTGTTGCGGCGCGGGCGAGTAACTCCGCTTCGCCGCGCACCTCAGCGCCGGTGCACAATGCGTCTGAACGACAACCTGTCCGCCTCGCTTTTCGTGGCACGAAAGACGGCGAAGCCGCGTAGGTTGCCTTCCTCGGTTTTCAGCGTGACGGTGGAGCAGCTCTTGCGCTCGGCGGTGTCCTTGGCGTGGCGCTCATGCCGGTTTTTCATGTTTCGTAACCTTTAGCGTGACGCATCGGTGGACATCGTGAAAACCCTTGGTAAATATGGATTTCTGTTTTCAAAAGGGGTTTCAAACTGGTTTCAAACCCGCCGCACCTCGCGGGCGTGCCGTCCGCGCCGCTTGCTCATTCGGGTTTCGAGAAGATCCAACTTCACCAAACGGCCGACATCGCGCAGCAGGACTCGTTCGCGGTAGACGGGGTTCATGCCAGCATACGCCGGGACAGCCTGGCCGGTATTCGCCGCCATGTCGCCGACGGAGACCCAGTCGTCCTTGCTGCCGAGCCATTGCCAGAGCGAGAATTGGCGCTGATATGCGGCCATGTCGGCGCCACGAGCGGCGGGCGGTATAATGAGCTCGCCCGAGCTCGGCGTCGTCGGCACCTCGATCTCGTCGGCGCTGTTGTAAACGTACCTCGTCAACGTCCCATCGACATCGGCAAACCACGGCGTCACGCGCATTTTTAAGGACGATAGCGGGACCGGCTTTGCACCAGCAGCCCGGACGGGGCGCCTTGCCGCAAGCCGACTTTCGAACTCGTCTTCTGGAACGGCGGCACGCGCTTTCATGCGGGCACGCATCCGCTTGTCGATGCCGAAGTCGAGAAAAGTCGCACGGCGGCCGCTGTCGCGCACTTGTCCAATTTCGCCGCGTTTGACCATTTGCTCCAACAGCAGCCCGCCTTGCCTCTGGGCTCGCGCCACGATCTCGGCGATCTCAGTCCGCGCCGCGGCGTCGGCTGCCAGCTCCACCGCTCTCTCTTTCGGCTTCAACCTCTTTCGCGCCGCCTTCTTTGCTTTGGTTTCCTTCAGCATCTCCGCGAGGTCAGTTGCGGCGCCAAGCACGGCGAGGATGTCGCCGATGGTCGAGGCGAAAGCTAACCGTTGGCGGAGAGCAGCAGGATCGCGCCGCTGGGCTTCGGCTGCATCAGCGGCGGCCAGGGCGGCAAGCGGCGGCGGGTCGATGTTTGGCTCGATGGTGAACGTCCCGTCCGCCATGGCGACGGCGACAGTCGACGTCACGGCTATCATCCGAGGACCCACTGCCATACCCCAGCAGCCGCCAAGACCACGGCAATGACGAGCCCGGCGGTGATGGCCTCCCGCAGGAGCGCGTCGGTGGTGGTACGCTCGTTCATCGCAGCACCACCTCAGCCGCCCCTATAAGGCCGCCGGAACATATCGGTCGCGTTCGGGTCGAGCTCCTTCTGCCGCTTTGCCGCCCTGCGAAGCATGGCCGCTTCAAGCTGTTTATTGCTGACTTCAGCCTCAAGCTCGGCGACCCGCGCGCGCAGCGTTTGGTTTTCGATGAGCAAATCGTTCTCCGCCACAGCAATCCTCCTATCAGATCATGCCGGCGGCAGCGGCAGCTGATGGCCGGCGTCCTGGCACAGCGCGGCTACCGCCTCGCGCCAGGCGGCGATTGCGGTCATGACGCGCTCACGTAGCGTAACCTCGTCATCATATTTCGGCACCACCGCTGCACGTATTTGATCGAGCGGCTCGTCGCGAAGCGACCGCGCCCGCACTGCGTCACTTGGTTCCAACCCACGCGGCCCGCCATCGTCGGAGACGAGCTGTCCGACAATGCCCATGATGATGGCGCTCCGCGCCTTCAGGTCCGCCGCCTCGGCGAGCAGCCGCGCCGCGACCGGCGCCAATACCCTATTGACGGCGACGACGACGTCGTTTCTTCTCCATCGTTCCGCATCTTCAAGGTCGACGAGGTCGGCGGTGAGCTTGGCCAGAGCAGCATTGCCTGCGGCCAGCTCGTCTTGCGAATCGGCCTCCGCCATCCGTGCCGCCTTCATGGCCGCCGGTGCACGAATTTCGGATGAAGTCTTGAGCGCGTCGGCGACTGACGCGGCATGCGAGGCGCGTGCCGCATCAACGGCAGCGCCAGCAGCCTCACATTTAGCAGCGGCCGAGCTGACTAAGTCCTCGGCGCGTACAATGGCGGCGCGTTGGGAGACAACCGCGGCCACCGCCTTGTCGGCCTCGGCGATGGCCTCACGTAATGCGGCGCGCCGCGGGTCGGCGTCCTTGTCAGCAGCGGCGTCCTTGCGAATTGGTGTAACGCTCATCGTTTTTCCTCATGTCAGAATTTCAGCCGCGCGGTCGCCGTCATCAGGTGAGAACGGCGACCGCGGGCCTCCTGGCCGGAATCCTCTTTGGATTTCATACCGAGCGTATTCCGCTTCTTCCGAGGGACCAGCACAGCTCAGATGCTTTGTATCCGATTGCTTCCCGGATACCTCTCATGAAACTTTTTGCTTGGCGCCACGGATCGACGATCAGTCGCCAGCCGTTCCGCCGGCCGCATCGGCGGGAGCGCAGGCAGCAGTCGCGCGACCTCGGGATAGCGGCGCCGTAAGGCAGCGTCGCTGGCCAGCTCGCTGCCCCTGCCACGCTCGCCGCTAATTGCGAAATTGTTTTTTGGTTCGCCGGCAGCAAAGTCTCTAGCGCCCTTCGTCGCTTTGTGTACAAGGTCCAGCGCACGCTGGCAGTCGTCTTCGCCGAGGCCCTTGTCCTTGAGAAATTCGACGAAGGCCTCATCTGTATCCGGCTCTTCATCGTGGCCATCCGCTGGCGCATGCTGCTCCAACAAGTCAGCGACGCGGGCCATCTGCTCGTCGGACAAATTCAAGTCATCATGCAACAGCCGCTCGATGGCCCACCTGAGCTTCTTCAGCCGGCTACCTTCGCCGTTGCCCTCACCTGCACCGTTGTTGTCGTGCCGCGGCGCTGGCGGCGGCGCGGGGAGCATGCTTTCGTCCAAGCCTAACGCCCGAAGGGCCTGCCGCGGCCCGCCAGGAAAACGGGCTCGGAGGGCTGCACCTAATTTCGTCGATCGAGTAGTCATCGCTTTCGTCCTTTCTGTTAGTAGTCCGAAAAACCGCAGCACCCGCGACCGCCGCCCGCACGTCGCAGTGCGCCTTGGGCGTTGATCCGCGCAACCAGGTCCCACGCGGCCTGAGGATTCGCTCTGATCTGCGCGCACACGCCGAGCTGTTCGGTGGACGCCGCATGCGCCGCCATGGCGAGCGCAACCACGACATCAATTTTATGGCTCTGCTTTTCCTTCGCGATGCGCCAGCCGCGTGACGTTTCAAGCGCCACCGCACGCGATACCGCAAGCCGCATGGCGGCGTCGGGATAGACGGTTAGGTTGCGGCCGGTGATGAGCTCATAGAGACCCTGTGACGCGATGGTGAGGTTGCCGACACTTTGCGGGAATTCCGTCATCCGGACGCCAGCGCGGGCCAGCCGCTGCGCGGTGGACTGCATTTGCCACGGGTCATACAACACCTTCTGCACGTTAAAACGCTTCTTCAGCTCGAGCACCGTGCTCTCGATAGTGGCCTCAAAGTCGAGCGGGTCGTCCTTGCTTGGCTGAAATATGCGATGCCAAACAAGCCGCACGCGCTGGCCGTCCGTGGCGCACGCCACGATGGCCGTGCTGTCATGTTTGACGCTGGCGTCGATGCCGACATAGATCGGCAGCGACCTATCAGACAGCACCGGCGTCAGCCCCGGATCGACGATGCGGTCCCACGCTTCCAAGGTGGCGAAGCCGGACTCCGTCGTGGTGAACCGGTTCTCGATCATGCGAAGGTACTGCGCGGGACGCAGCGAACGCCGCATGTCGGCCAACCATGCCTCGGTCTGCAAGGGCGAGATCGGAACGTGCGACCAGAACATCAGCACGCCGTCACCGGCGTAAAGGTCGGTCCCAACAACCGGTTGTTTCAAACCACGTTCATAGAGCTCGTGCAGCAGCTCAGACTGGTCCTCGTAACCGGCATGTGACACGACCAGCCGACAAGAAGTCTGCCGCGTCGGCACCGGAACGAACTCGTCCCAGAGCCGGCGCGCGCGTTCCGACATGGCGCCCCATAATTCGTCGGCTACCACAATGGTGGGATGGCCGCCGGCTGCACCGGCGTAGTCGGAAGCTACTGCCGTGATGGTAGCGCCAGTCGCCGGGAAGGTAATTCGGTCAGCCCCAACCCTGGCCTCACGCCGCAACAGCGGTGACGCCTCGATGATGCGGCGGCACACCTCGAAGACCCGTGACTGCGCCTGGTCGAAGTCATTCGCAATCAGATAAGCTTCGGCGTGCCTTTCGCCGAACAATACAATAACGGTAATGACGAACATGGCGGCGAAGGTGGTCTTGCCGCTCTTCTTGATCGCCGAGTAGATTAGTTCTGGATAAAGCAACCGGCCGTCGGGACGACGACGAAAGGCGAGCCTCAAGAAGGCACGTTCGGCCTCTAACAGCCCGTACGCCTTGCCAGTCTCGGGATTGACGAGACATTCCTCGATAAAGGCACATGGGTCGGCGCGGTAACGCCTCAGCGCTTTGCGGTCGAGCATCATTATTGCGGCCTCGGCGGAACATCGATGGTCGCTTCGAGGTCGAACAGCTCGCCATCGTGCGAGGCCAAAAGCACTCCGTATAATGCCCGGCTACGACTATCGACTCGATAGCCGTGGCGCCGGCACCAGGCGGCCATATGCTCTACATCAATTGAGAACTTCTCGACCTCGATCCCCTGTGCTTCAAACTCGCGTATCGCCCTGTTTGTCTTCCGCACAAAAGCTTGATAACTGCCGCAAAGCTTGTCGTCAGCAACAGCTTGAAGCTGCCGCCAGCTTTCGGGCGTAAACCACGGCATGCCCAACCCGCTCATGTTTTCAGCTCGTTGAGCAAGCCGGCGGTGGCGGCCAGCAAAGGATCACCGGCCGCTTGGGCGACGATTAAGTTCGTGAGACCAAAACCGTGCAAGACAGTACAGGCGGCGGGCACCGAGATCTCGCCCAAGCCGATGTCAATTTTCAACCGATCGCGGATACGATGTCCGACCACCAATGCCAAGTAATGCCCGCTATAAGCGGCCGGGCAGATCGCGAAACCCTGATAGCGTGCACCGGGCGCACGCTTAGGCGGGCCCTCTTCCGATGGGCGCTGGGACGAGCGCCGGCGGCGGTTCAACAAAACGCTACTCATGCTCTTCCTCGCCAGAAGGTGCCGCGCTGGCCACGACGTCGCCGCTGGTTAGCGTTTCGTCGGCCGCCATATCGGCCGCCTCGTCGGCATTTGACTCACCGACGGCCTCGCCAGCAGCCTTCGCAGCGGCCTCAGCTTCAGCAGCCTCGCGCTGGCGTTCCTCGATGCCGATCCGCATCAGGTCGCCGAGCGACGGCCCGATGTCCTTCGATACCCGATCGATGCCGATGCGCTGCGCTAGTCGGACCAGCGTGCTCGACAGCGTCGCATGCTCGGCGATGTTGATCTCCTCGCCGTTGGCGAGGCGGCTTTCCATCTGTTCGGCCAGAACGGCCGCGGCAGCAAACCGGCGGATTAGTTGCTTGCGCGCCTCACTGCACTGATCGGCGCCGGACTGATCGGCCAGGACGGCGGAGGCGATGTCCCGATATCGCCGAGCGACGAGACTGCGGCCGTCGATGTCGGGCAGCAAGTCCCGGCCGTTGGATATCTTGCTCCTGCCGTATGACTTCGGCTCTGCTGCCGGCTTCCTAACGACACGCTTTCGTCGTGCTACTTCGCCGACCTCGATGTGCGCTTCCATTGACGCTCAAACCTTGAACTTCGTTGCCACGACGTTGCCATAAGGGGAACGCGCTTGCAAATTAAGCTGCAAAAACTTGCGCAGCGCGTAACTTCACGACGCATAGAGTAACCGGTGGCAAACCGGTAAGCCCATCAAGTTGAGCGACTCAGCCGGTCCGCATCCGCGCTCGACCGCGACGCCGTCGCCGCAAGCTTTTTATTTGGCCGACGAGCGAGCGCGGGACTTCAAGCCGCAGCACAGACTTGTCGTCACGTAGAGCGGAGTCCTCATCATCCGCGGAAGAGACAGCTTTGAGCATGATCTTCAGCAAGCATCACGGCTGCATCATCCCGCCCGTCGTGATCGGTTCCCTGAGTTGTCCTGCGCCTTGCACATTTCCCAGTCGATTCATCATCCCATCGTGCTTGGCCTTTGAAGAGTCCCATTTTGGCCTTGGCCGTGCTCTTTGCTGCAGTGCCGCTTGTTGGAGAGTCGCCGTATAGATAGATTCTGTGAGGCGACTCCGGTTTTATTGCATTGCGCCGTGTCAACTTGTGCGCGGTTTTGTTGACTTTCTTCGGTGAGGCGCGGCTTTTTGTTCGCCGAACATTTGTTCGCCGAACAATTTCGAGTCGCTTCACCGAGAAAGCCTCATTTCACTGGCATTTCTGATGCTGCGATGCGCGGAAATGGCGATAATTGTTGGCCTTTTTCGCACAAACAGCACACGACTGCCGCGTTTGCCAGGTCCGTATTTGATCTCCACAATGCCGGCGCTCGAGAGTTCACGCGAAGCCCGCGCGATTGCAATTCTTAGCGCATCGTCCTTGAGGTTCCAGGTCATCTGCTCAGCGAGTTGGCCGCTCTCTGCCCAGGCATCGGTCAGAATGGCGGCGAGTTCTTTCGCTCGCGGTGAGACTGTCTTCGACCTCATGATTTGCGCTTCCATTTTGTTTCTCCTTCTTCTCCGACGATCCCGTTCGCGCTTACGCTCCCGAAAATATAGGCGCATCATCCCCTTGGTGCGGTCAACACAAGCAATAGTCCTGATGCCAAGCTGAATTTTCTCGTCGAATGTCAAATTGATACGACGCCCGAGTGCCGCCGCAGTCCATCGCCGGCGCTCGGCGATGATGTCTTCCACGGCGTTGTGCAGTTCGATCTCGGGCACGCCGCGATGGCGGAGGAGCCGCTTCAATTCGCCGCGTCGCAGATTGTCGAGTTCGCTCATCCGGCCTTGTCTGCCGCGCTGACGTTCTCGGCCAGGACGTCGTTGATCTCGTCGCCGGCACCTTTGTCCTTGGGCCGCGGAATGCTTTTCTGGTCGATGATGAAGCGGATCGCCTGATGCCAGGGCACATCGCCATGCTGCTTCAACATCTGCTCGACCTGATGCTTCAGATCGTGCGGGAGTTTGAGGGCTTTTTTCGCCTTGGCCTCGACCGCCTTGCGGGATTTGTGGAACTCGGTCTTGACTGTCTGGCCGATGGCGTATTGGCGATAAGTTTTTTCGAGCAGGTCGTCCTCGGGAATGACTTTGGCAATGCCGTTCGCCCGCAGCTTGCGCTCGACGAGCGCGATGAACTGCGGCGAGGTCATCGCGTTCAACTCGACGCGGCGGGTGGACCGAAGCCGGTCGAAGTCCGCAAACATGAAGGCGATCTCTTTGTCGCTGGCGCCGTTCTGGCGAAGGTTGGCGATCAGCGCGGTTTTGTTGCCCTTCTGGTGGTGCTGGTATTCACTCTCCAGCGCCATCGCCGTGACGTCATCAAGAGAGAGACCTAAATCGACGGTCGCGATGTTGTGCTGAAACTCATACCGTCTGGTATCGCGCTGCAGCGTCCCGGCGATCGAGAAGCCGGCTTTGTCGAAGTCGTGCAGGATCAATAACGGGATGTCGTGGGTGTGGCATATTGCGTCGACCAACGCCCTGGCCGCGGTGACGCTCATCCCCTTCGTGCTCATGACCGCGACATCGAAGCGCTCGGCGATCTTCGCCGCTCGCAACAGCGGGTCGAAGCCTTCTTTTTCAACAAACAGCACGGCCCCGAAGCTCCCGCTCGGCCCGAGGGTCTCGACCTTGGCCTGGTTGAAGTCAGCGCCGATCATTCGAGGACCGTGCAAGTGCGCGAGGTAGTCTCGCACTTCGAGGGTGCCGACACCGAAGCCGCGCCCGCCATGCGGCTCGTTGAAATGTCCGCGTGCATCGTAGGTAACGTTCCAGTCGACGCCGGTCTCGTTCAAATAGTCGGGCAGCAAGACCTGCGTGAAATAGTCCGATCTGAGCTCCTTGCCGGTCACCTTCTGGATGTGAGGCCGCGCCGCGTACATTATTTGTCTGGCGTTGGCCGGCAGCCCCTTGGGCCCGCTGACCTTGCGGTAGGCTTTCTCCATGATCTCCGCGGCCGCTTCCTTGAATCCGGGTCCCCTCTCCTGCGTCATTCTGGAGTAGCGATATGATCGCGAGGCCGGGCTGCGTTCTTCCTGCTTTTTCGTCCGCGTCCAATTCTTTGTGCCAGCAAGAACGGCGTCAATGAGGTCGGCGGCCATGCCGCGGTCAATCTTCTTCGGCATAGTCGACCTCCCCTTCCACCACGATCGCCGTCTTGCCTCGATCGGTGTAAGCGACGCGCGGACAGGCCAGGTGCAACACCACGATGACCGGCTCCGTGGCATTGGCGCGGACCCTCATCAGGATCGCGTCGAGACCTTCGCCACTGCGGCCGATTTGCCGGAACGGGTTGCTGATCGCGGGCGAACAGTTGACGCCGGTGATCTCTTTGCGGCGCGGCCCGCGACCGGCGCCGAGACCGTCGCGGTGGAGGCCGAAAGCGAACTCGATCACCCGTGGAACGCCGTCCGTCTCGCCCAGCCGGCGCTGATACTTGAACGTGCGCGGATCTCCGCCCGCCTCTTCCATGCGGGCGTAGAGATGGGCTTTGCCGATGATGCCGAGCTCGGCAGGCCGCACCGGCTTGGTGTGGCTCTTCAGCGACGCCAACAGCTTGGCGATGTTTTCGGCGTTTGCCTTGTGAAGTCCGAAGAAGTCGTGCAGCGAGCGGTGCGAAGCGCCGGTTTCCGCCAAGACCTTCTTCTGCTTCGCGGTCGACGACATCCCGCGCAGTTCGCTGATAAACTGACGGACGGTGATGTCTCCGCGATTGGCGATGTGTGCCGCCATGTAGCGGCGGAGGCGGCCCGCGTCGTACCAGTGGGCGCACGTCGGCCAGGACGGCGACCATCTCGTCCAGCTTGGATTCGACGCCTTGGCGTCGATCTTCACCTCGCCGTTCCAGGTGACGCTAAGACTCAAATGTGGATTCAGCCAAGCGTAGGATTCGGCGAGCTCCAGAAGCCCGTCCTTGTTCTCGGCAACAAGGTCTCGCTCACCGTAATAAGAATGTTGGTATGCCGGCAGCTCGACCGTGATCCTGGTGCCGCGGACCACGGTCGACGGCTTAATCGTGCGGGTGATCTTCGGTTGCTGCAGGATGTGGTCGACTGCGAAGTTGATGTGATGAGCAACGCCGTGCGATTCGATCACGGTCTCGCCGGCGGCCTCTTCGCCGCGGTGCGCATCGAGAACATAGGCCATCGGTAAGATGCTCGAAAGCGCATTGCCTTGAGCGCCTCGTGTCGGGCTGCAGTAGGCCTCGCGGCTCGATTTTCGGATGCTGTAGTCGAGCACACCCGCGATCGTCTTCTCTGGAATACCGCTGCCATTGTCTTGAACGACAATCTTGTTGCCCTCGATGGCGATCGAGATGATCGGCGCGATCGCGGCCTCCTCGGCATCGTCGAGAGCGTTGTCGACCAGCTCCTTGAGCACGACCAACGGCCACTCTGCGACGTCATGACCGGTCACGTTCACCAGCTCGCGGCGGGAGCAGAATTCCATCAGCCGCGAGACTTCGAACGGAACCCGTGTGAGCTTCCTTTGTGCCGGTTTTACAGGCTTTTTTGGCTGTTCGGCCTTGCCACAATTTGTAAAAACCTGGCATTTTGGCAAAGGCGATTTAGCAAGCTGAAAATCCGCCTTGTTTGACCGACTTTCCGGCGCAGCGCGCTTGGTTGCCGCGGTGCTCATCGTGTTGCGGCCTTGCCGACAATTTGATCGAGCACCGCGCCGATGACGCCGGCCGCGCTGCCGTCGGAGTTGCGCGAAAGCGCGTGCGCGATGGTCGCGGCATCGCATCCATACTGGAGGCAGAGCGAGACCAATATTCCGGCATCGCGTGCGGCTACATCTGAGGCGTTGCCAGCCTTGTGATTCGAGACAAAGACCTCGGCGAGGCCGCCATCGACAAACCTGCTAATGGTCACTTTGTAGCGAAGGCCGGCGACCTCGATGTCAAAAGTCTCGCTGGCGCGACGATTCGGAAGGCGGCGGCGCTCGCTCACGACGCGTCCCCCTGCGCGTCGTCAGCTTCCGGCATGGCGATGGCGCGCGTCAGTCGTACTTGTCGCGGCGCAAAATTTTCGCTATTGGCGGCAACAGAGGTCTTGTCAGAGAGCCTACTAACCTGCTGCCGAGCGCCGGGATCGCGAGTCCCGGCGCTTGGATTTTCGGTCATGCGGTCTGCGGCGCACCAGCGTCGCGCTCGGCCAGCCGAGCCTGAATGTGCGCGTCGATCTCGGCTTCGCTCCAGGCATTGACGCCTTTCGCGCTTCCGCTTGGCTTCAGTGGTCTTGGGAAGCGTCCGGAGCGCACCAAGCGAAAAATGTGCTGGCGCGAATATTTAATTCCTTTTTCGGTCTGGAGTTCTGCAAAGCTGAGCAGGCGCATGGAATCACCTCACGTCGCGTGTCGTCGCGCTGTGCTTAGCGGCTTCGGGAGCGGCGCATAATTTCCCAATTAGGGAGGGGCCTTATTGGGAGGGCGAGGGGTCGCTGTCCAGAATCAGGTCGGCGCACCAATTTTCAACGGTGCTATTGCTGATGGTTCTCCGCAGCGCGACGGCCGCGACGGTCGCAAGCGTGCCGTAGCGGCAGGTGCCGTAAATCTTCTTCATTTCGATGGCAAACCCGCGCACCCTGCCGCGCAGGTTGTCGTCGTTCCGCTTTCCGCTGCTGCGTTCCAGAAGGTGCGCGCCCTTCCGCTGCTCGATCTCCCGCGCGTCGTTTTTCAAGACGGCTTCGACAATCGCGAAATGGGCCATAAGGTCCGAATCTGCCATCACGCGTGGATCGTTATCCATGTGCTTGCGACAAACGTCAGCCGCTTCGCGCATGCGTGCCGCCCGCTCCTTGATCTCTGACCGCCGCACGACAGGTCGCTCGAAACTCAGCTCGACTACAGCGCTGGCGAAGAAAGCGGCGCAGGCTTCGTCCTTCAACGAGAATTTCGCCTCGACGCCGTGGCCCGAGAGGCGTTGCCAGCTTTTTAGCTTGGTGATCGAGCCTTGCGAGACCTGGGCGCCCCGCAAGCTCTTCCAGACCGGCCGCATCTTGCCGTCGGTCAACAACCGTCGCGCTATCTCGCCCCCGTCCACGGGCAAGACTTCGGCCATAGTTTTAACCGCGGCCGGCACCCAATCCGGGATGACGACGCCCTGCATGATTCAGCCACGCGCCTGATCAAGTCGCACGACGTTCGCCGGCGCTGGCTCGACGATGGCCCGCAGCCGAGAAGCCCAGAGCTCGAGCGCATGGCGCTTCTCATCGAGATAAGCGTGCTGATCGTAAACCCTGTGAAGCCCGGGCTTCGTGTGCGCGATCACCAGCTCGCGGACCAAGTCAGACACGGGAAGTGCCGACAACCCAGTCCGCATCGTGCGACGAACATCGTGGATAACCCACGATTCGACATGTGCCTTACGGCGGTCCACGCCACGCACCCGACCGAGCGCGCACCAGCTAAGCCGCATGCGCTTGTCGAGTCGTTCCTTCGCCTTCGAGAATCCATTGACCGGCTTCACGCCGAATGTCGTCGAAAACAGAAAATCGCCTTTCTTGAACCGCGGCAGTCCTTCAAGGATGGCGATCACATCGTCCGAAAGCGGCACGACATGCGCGGCGTCGGCCTTCATGCGCTCGGCCGGGATCACCCAGAGCTTTCGCGCGAGATCGATTTCCGACCATCGCGCCTCGGCGACCTCGCTCTTGCGCTGGCCCGTGAGTGCGAGCATCCGAAACAATGGGCCGTAGGGATAGCCGAGTCGACGCGTTGCTCGCCAGAATGCACGCAGCTGGTCGTCGTCGAGGATGCGCGTGCGAAAGACCTTTTTGCCGATGATGGCCTTTGGCTTCAGCCGCTCGCATGGCGAACTTTCTAGCCCGTAAATTTGCTGGTCGATCGCCCAGGAGAAAAGCCGGCGGCCGAGAACAAGGAGATTGTGCGCCTGATATGGCGCGCCGCGGTCTTTGGCCGCCATCACGACGTCGCGGACATCGTGCGCCGTGATCTCGGCGATCGGCCGCTTGCCCCATCGGGGCACGAACTCACGCCGAATATCGCGCTCTGCCTCCCTGCCCTTCCGCTCTCCGGGCAGCTTATCCCTGATGAAGTCCTCAGCGACGGCGGTGAACGTGGTTTGCCGTTGGCGCAGTTCCGCCAGCCGCTCGCGTTCCTGCTGAACGTGAGGATCGACGCCATTGCGGAGCAATTTGCGCCACGCTGAGGCCTTCTGGCGGGCCTCTTCCAGCGTCAGATCGCCGTACGCGCCGAGCGCTCGGCGCGTCGGGTTGGGGCTGCCGGGGAACCGCGCGAGCAGGACGAAGGTGCGTTGCCCGCCGCCGAGAACGCGCACGCGCAGACCCGGGATCTCGGTGTCCTTGACGTCATATGGCTTGCCGTCTGGCGCCGGCTTTAGGGAGCGGACTTTCGCATCGGTCAAGGTTCGCATTTCGGGCCTCGTGGCAACATGGTGGCAACATTTGGCGCGAGCTACGGTGTTGCCATATGAGACACGAAGTTACGCTTTGCTGGAGCTCTTGCAAGAAAAATCACCAGTGCGCGCTACACGACGCACCGGTTTGTTACGCACTGATGGGGCCAGCGACCCTCCTGTTAACCGGTTGGTCGCTGGTTCGAATCCGGCCCGGGGAGAGCCAAACCTTCTCAAATTCAAAGGCGCAGGCCTCGGCGCCCACAGCGCCGCGGCGCGATCGGATAAGAGGGGGACCATCAGGTCGCCCCCAAATCCGATCTTGGCATTGCAAGCGTAGAACTCGCTACCGCGCCAACGACGCCAGCGCGCGGCAGACCTCCAGTTGGCTCTGGTCGGCTGCCGCCGGTCGGGCCAGGACGGTGCCCGCAACCCCGCTGCCTGTTCCCACACTGGCGCCCGTCCCAACACCTCCGACGCCGCCAACACCGGCGCCCACACCCCCCACTCCCGGGCCAACACCGCCCCCGACACCAGCACCTCCTACCCCGCCTCCGACCCCCGCGCCCGCACCGCCGGTCCCGGCCCCGTCAGTATTGCCAACCGTTCGGATGCGGTGCGATGTTCGCCGCGCCCTGCTCTTGCTGACGTCCTCAAACTGAGCGTTGAAGACGTATCCGGCTTCCGGCCGGGCGAGTGGAAAGACCGATGGCTGCGCACGGCGACGATTTGAAGGTGACGCAGGGCGTAAAGGATTGGGTCGGCCGCTCCATACCGCGATTTGAAGACGCGGCACTGCTGACCGGCCGCGGCCACTATCTCGACGATCTCGGCGTACCTCCCGGCACGCTCGAGGCGGCGATCCTGCGGTCGCCGCACGCGCACGCGGAAATCGAGGCGATCGATTGCACCGCGGCGAAAGCCGCGGATGGAGTCTTCGCGGTCGTCACCGGCGCCGACGTCAAAGCGCTGACGTCGAGCCTGGTGGTGGGCGTAAAGGCCGGCATCGAATGTTGGCCGATAGCGACCGATCGCGTGCGTTATGTCGGCGAGCCGGTCGCCATCGTGGTCGCCTCCGACCGCTATCGTGCCGAGGACGCGCTCGATCTCATCGAAGTCCGCTATCGACCATTGCCGGCGGTGGTCGATCCGCTCGCAGCGGCAGCGCCGGACGCTCCCGTGCTCCATCCGGAAGCGAACGGTAATGTCATCGGCGAGCGCGTCTTTCGTTACGGCGATCCCGAGGGCGCCTTTGCTGCCGCCGCGCACCGCGTCCGCGTCGATGTCCGCTATCCGCGCAATTCCTGCACGCCGATCGAAACCTACGGCGTCGTCGCCGAATACGATCCCGCAGAGGGCGCCTACGACGTGCTGGCCAATTTCCAAGGACCGTTCAGCCTGCATCCGGTCATGGCGCGGGCGCTGAAGGTCCCGGGCAACCGCTTCCGGCTGCGGACGCCTCGGGACTCCGGCGGCAGCTTCGGCGTCAAGCAAGCGATATTTCCCTATATCGTGCTGATCGCCGTAGCGGCGCGGATCGCCGCGCGGCCGGTGAAATGGATCGAAGATCGCTTGGAGCATTTGGCCGGATCGGTCGCGGCGGCCAACCGCGTCACGACGCTCGAGGCCGGGGTCGATTCCGATGGCCGCATTACCGCGCTGGCCTGGGATCAGCTTGAAGATTGCGGCGCGCATCTGCGCGCGCCGGAGCCCGCCACCCTCTATCGCATGCACGGTAACCTGACCGGCGCCTACGACATCCGTCACGTCAAGGTACGCAACCGGATCGTTCTCACCAACAAGACACCGACCGGGCTCAATCGCGGGTTCGGCGGCCCGCAAGTCTATTATCCGCTCGAGCGGCTCGTGCAACGCATCGCGATCGAGCTCAAGCTCGATCCGCTCGAGGTCATTCGCCGCAACCTCGTTCCCGCCAAAGCCATGCCTTACCGCACGGCGACCGGCGCGTTGCTCGATTCCGGAGATTTCGCAGGGACGCTGGAGGCGGCGGTATCCGAGGGCCAGCTCGAGGCCCTGCAAGAGCGCCGGGACGTGGCGCGCGCCGCAGGCAAACATTACGGCATCGGCTTTGCCGCCGTGGTCGAGCCGAGCGTCTCCAACATGGGATACATCACGACACCGTTGACGCCGGAGGAACGGCGCCGTGCCGGCCCGAAGAATGGCGCACAATCGACCGCAACGGTCAGCCTCGATCCGCTCGGGGCCGCCTCGGTGCAGGTGGCCTCGGCCCCGCAGGGACAGGGCCACCGCACGGTGCTGGCGCAGGTGATCGCCGACGCGCTCGGATTGAAGCCGCAGGATGTGCGCGTCACCACCGAAGTGGACACCGCCAAGGACGGCTGGTCGATCGCCTCGGGCAATTATTCCAGCCGCTTTGCCCCGGCGGTCGCCGGCGCCGCGCAAATCGCAGCGTTGCAATTGCGCGAACGGCTGGCGCGGATCGCCGCCGTCCAGCTTAACGTTCCCGCAGCGGAGATCGTCTTCGCCGACGGCCGCATCGCCGCCCGTTCAAATCCGGACAATGCCATATCCTTTTCGCGCATCGCCGCGGCCGGCCATTGGGCCCCTGGCACGATCGCCGCCGAGATCGGGCAGACCATCCGGGAGACGGTGTTCTGGACGCCGCCGCAACTCACGGCGCCGAATGAAGCCGACGAGGTCAACAGCTCGCTGTGTCACGGCTTCATCTTCGATTTCTGCGGTGTCGAGATCGATCCGATGTCGGGTGCCGTGCGCCTCGATCGCTACGTCACCATGCACGATTGCGGACGCATCCTGCATCCGGCGATGGTCGCCGGCCAGATCAACGGCGGCTTTGCCCATGCCCTCGGCGCGGCGCTCTACGAAGAATATGCCTACGCGGCCGACGGCAGTTTTCTCTCGGGTACGTTTGCCGATTATTTGGTGCCGACCACGATGGAGGTCCCGGAGCCGATCATCCTGCACCGGGAATCGCCCTCGCCCTTTACCCCGCTCGGCGCCAAAGGCGTCGGCGAAGGCAATTGCATGTCGACGCCGGTC
>Ga0208455_1000401_pt1 | contig 19551 bp, 12 predicted proteins | sample June2015DPH_4_50_FD_184690 | JGI IMG/M metagenome (GOLD analysis project Ga0208455, IMG submission 184690) | Peatland microbial communities from SPRUCE experiment site at the Marcell Experimental Forest, Minnesota, USA - June2015DPH_4_40... | ecosystem: Environmental > Terrestrial > Soil >... | reverse complement strand
TGCACGATGCCGCGGCGGATGGCGCGGGTGCGGGTGAAATGCGCAAACAACGCCTCGCCGTCGCCGCGGCGGATGGCGCGGGTGAGCTGCGATAAATCTTCGTTGAAGGTGCCGAGCATTTCCAGCACGGCATCCTTGTTGGCCAGGAACACGTCCCGCCACATGGTCGGATCGGACGCGGCGATCCTGGTGAAATCGCGAAAGCCGCCGGCGGAGAATTTGAGCACCTCGGAGCGTGTCACTTCGGCGAGCTCGTCGGCGGTGCCGACGATCGTATAGGCGATCAGGTGCGGCAGGTGGCTGGTGATCGCCAGCACGAGGTCGTGGTGCGCAGCCGGCATGGTCTCGACGGTGGCGCCGAGCGCGCGCCAGAACGCGGCCAGTCTTTCGATGGCGGCGGGATCGGCGCCGTCCGGCGGCGTGAGGATGCACCAGCGGCCGACGAACAAGGACGCGAAGCCGGCATCCGGGCCGGAATTCTCAGTGCCGGCGACCGGATGCGCCGGGATGAAATGCACGCCCTCGGGCAGATGCGACGCCATGTCGCGAATGACGGCGCCCTTGACCGAGCCGACATCGGAAACGGTCGCGCCGCGCGCCAGATGCGGGCCGATCTCGGCGGCGACGTCGCCGCAGGCGCCGACCGGAACGCAGACGATGACCAGATCGGCGCCCGCGACCACAGCCGCATTGCTCTCGACCACCTGGTCGGCAAGGCCGAGCTCGGCGACGCGGCGGCGCGTTTGCGCCGAGCGCGCCGTCGCCACGATCTCGCGCACGGCGCCTTGCACGCGGGCCGCCCGCGCGATCGAGGAGCCGATCAAACCGACCCCGATCAAGGCGAGGCGATTGAACAGCGGTGCGGATTCGGTCACGGCGTCACACCGGCTTCGCCAAAAAATCCTTGAGCGCCGCGACCACGAGCCGATTAGCCTCCTCGGTGCCGACGCTCATGCGCAGCGCGTTCGGCAGTTTGTAGGGGCCGAGCTGGCGCAGGATGAGCCCGCGCGCCGACAGGAAGGCGTCCGCGTCCTTGGCGGTACGGCCCTTGGCGTCGGGGAAGTGGATCAGCACGAAATTGGCGACGCTCGGCGTCACCTTCAGCCCGAGCTTGCCGATCTCCTGCGACAGCCAGGCGAGCCAGCGCGTGTTGTGCTCGTGCGCGCGCTCCTGGTGTTCGTGATCCTCAATCGCCGCGATGCCGGCGGCGATCGCCGGCGCATTGACGTTGAACGGGCCGCGAATGCGATTGATGGCGGCGACAACATGGGCAGGGCCGAACATCCAGCCGAGCCGCACGGCCGCCAGCCCGTGGATCTTGGAGAACGTGCGGGTCATGACGACGTTGTCGTTGGTGGCGACGAGCTCGATGCCGGACTCGTAGTCGTTGCGGCGGACGTATTCGGCGTAAGCCGCGTCGAGCACGAGCAGCACCTGCGGCGGCAGGCTGCGGTGCAGCCGCTTGACCTCGTCGAACGAGATATACGTGCCGGTCGGGTTGTTCGGATTGGCGAGAAAGACGATTTTCGTCTTCTTCGTCACGGCGGCCAGGATCGCATCGACATTTGCCGTGTAATCTGTTTCCGCCGCCACCACCGGGCGGCCGCCGGTGCCGAGCGTCGCGATCGGATAGACGAGAAAACCGTGCGTAGTGTGGATCGCCTCGTCGCCGTCGGCGAGATAGGCGCGCGCCAGCAGGTTCAACAGGTCGTCGGAGCCGGCGCCGCAGACGATGCGCTCCGGATCAAGCCCGAACGCCCGCCCGATCGCCTCGCGCAGCTCGCTCGCTGAACCGTCGGGATAGTCCTCCAGATGCGCGGCGACGGATTGATAGGCCGCTATGGCGCGCGGACTCGGTCCAAGCGGCGTCTCATTCGACGACAGCTTGAACACCTTGGCGACGCCCGGCGCGCTGCTCTTGCCGGGCACATAGGCCTCGATGTCGAGGACGCCAGCCCGCGGCTGGGGACGTAGAGCGGTCATCACTTTCTGCTTTCTCGTCGTCGTGCTCGCTGATGATCCGCCCGCAAGAAGCGGGGAGCGGGAAGGGGGATCAGCTTTTGTGCGGCACCGTATAGCGGGTCGCGTGGCTGCCGACGAGGGCCTTCGAGCGGATCGAGGCGCCGGTCGCAAGGAGCGCGTCGGCGACCGGGCCGATGCCACCCCGCTCGGCCGAGATGAGTAGGGCGGCGCCGTCGAAGGCGCGATCGGGGACCGCGATGGCATCGGCGAGGCCGGCCAGCCGATCAACCGAGCCGGCGGTCCAGCCGGAGACCCGCACGCTCCACACCTCAGTTTCGGTCACCATGGCGTCCGCCGCGACGCGCGAGACCACGAAGACCGGCATGCCGGCCGGATGATCGGCGCGTTCGACGAACGGCAGCCGGGCAATGATTTTCGGCGCGGTATCGAATTCGAGCGTGGTCCACCATGGGCCGGCGCCGGCGATGGCGAAGGCGGGAACCAGGCCGAGATCGCCTTTCGACGCGGTTACCGCCTGGACCACGCTCGCCGCCCCCATATGCGGCACGAACGGCACGGTGAAACCGAAGTGAAACCGCGCGGAATCGCGCATCAACGCGTCGCCGGCGGAAAGGTCGGCGTGCACGGCGAACGGCGCCTGCACATAGGTGAAGGTCGAGATGATGACCCGCCAGATGCTCTCGACGGTGTCGAGCGGCAGGCTGCCATGATGGCGCTGGACGAGGCGGCGCATCATGTCGGCCTCGCGCGCCGGACGGAACGCGGAGCCGGATTCCTCGGTCTTCTTGACCGCGATCAGTCGTTCGATGATCTCGCCGCGCTCGATCAAGAGCCCGTGCATCGCCTCGTCGATCCGATCGATCTCGCGACGCAGCTCGGCAAGCAGGAGTTCGTTTTGGCGCGGCGGTTTCGGCATGGGTCATCCCGGCGATAGCCTCGATTGATAGGTGCCGTTAGGCGCGAAATCAAAGAAAACATTGACTCCGGCGGGCAGCGGCCTAATTACGCCACTTTGACCGCCCCGCGGCTGGAGCCGCCAGGCCGGGAAGCGCCGATCCGGGAAGCACTTATGGCAGAAGTGAGCGCCACGCTCGATCTCGCCGACCGCACGCGCGAAGCGGACTATCCGCATTCGCTGGTCGTGCGCTTTCCGGTGAATAATCCGTTGCGGCTCGATGCCGGCGTCGACTTCAGCCCATTGCAGATTGCCTACCAGACCTACGGCGCACTTAATGCCGAGCGCAGCAACGCCGTCCTGGTCTGCCATGCGCTCACCGGCGATCAGCATGTCGTCAACGACCATCCGGTGACCGGTAAGCCGGGCTGGTGGGAGACCATGGTCGGGCCCGGCCGGCCGATCGACACCGAACGTTATTTCGTCATCTGCCCCAACGTCGTCGGCGGCTGCATGGGCTCCTCCGGGCCGGCCTCGACCAATCCGGCGACCGGCATGTCCTGGGGCCTCGACTTTCCCGTCATCACCGTGCGCGACATGGTGCGCGCGCAGGCGATGCTGCTCGATTATCTCGGCATCGACTCGCTGTTTGCCGTCACCGGCGGCTCCATGGGGGCCATGCAGGTGCTGCAATGGGCGGCGAGCTATCCGCGGCGCGTCTTCGCCGCGCTGCCGATCGCGGGTTCCACCCGGCATTCGGCGCAGAACATCGCCTTCCATGAGGTCGGCCGCCAGGCGGTGATGGCCGATCCGGACTGGCGCGGCGGACGCTATTTTGCCGAAGGCACCAATCCGCGGCGCGGCCTCGCGGTTGCGCGCATGGGCGCGCACATCACTTATCTGTCCGACGCCGCGCTGCACCGGAAATTCGGCCGCCGTTTCCAGGACCGCGACAACCCGACGTTCTCGTTCGACGCCGATTTCCAGGTCGAGTCCTACCTGCGGCACCAGGGCATCACCTTCGTCGAGCGGTTCGACGCCAATTCCTATCTGTATCTGACCCGCGCCATGGACTATTTCGATCTCGCCGCCGACTACGACGGCGTCGTCGCCAACGCCTTCCGCGGCGCGCCGACGCGGTTCTGCGTCATTTCGTTCACCAGCGATTGGCTGTTCCCGACGCCGGAATCGCGCGCCATCGTGCATGCGCTCAATGCCGCCGGCGCGCGCGTCTCGTTCGCCGAGATCACCACCGACAAGGGCCACGACGCCTTCTTGCTGGACGAACCGGAATTGTTCACCATCGTACGCGGCTTCCTCGAGGGCGCGGCCAAAGCGCGCGGCCTGCCGCTGGCGCGGAGATAAGATGCTGACCCGGCTCAAGCGCGACCTCACCATGGCCGACGCCGCGCGCGGCCCGGGCGGCTCGCGCGTCGACTTGCTCGTTGTCGCCGCCATGGTGGAGCCCGGCGCGCGCGTGCTCGACGTCGGCTGCGGCGACGGCGAACTGCTGCGGCTCCTGGAAACACGCGGCGTCGACGGCCGCGGCATCGAGCTGTCCCGCGAGGGCGTCAACGAATGTGTCGCCAAGGGCCTCGCCGTGGTGCAGGGCGACGCCGACACCGATCTCGAAGATTATCCCGACGACGGCTTCGATTTCGTCATCCTGTCGCAGACGCTGCAGGCGACGCGACAGCCGCGCGTCGTGCTCGAGCACATGTTGCGCATCGGCCGCCACGCCATCGTCTCGTTCCCCAATTTCGGCCACTGGCGGATCCGGCGGCAGATCGCGCTCGGCGGCCACATGCCGCACACCGACAATCTACCCTATGCCTGGTACGAGACGCCCAACATCCACTTCTGCAGCATCAAGGATTTCCGCCAGCTCTGTCGCGTATCCGGCGCCAAGATCGAGGAGGCGGTGGCGCTCAACGCCTGGGGCCGACGCATGCGGCTGAAAATGCCGTGGTGGTTCTGGAATCTGTTCGGCGAGCAGGCGGTGTTTTTGCTCAGCCGCCGCGGGTAGAATAGCCATGCCTGACGTCCGATCGCGCTTCGCGATCGGTGCGGGCCCGTAGCTCAATGGTCAGAGCCAGCGGCTCATAACCGCTTGGTTGGAGGTTCGAGTCCTCCCGGGCCCACCACCGCAAAAATAAGCTATTGAGATTGCCCGTCTTTTTCCTCTAATTGTCTTACCTTGCCCACAGGTAAGACAATAGAATGTTCACTCACCGTTCGCGGTTGCGGCTCCGTTCCTATGGGCTTCGGGGGTGCTGGCCCATTTCGACCTATCCCGTTGATGGGTGGTCCCTTTTGAATTTGATGGTGGTCCCTTTTGAAACTTAGGAGCCAGACCGAACCTTGATTCGCAGAACTTTATGAAACACGCCCTCTCGCCGGTCCGTCAGGTATGAGAATCCGCAGCCAAAGCGGACCGCCAGAGCCTCCGCTGCGGCCCTTGCTTTGTCGTCAATAATCCCCGCCGCCGAAATGGGAACCCGGCGCGTCCAAAGCCGCTGTCCGCGAGACGTGCATCAGCTGCCGGATATCGTGCGGGTCATCATCTCAGCGTGAAGACGCCAGCGGTAAATCGTCCCCCCACGGCGGCAAGTCGTTCGGCACCAGCCGCAACAGGCAACCGGCCCGCATGACATAGAAGATGCCGTTGATGATCCCGCGCTTTGGGCCTGGGTATTGTCTGCCAGCGCTACATCGTCCTAGTTTAGATTTGGATGATATTGATCGTTCGGTTCTCGATCTCCTCGCGCACATGTGCGTAAAGACGAGGATTGCGGGCGGAGAGGATTTGCAGCGCGGCCAGGACGGCGTTGGAAGGTTCCAGAACAGTCATAACTGGCACGTTGCTCGGTGCTCGCAAAGACGACCAAACATCGTCAGGAAACTCCTTGACGCTGGCGGGCACCGTGATGACTGGAATGTTTGACATTGCTGAAAGTGATGGACCTGCGCCATTTGACCGTCCGATGTATGCGATGACCACTGAGTCCGGCACCTCCTGCGCCATCCGATGGAGAATGCTGGCCCCCATCATTGGCTCTTTGTGCAAAGAGCAGGTCACTATGGTCATCAAGCTCTTCAGGTCACCAAGCGCTTCCGAAAACGCATCCGTCTTGTCCTTTTCCGATCCCTTCCAGAGAATGATCCGCTGACGTGGCAACTGGAAACGGTTCGTGACGTTCGCGACAAACCGGTACTTCGCGGCCACATCGTCGAGCGATCCACCATCACGATAGACTTGCTTGTCAATGTACGACCCGCTCTGGATGACCCGCCAAGAGTCGTTGTCGATAACATCTGCAAGCAGCAGGTGCCCTTTGGAGTCAAAGCCGAACTCAACCTTGAAGTCGACGAGGGTTCCACCTTCAAGTTGCCATGCCTTCTCGAGCACCAGAAACGCACGACGTGCGATGCGCCGCATCTCGGGGAAGATTTTCCACTCCTCGTCGTAACCAAAAACCTCCGCCTCCGAAAGGACGAGAAACGGCTCCTGTCCGTGTATCGGCTTCGCCGGATTGAAGAGCTGAATCTGCGAAGCCTCTTTCTGGTAAATTAACAGCGGGTCGTCACAGATGAGTGACTTTCCTTTCCAGTTTTTGTTCTTGGTCTTGAGGAAGAATTCAACGATAAGTTGCGGAAATAGCTGTCCTTTCGAGAAATGTGGGTTACGCTTGAGGTAGGAGCCATGTGCTTCGCGCCGTACTACCACTTCGTAAGGAAGCATGAAGCATTTTGGTGCGATGAAGGAACTCGTGCTGTCTTGCTCCTCGAAGGCGACAGGTAGACCGCATGCCTTCAGCAAGCGGAAAACGTTGCATGTGGTCCTGTTGGCAAGCCTTCCCTTGTCGGAGATGATGTCATGTTTTGCGCCATCACCCGCAGTGATATCGTCCTTGGACATGACGGTCACCAAATCGGAATCACCGGTGACCTGATAGATCTTCTTCGTCTTGCCCTCGGTGATGAGAGTACCGAGAGCATGCTTCGTGTTAGGGCGTTGTTCCGTCTTTGCGTGCACGGCCTGCTCCAGAAACTGTTTCAAATCGATCCTGAACAATAATCCTCAAACGCCCCCCCATCTACAGCAAATGAGAGCCAATAACAGGCTTTAAACACAAATATCACCCCTGATGTAATCGTCGTCGTCGCAATTCGACGCGATCGTTCCCATATACGGTCGCAACAGCCAATAACCAGACATTACGGCACCGTCGAGCGGGAGACCGTTTGGCCCGTGTCACGGAGGGAGATTCCCATGTTCACGGCAGAGCAATTTCGCGCGAAAGCGACAGAAAGCGCTGAATCGATAAGAAATACTGACGTTCCGAGCGAAATCCGTAAATTTCAGCGATCAATGGAAAGCTTCAGTCAGTTGGCTCAAAACGAAGACTGGCTGGCGGACAATTACGACAAAATGATCCGTTCGCAAGACGTACTTCCTCAATGCGCGGTCGTCGGAAAGCGGCTGGACAGCAAGGCCGTCGCAGAGATCGAGGAGCATATTCTGCGGTGTCTCGGGGCGGCCGTCATCATGCAGTGGAACACGATCCCGGCGAAGCTGCAACGCGAGCTTTTCGATACCGCAGGCTCGCTGGGGGACGTACTACAAACGGTTACGCTGAGAGGCCAGATTGCTCGCTTCTTGCATGACAACAAGGACGAACAGAAACCGGCAGATTGGATTTCTAAGCCCAATATAGCGAAAGGAAAGCCTAATGGCTCATAAGTTCAATATCGGTCAAATAGTCGAGCTTGAGCCGGGATGGCTTCGGTCATCAGCCCCTGGTCCCTATGAGATTCGCCATCTCATTCCAGCCTCGGACCGAGACCCCGATGATCCATGCTACCGCATCAAGAGTGTCGCCGAAAAGCACGAACGGGTCGCACCCGAAAGCGAGCTCGCGCTCTCGAAAGACGTTTTCGCTTAAAGAGATAGCGGCGCGCGTCATCAATCTCAGCTGGATTGCATCATCGCTAGCGCGGATATGATCCTCGGGAAGGACCCCGGGAAACGACGCCCGTTAGCCTCATCGGTTTGTGAAATTTTGGCAATTTGGCCGCTTGGTGGAGGAGTCGAACATCCCCCTCGTGTGCCTCCGGAAATTTGACTGGACATTCTCCTCTCAAAACGTGCAGTTACATATTATTCGAGACGTCAACGCAAGACGTTCGGGCTTTCAACCCAACTTTTCAATCGGGACCTTTTCGAACGCCCCGTTTCCTCGTTCCGAAGCATATCGGGCGAAAGGAAATCCCATGCGCACCCTTGTCGAGCCGCCGCCCTCGTCGCACTGCGGCGTCTGTGGTGGCGAGTTGCGACTCAAGCAGATTGAGTCAGCCAACCGCGCCCTTGATTTGGACAACGAGATATTCGTCTGCGTAAAGTGCCTCCGTGAGCAGTCGTGTACCGTGAGCCATAACCAAAACGTGCGCCATATGCCGGACCCCAAGGCGGCCTAGGCAAACGAAACCGTTTTCCGCGTCCCGACCGTCTATTGGCGTTACTTTCGGTGCGCCTGCGTTGCAGGCTGATCATCCGAGTATCACTCGGACATGATGGGGTCCGCCGTCGTCTACCAGCGTGATGTGTGTCGAACCGCGAGGGAGCACTTGGCCGTCCAGTTCCAAGCGGACAATGCCGCGGCAAACCCCGGCATGATTTTCAACGGACACTTCGTACCAAGTCGTCTGGTGGCGAAACGCTATTTCGAAATCTCGCCACGCTCGGGGCACGCAGGGATCAAGCCGCAACGTGGCGCCCTCGACGCAGAAACCCAAAATTGACTCCAGACCTGCCCGATACATCCAGCCGGCCGAGCCCGTGTACCAGGTCCAGCCGCCTCGCCCCACGTGTGGCGGAACGGAGTAGACATCCGCACACACCACATACGGTTCCACCTTGTAGCGTTGAGCGGCGGCCCACGTGCGGGCGTGGTTGATGGGATTGAGCAGCGATAGCAGTTCGGCTGCCTTGTCCCCATCGCCAAGCTTGGCGAATGCTTGAACCGACCAGATGGCGGCATGAGTATATTGCCCGCCATTCTCGCGGATTCCTGGCGGATAACCCTTGATGTAACCGGGGTCCAGCGTGGTTTGATCGAAGGGCGGCGTGAAGAGCAGAGCCAATCCATCATCACGCAAGATGAGATTTTCGTCGACCGCCGCCATGGCGCGCGCGACGCGTGCCGGTTCCGCCGCGCCGGAGATCAGGCCCCAGGATTGAACAATGGAGTCGATGCGGCACTCGCTGCTCAATGCAGATCCAAGCGGAGTTCCATCATCAAAATAGCCACGGCGATACCAGTCACCATCCCAACCTTCGCGCTCAAGGGCGTCGCGCAGCGACGTCGCGTGCCGCCGCCAGGATGCCGCGCGATCGTGCAGACCCCGTTGCTCGGCGAACGCAACGAAATTCGCAATGGTGGCGTAAAGAAACCAACCCAGCCATATGCTTTCGCCCTGGCCGCCCGCGCCGACCCGGTTTAATCCATCGTTCCAGTCGCCCTCGCCGATCAGCGGTAGGCCATGCCGTCCGACCGCAAGGCTCCGATCGAGAGCCCGCGCGCAGTGTTCGAAAAGAGTGGCTCTTTCATCTGAGGGCATGGCCTGAAAAAAAGCATCGTGCTCGTTAGGCGCGAGAACCATTCCATCGAGAAACGCCGTTTGCTCGTCGAGGACTGTGTGATCGCCAGTCGCCGTTACATATTGCGCTGCCGCGTAGGGCAACCAGAGAAGGTCGTCGGAAACGCGCGTGCGAATACCCTTGCCCGAGGATGGCAGCCACCAGTGCTGAACGTCACCCTCGGTAAACTGCCGTGCGGCTGCTCGCAGCAGATGCTCCCGTGTCAGCCCCGGCTGCGACAAGCAGAGGGCCATCCCATCTTGCAGTTGGTCGCGAAAGCCATAAGCCCCGCTTGCCTGATAAAATCCCGATCGAGCCCACAATCGACAAACGATCGTTTGATATAGAAGCCAGCGGTTCAACAGGATGTCCATCGCACGATCGGGCGTGCGCACTTGGACCGCGCCCAGCGTTTGGTCCCAATAGCTCACCACGTCGCGAAATACTTCATCGAGGTCGGCTGCACGAAATCGTTCGACGAGCAACAGGGCTTCCGCTCTCGTCCCCGCCTCGCCCAACAAAAATGTAATTTCGACCTCACGATTCGGCGGAATCTCAACTGCGGTTTGCAGAACGCCGCAAGGATCGAGGCCAGCACCGACGCGGTTGGACAGCGGATTTGGGCTGGCAAGCGCGGCGGGCAAAGCAAATGTGCCGTTGCGGCCGATGAACTCCGTGCGGTCGCCGGTGCATGAACGTTGGCCGCCAGCCAAATCGGCAAAGGCCACACGGGAACCGAATTCCATGCGCCACGGATTTCGCGCAAGCAACACACCGGTTTTGGGATCGATCTCCGTGACGACATAGGGCGCGCAAGCAGCGCGCGAAGGTCCGAGCACCCACTCCACATAGGCCGTTATCGATAGCCGCCGCCGCCGGCCCGAGACGTTCTTGATCTTCAGCCTGGAAATCTTGATGGGATCGTCGAGCGGCACGAACTGCAGGAGATCGAGCGCAATCCCATGCGACACATGCTCGAAACGGCTGTACCCTTGGCCGTGTCTGACAATATATCGGGAAGCGTGGTCGCGGATGGGAAGAGCGGTCGCCGTCCAGACCTCTCCATTTTTCTCGTCGCGTACGTAGAAGGCTTCACCGGTGCTGTCGCTGACTGGGTCGTTCGACCGGGGAGTGATCTGGTTCTCCCGGCTATTAACCGACCATGTATACCCGCTGCCCTCAGCGGAGACCTGGAAGCCGAATGAAGGATTGGCGATGACATTCACCCAAGGCGCAGGCGTCGCTTGATCCCCGTCGAGGATGGTGACGTATTCGCGTCCATCCCGATCGAATCCGCCGATGCCGTTAAAGAACTCAAGCTGGGGGGGCGCGACGAACTCAGGCGGACTGACGCTCCGTGGCGGCATACGTGGCGGTTCGGCCGCCGGTGCAATTTCTTTCAGACGTCTAACTTGCTCGGCCAGTCCGCCACGCCGGCTCACGATCACCACGCGCGCCACCGTCTGCAGTAGGTTTCGCACCTCGGCCGACAACAAGTCGGCGCGCAGCAAAAACACGGCCCCGGGCGCCCCATCTTTCTCAGATGGTGATCGCGAAAGGCCCACCCGGACGACCGATGCCAACGCGGATTGCAGATCCTCGAGGTAAGAGGTGCTTCTCTCATTGACGATTACCAGATCCACTGCGAGCTGCTTCATCCGCCAGTACCGATGGGCGCGGATCAATTGGCGTACAGTCTCCAGGTGCTCGGCCTCGTCTATTCGGCACAGCACAATCGGCAGGTCGCCCGAGATGCCGTGCGCCCAAAGCGCCGACGGTCCGAGATCGTTTCGTTTCAATATTTCCGATGACGGCCGCAGCGTCGGGTCCGAGTACATGACGCGATTGGCGAGACGCTGGAAGAGGTGCGCCTCATCCGGTGTTATTCCGAGATGATGGAGCTGAACCTGCGCCTGGGTCCAGGCCAAGGTAGCTGCACGTTCGTATGCAGCGACATCGTGGTGCTTGTCCGCCAGGCTGATAACCTCATCGCGCGACCGAGCGAGCAGTGTCCAAAAAGAGAGGCGAACGGTCGCGCCGGGCGGGATGTGGACGCGCCGGCGGATGCTGAAGATCGGATCGAGAACCGTCCCGACGGTGTTCGAGAGAGGCCGACCGCTGCTGATAGATATCGGCGAGCGCACGCCGTTCCCACGTCCCAGGAAGCGTGCCCGGTCGGTCTCGTATTGCAGTTCGTCGGTGGCCGCACCTTCCAATACGGCCAGATGTGCGGCCCATACCTCTGGTTCCTCCGGTGCCCGCCTTCGGCGGGTAGCCAGAAGCGCACCGAGCTCAGGAACGAATTCGGTTTGTACAAAAAGCTTTGAAAATGCCGGATGTGCCGCATCATCGCTCGAAGGTGCCAACACGACCTCAGAATAGGAGGTCAACTCGATCTCGCGCGGGCGCGCCCCAAGATTTGAGATCGACACACGCCTGACGTCCCCATCCTCCTCCGGCGATACGACAACATCGAGCGTTGTCGTCAGTGTTCCATCTCGTCTCGTAATTTCAGTGCGATCCTCCGAAAACGCAACTTCGTAACTGTCCGGCCTGGCGCCGCTAGGCTGATAACCTGGAGACCACACATATCCGTTTTCGACGTCTCGCAAATAGATGTACGACCCCCAAGGATCGCAGGTGACGTCTTCGCGCCAACGCGACGCGGCGAGGTTCTTCCAGCGGCTGAAACCCGATCCAGCGGCGGTGATCATAACGGCGTACCGGCCATTCGACAGAAGGTGCGTCCGCGGGATGCGGTCGTGCGGCGAGTGAAACCGGCGCAACATGGGTGGCACGAGTTCGCGCACCTGCGTCGTCTGACTTACTTCTTCGGCGCGCACCCATTTGACTGAAATGTCGCGCGGAGGTCTTTCTTGCAGCAAAAGTTCCGTTGCCTGGACAATCGGATTGGCATGAAACCGCGTCTGCATCGTTCTGCCGTGAAGCGTGTTCGCAATAGCGACCAAGCTCATCCCTTGATGGTGCGCCATATAGGCGCGCACGACGGCGACACTCTTGCCTTCTGGAAGGCGCCTCGGCGTGTAGTCCAGGGCCTCGTACCAGCCGTATCGGCCGCACCCGCCCATGTCGGCCAGACGAGTGAAATTCCGAACCGCGGCGACTGGTTCGATCATGGATGCAAGCGCCGTCGCATAGGGTGCCACAACGATGTTATCGCTAAGTCCTCGCTTGAGCCCAAGGCCGGGGACACCGAAATTGGAGTATTGATAGGTGAGTTCGATATCGCGGAAGTTATACGCGGACTCAGAAATTCCCCATGGAACTCCAAGCTGAGCGCCGTACTCGATCTGACGATTCACGATCAATCGGGCCGTTTGATGCAACAGGCTCCCTTCGGGCTCGCGCATCACCAACTCGGGCATCAGATACTCGAACATTGATCCCGACCATGAGATGAGAGCCGAGCCGCGGTCGATCGGGGTTACCGCACGCCCCAATTTGAACCAATGTTTGGGTGCGATGTCGCCTTTGGCGATAGCGATGAAGCTCGCCAGGCGCGCCTCGGACGCCAGCAGATCGTAACAGCTCGGATCCAGCACTCCCTCGGCGGACTGATAACCGATAGAGAGTAATTGTCTGGCAGGATCCAACAGGAATCCGAATTGCATGTCGTCAAACATTTTCCCTGCGCTCGCGCCGAGGCTTTCAATTCGCCGGATGAGAGCTTTGGCAGCTGCCGCCGATTTCTCTAACGTCGCAATAAGGCGATTAATTTTGGCAACGTCATCATCAGCGCCGCGTGACGCGAGATCGGCTTTTTGCTCAGCCAGCGTCTCAATCATCGTCTGGCAACGATCCGGCAGATCGCCTAAACTCAGCGCGCCGGATGAAGTCTTATCAACGGTGAGATGAACCCAAGAGAGCAAACCGTCGACGTCGCGCTGATGGTCCTGGACAGAAGCAGCAATGGCCTCTGTCCAAATCACCACATCCGCTATGCCGGCACCGTCATTATACCCTCCCTCGACAATCGCTCGCGCGAGCTTAGGAAGCGTCTCGCGCCGTTGTTTCAGGTGCGACAATCGGTCGGCAAAATCCGCCGGTGTTTCAAAAGGTGATTTCAATGATGTCGCGAGTGAATCGAGCGTGATTTGAAGCTGTTTGCGAGCGGCCTCCGATATTCGGCGATCGCTGCTCAGCGTGACTAGACAGCCTCGCGCGAGGTTCACTGAGTCCGCGATTCCGGTAAGCGCTTGCGGACTAATCACAGGCGCTGCAATCATCTCGCGGCAAGCGCTCCGAAGCACAATCAGGTGTCCGGCAAGATTCCCGCTGTCGACCGACGATACGTATTTTGGCTCGAGCGGATGAAGATCATGGGTGTCATACCAATTGAAGAAATGACCGCGGAATCGCTCTAGCTGATCCATTGTCCGAAGCGTCTCTTCCAATCGGTCGACTGCCGAGGTGATGCCGAGCCAGCCGAAATCTCGCGCGGCAAGGACCGAGAGAAGATAGAGGCCTACATTTGTCGGCGAGGTCCGGTGCGCCAGGACCGGCCGAGGATCCTCCTGAAAATTGTCCGGAGGAAGCATATGATCCTCCGCCGTGACGAATTTCTCAAAGAAATACCAGGTACGGCGTGCAGCGAGGCGCAGGCTTTCCGACTCCGCGTGCAACAGCGAGGCCTGGTCGGGACGCGGCGCCCGGCTCATCCACCATGCGATTGCCGGTGACAGCATCCAAGCTGCGATCAACGGAATGGCGGTCATCCAAGACCCGTGATCGGCGTAATCAACGATCAAGGCCCCGCATGTGGCCAACGCGACAGCGCCGGCCATCCACCGATAGAAGCCGACAAGGTCGAGTTCCCGACCGGAACCCGCCGCTGCGGCGGTCACCCATTCCAGCAAATTTCGACGCCGATATAGTCGGGACAACGTCCGGACGATTGCGTCGACCATCAGCCAGGCCTGGTGTGCGAGCAGCGCCACCTGAATGCCGAATTGCAACAAGGCGATTCTGAGATCCAGACGAAATGCGCGGAAGTGGCTGCCGGTCGAGACGCCGGAACGACGCGGAATCACGCGACCGACGAGAGGCAGAAACGCAGTCAATAGCAAAGGAAACAGAACGAAGCCGCACCAGAGCAAAGCTACCACTGGCGGCAGCAGGACCCATCCGGTCAAGAGGGCGAAGAAACTTGCCGGGGCAGACAGCGTACGGCGAAGGTTATCTGCAAGTTTCCAACGGCCAAGGAGCGGAATGTCTGCCCGTCCAGGGCCACCATCGGTCACTGGCCCCCTGCCAACGACCCAAGGAAGCAACTGCCAGTCGCCGCGTGCCCATCGGTGCTGGCGGGATGCGGCAACGTCGTAACGCGACGGAAAATCTTCAAAGACCTCGACGTCAGTAACCAGCCCCGCGCGGGCAAATATGCTCTCCAGCAAGTCGTGACTGAGAACGCTGTTGTCCGCGATGCGGCCTTCGAGAGCGGCCTCGAACACATCTACATCGTAAATTCCCTTGCCGCTGTAGGAACCTTCCTCGAAGAGATCCTGATAAACGTCGGAAACGGCAGCTGCATATGGGTCGATGCCGGTTGGGCTCGAGAACACGCGCTGATAAACCGAGCCACCCGGCGCGGTGGGAAGAGATGGCGTCACCCGGGGCTGCAGCACGCCATATCCCTCAACCACACGGCGGCACATGGGATCGAGCTTTGGTCGATTGAGCGGGTGCGCCATTTTTCCGATCAGGCGCTTTGCGGCTCCAATGGGAAGCCGGGTGTCCGTGTCCAAGGTGATGACGTAACGAACCCCCGGGGGCACGAGCGGCGGCTGGCCGCCGACCGCCAAGAACGTGGTGTCCGTGGCACCACGAAGGAGCCGGTTGAGCTCATGCAGCTTTCCGCGTTTGCGTTCCCATCCGATCCACTGGCCCTGGCTCTCGTTCCAGACGCGCCGACGATGAAGTACAAGAAAACGGGGCCCATCCCGTGCCGGTCCGTATCGGCGATTGAGGTGGTCGACTCCCTCAATCGCTATACCCAAAAGCTCTTCGTCGTCTGCCGCGCTCTCGGTTAACGAGTCTGTCCAGTCCGACAGGAGCGCAAACCGGATATCGCCATCCGGGCTCGCGAGATAATGGATTTCCAGCCGCTCAATGAGTTCGTCGATTGCCGCGCTGCTCGTGAGGAGCGTCGGCATGACAACGATCGTGCGAAACTCACTCGAAACACCATCGTGAAACTCCAACCCGGGGAGCACGGCGGGGCCAAACCGATCGGTGGCCACGCGATTCACCAACGTGATTGCGGCATCGACGGAAATGAAGAGCCCCAGAAATGCCAGCGGCAGCAGAGCCGATTCGTTGGTGACGGCCGAATTGACCGCAAGCAATGCCAGCGCGAGAAGCAGCAATGCGGTGAACGCGACTGTCGCGAGATAACCTGTAATGCCCACCGCCGCGTTCGCGCGGGCCAGCCAATCCTTCATCGGAACGCGAAAGCCAAGTTCCTTTTCGAACGCTCGCCGTCCTTGTCCAATCAAGTAATAACCGGGATCGCGCCGGCGAGGATCCGGCTCAGCTGTTTCAGTTTTCCGATCAGCATCCGCGCGTTTTGCAATTAGGATAGATTCTTTGGCTACATCGATTTCCGAATGATCCGAACCGCGCGCAAGCTCCTCAATGGCGCGGCGATACCTGTCACGCGTCGGGAAATCCATTTCGGCGACGTCACTGCCCACCCGTAACGCCTCGTCGACCAGACTGACGCCTTCGAAAAACTCCGCCCAATCAAGTTCGGACATAAGCCGCATGCTGGTGAAAATATTGCGGACAGTGACGTTCGCCGTGCCTTGCCTGCGGTGCTCTTCGCGCACGATTTCATCGGCGTTTGTGCCCTGCAAACTCAGGCGTTCGTCCAGCCACAAAAGTGCTGGCGTCGTGACCGGATCTTCAGCGCGCAATCTCTGGACAAGCTGAACCGCAAACGATCTCGTCAGGGGTAAGTGCGTATACGGCCGCAGTGCCGCGGTGGCCAGTTCGGGAGACGTGATCCCTGCACCAAGCAGCCGATCTGCCAACGCATCGGCCGCGTCACGCGATATCTGACTCCCGGCGATCAGATCGGCCAGACGCCGCAGGTTCTCCACGAGGACGACCCGAATTGTAATTGCTAGCGCCCAGAGTTCGCCGATGGTCAGCGGCTGAACGCGCTGATAGGCCAACACAAAGCGTCGAAGCATCTCCACTTCAAAGCGGCTATCGGTGTGCGCAACGAAGGCCCAAGCTATTTCGAAGATCCGCGGATACCCCTTGAACGGGCCTTCTGCCAGTTTTGGAAGTTGACGGTAATAACTTGGCGGAAGATCGATTAGGATCTCACGAATCTGATTTTCCGCGAGATGAAAATTGTCGATCAGCCATTCGGCGGCAGGGGTAATGGGTCGTTTATCCGCAATTGCGGCTGCGATGACATGATAGGCATCAAGAAGGGCCTCGTCGTTGTCGCGCACCCGTTTTGCAAGCGGCCGCCCTCTCTCCGACCGCGAGCTGATGGACTGCGCAGCGGCTAAGCTCTCGGCGTGCTGCTCAAGACGCTCGACGCTGAAGAGCTCTTCGCGGATTGCTTCCTCGTCAGCCCAAGGCGGAGCTGATGAGATCCCTGGTAGGTATCTTGAAAATCGCCTACGCAAGTGCACCTCGCTCTCGGTAATGATCGGCATTGCGCGGGAGACATCCGTCTGTCGTAGATTCGTTATCTAACGGTTGCTGACGCGATCCGGGGTAACCGCACAGTATCCGCGTCCGCGGTGGCTCGGTTGGCTCGCGTCGCGGATCGGCTTCGAAACTCCGAGGTCGCAAAGTTAACCGGGAAACAGGACGATAAAGCAGGCCTTCGACCTTTATGTTCATCATATAAGCACGATCACCGCGAATACATCTCGAATTCCACAGCATTTGCTTGAACCAGCGTCCGAGATTCGGGTGTTCTTGGGCTGAGATCCCGGCCGAGATCGAGGGCATCGTCGCGGTCAAGCCATAAGCGGCCCGCCGACCTGGCGCGATGTCTGTTAGGCAGTTGCTATCGAGGCAGCGGACCCGCCGCGAACATCGGCAATCCGGCGCTGTTGACCCAGAGCGTGCCGCGCGCGCCCTGCATCGACCCTCACCGGTTGGCCGCTTTCATTTTCTCCCAGACAACCACTATCTTGCCCTCTCGACCGCCTGGCGGGGTCTTGAACGGCGCAGTCGTGAGGACGAGGATGTCCTCATCCAGCTTTTTGCAGAAACGAATTTGGTCGGTTCCCGGGTGATGTCGCCGGCCTCAACTCCGTCATCAAAAGCGCTACCCACCGCAGCAACGAGAACGACATCGAGATCTTTGGTCTCCATCGCAGCTGGGAGGCACTCACGCATCTGAACTTCGAGGACCCGAGCAGTAGGTCGCATTATGTCATTCAACTAACTCGTGAGAACACACGCACGATCGACCGTCATGGGAGCACCGTGCTGCACACGAGCCGTACCAACCCCTCCAAAATGCAAAAGCTGCCCGCTCACCTCGCCGGCAAGGATTTTCCGACCGCTGTAAGTGTCAAGGGCGCAGTCCCTCTTCGTCTTTTAAGGCTTCGTCGATAGCGCGGATGGTCGCTTGAACTTCGATCATGTTCTTGCGCCATTGCTCTGTATCAGCTCGCGCAAATGGCTTAGCTAAAGCGATCGCCAGCTCTCGTCTTGAGTCCACGAGACGACCCCGCGCGCTTCTCAGTGCGTCGGCGTGCTCCTTTGCCATATTTATCCCTCCATTTATAGCCACCGCAGCAAGCGCGAGCGTCAGCGAGCGCCTCACCAATACCACGCCGGCCTTTACGTTATTTCAGGTGATCGTTGTTATCCGCGCGCTGGATGGATCCGCGATCGTTTCGGTATTCCTCGATCGCACGCATGATTAGCTTTTTGACATTCTCGATTGTAACGTCATCGCGTCGCTGGATACCGATCTCCTCGCTTACGTTCTTGGGTTGTTTCGGCTGGCCTGTCACGTCAAAACCGTCGCCGCAGGTGACCGTGACTACCCCACTGCGCGGAACAATCAAATAGACGAGGCTTTGGTGGCCCTTTCCATAGCCCGACTGATCTTGCTGATCCTGCTGATCTGTTATGCGGAAAGCAACCGACGCGGGCCGTAAGGTTCTTCCGGTGCGACCGTACTGCCGAATTTCTACTTTGCCGCCGAGCGGGTGCAATTTCTGAGCAGCGGCCTGTAATTGGGGCAGCACCACATTGCTCAATACGGCGATGTCTGCATCGGCTTCCGCCTGCAAACGCTTTGCCTCTGTGGGAGCTTCCAGTTGCTGGTCGTGTTCAAGCTTCGCTTTCTTGAACGCGTCAGCATAGTCGTCGTCACCGCCGGACATGTTGAAGCCTTTCCTCGTTGCTCGCGTTCGGGTCGCCTTGGCCTAGCTGCACCGCAAGTCCCTGAAGGCCGCCCGTGTCGGGGAGAATAGCGTCAAGATCGTCAGGCTTCTGATCGAGTCTACTCACGATCCAACCCTACGGAGGGGCGCGCGGGGCGCCCCACATGCGGTTCACTTCACCTTGAGGTTCTCCGCCGAGGTCTTCCCCTTGTTTGCAACCTCTTCGTACTGGACCTGCTGGCCCTGAGGGTCGACAGACCGGCCCTCTCTACCGGCGAGATATGGACGAAAACGTCCTTGCCGCCACCTTGCGGCTGAATGAACCCATAACCTTTGGTCGGGTTGAACCACTTCACGATACCGGTCGCCATCGCATGCTGTCTCCATTTTGGAATTTCGATGATATCGGCGCACTACACCGAATCCAAGATGTTGCCCGCCTCGATAACCCCTATATGCGACCATCCACGGGCCGAGCCGCTACGCAACGCAAGTCCGAGGCGGGTGGGTGCCATGAGGCCTAGCGCGAATCTCTCACACTACTGAGTGCATCGGGGCTGCGAATCAACGAAAACCGTTGTGCCGCAACAATTCATCGTCGATTCGCGGAGCGCCCCGATGCCGACAGAGTGTAGCCCGGATTT
>Ga0208455_1000391_pt1 | contig 20123 bp, 20 predicted proteins | sample June2015DPH_4_50_FD_184690 | JGI IMG/M metagenome (GOLD analysis project Ga0208455, IMG submission 184690) | Peatland microbial communities from SPRUCE experiment site at the Marcell Experimental Forest, Minnesota, USA - June2015DPH_4_40... | ecosystem: Environmental > Terrestrial > Soil >... | reverse complement strand
CAGCGTGGAGAAGAGCTTCGTTGGGCGTCAGGTCATCAAGGGTGTCAGTCTTTACGTGCGCAAGGGCGAGGCTGTCGGCCTCCTCGGCCCCAACGGCGCCGGCAAGACGACGGTCTTCTACATGATCACGGGACTCATCAAGGCCGATAAAGGACGCATCGAACTCGACGGCTACAACGTGACGCCGCTGCCGATGTACCAGCGCGCCCGCCTGGGCATCGGCTACTTGCCGCAGGAAGCCTCCATTTTCCGCGGGCTGAGCGTCGAGCAGAACATCCGCGCCGTGCTCGAAGTGGTCGAGCCGGACGCCAAGCGGCGCGAGCGCGACCTCAACGGGCTGCTTGAAGAGTTCAACATCGCGCGATTGCGTAAAACGCCGGCGATCGCGCTGTCCGGCGGAGAACGCCGGCGCGTCGAAATCGCCCGCTCGCTGGCGACACGGCCGAATTACATGCTGCTCGACGAGCCCTTCGCCGGCATCGACCCGATCGCTGTCGGCGACATCCAGGCGCTGGTGCGTCATCTCACCAATCGCGGCATCGGCGTGCTGATCACCGACCACAATGTGCGCGAAACCCTCGGCCTGACCGATCGCGCCTACATCATTTATTCCGGGGAAGTGCTGATGGAGGGCCGTGCCGCCGACATCGTCAACAACCCTGACGTGCGGCGGCTATACCTCGGCGAGGAATTCCACCTTTAAGCCTGTTCGAAATCGGTTGACGACACCCCGGTCGACTTGCTGTAGAACACCTATAAGCAAGAAACGGACCAGTTCGGCCGACCGTCAATGGCACTCACCCAAAGACTTCAAATCCGCCAGAGCCAAGCCCTGGTGATGACGCCGCAGCTGTTGCAGGCGATCAAGCTGCTGCAGCTGTCCAATCTCGATCTGGTCGCCTATGTCGAAGCCGAACTCGAACGCAATCCGTTGCTCGACCGCAGTGCGGACGACGAGCCGGCGGGCGAGCCCGAGACCGCCCAAACTGCGGACAGCCCATCTACGGAGGGGGAGACATGGAATGCCGGCGAGAGTGAGCCGGCCGGCGACACGATCGAAGACCGGCTCGATACCCGCCTTGAGGATGCCTTCCCCGATGACGCCGAGCCGATTCGCCCCCGCGCGGCCGAAGGCCCGGCGGGATACTCGGAATGGGCGGGCGTCGGCCCCGGCGGCCGCGCCGACGGCGACTACAATCTCGAAGCCTTCGTTTCCGCCGAAACCACGCTGGCGGACTGGTTGCGCGAACAGCTCACGCTCGCCGTTGCCGACCCGGTGCGGCGGATGATCGGGCAATATCTCATCGATCTGGTCAATGAGGCCGGATATCTCAGCGGCGATTTGACTGCGGCGGCCGAGAAGCTCGGCACCAGCGTCAAGGAAGTCGAGGCCGTGCTCGGCATTCTGCAGAGCCTGGATCCGCCCGGCGTCTGCGCGCGCGATCTGGCCGAATGCCTGGCGCTTCAGCTCAAGGAACTCGACCGCTTCGATCCGGCGATGCAGGCGTTGATCAGCCGTCTCGACCTCCTGGCGAAGCGCGATTTCGCCGCTCTGAAAAAAATCTGCGGTGTCGGCGACGACGACCTCGCCGACATGATCGCCGAAATCAGGCACCTCAATCCAAAGCCCGGTCTCGCCTTCGGGTCGGCGATCGTGCAGCCGCTCGTGCCGGATGTTTTCGTGCGGCCCGGTCCCGACGGCGGCTGGATCGTCGAGCTCAATTCCGACACCTTGCCGAAGGTTCTGGTCAATCAAAACTATTACGCCGAAGTTTCGGCCACGGCGCGGCAGGACGGCGAGAAATCCTACTTGGCCGAATGCCTGCAAAGCGCCACTTGGCTGGTGCGCGCACTCGACCAACGCGCGCGCACCATCCTCAAGGTCGCGAACGAAATCGTGCGCCAGCAGGACGGCTTCTTCGCCCACGGCGTCGAGCACTTGCGTCCGCTCAACCTCAAGACCGTCGCCGAGGCCATCGGCATGCACGAGTCGACGGTTTCCCGGGTGACCGCCAACAAGTACATGGCAACCAACCGCGGCATCTTCGAGCTCAAATATTTCTTCACCTCGGCGATCGCCGCCGCCCACGGCGGGGAGGCGCATTCGGCCGAAGCGGTGCGCCACCGCATCAGGCAACTGATCGACGCCGAGAGCGCCGGCGACGTGCTGTCCGACGATACCATCGTCGACAAGCTGCGCGAGGCGGGCATCGACATCGCGCGGCGGACGGTGGCGAAATATCGCGAGGCCATGCGCATTCCATCCTCGGTGCAGCGACGGCGGGAGAAGCAGGCGCCGCGATCACCTGATAGCATCGGCGGCGGGGCGGTGCCGGGCACCGCGCCGCGTTGACTCCACGCTTGCCAGTACCTAGCTCGGATGAGCGGCCGAAGGAGCTTTTTGCGTGAGCATGATCTTGTCCGAAATCCCGTACCCATTTTTCCCGATCGTGCTCTAGGAGGCAGCCATGCCATTTCGCGTTTCTGGAAAAAATCTCGATGTCGGCGATGCGCTGCGAGGGCGCGTCAACGCGCGGATCGCCCAAGCCGTGGATAAGTATTTCGACGGGGGCTATTCCGGGCACGTGACCGTCGCGCGGGAGGGCTTCGGCTTTCGCACCGAATGCGCCATACATCTCGACTCGAAGGTCACGCTGCATGCCGAAGGCCACGCGGCCGATGCTTATGCCAGCGCCGATCAGGCCGCGCTGCGGGTGGAGAAGCGGCTGCGCCGCTATCATCGCCGGCTCAAGGACCATCACCCCGAACGTCTCGATGGTCGAGGCGCGGTCGATGCGGCCAGCTATGTCATCGCCGCCCCGGAACACGAGAGCGACGCCGAGCTGGACGGCTTTACGCCCGTCATCATCGCCGAATCGACCACCAGGTTGAAGCAAATGCCGGTCAGCGATGCGGTGATGGAACTCGACATGACCGGCGCTCCAGTGCTGGTCTTCCGGCACGCTGCACATGGCGGCATCAATGTCGTCTATCGCCGCGCCGACGGACACTTCGGCTGGATCGATCCGGCTGCAACTGTTCCGCCGGATGCCCATTGACGCGGTTGCTCACGCTCCTTATGGTCCGCCGCCCTTGAGCATGATCCCAAAAAACAGGTACCGGTTTTCGGCAAAGATCGTGCTCAAATAGGAAAGCCAGCGTCAGGCTACGGCCTCGCTCCCCAGGTTCCCACTCATGCCGCTCACCGATCTCGTCGCCCCGAACGCGATCCTCCCGGCGCTTAAGGTCAACAACAAGAAGCAGGCCCTGCAGGAGCTTGCCGCGCGCGCGGCGGTGCTCACCGGTCTGAACGAGCGGGCGATCTTCGAAATCCTGATGCAGCGGGAGAAGCTCGGCTCGACCGCGGTCGGCAATGGCATCGCCATTCCCCACGGCAAGATGCCCAATCTTACCCGACTGTTCGGATTGTTCGCGCGGCTCGACCGGCCGGTGGATTTTGAGGCGCTCGACGGGCAGCCGGTCGATCTCATTTTTCTCTTGCTGGCGCCGGAGGGCGCCGGTGCCGATCACTTGAAGGCGTTGGCGCGGGTGGCGCGGCTGCTGCGGGATACCGCCGTCGCTCACAAGCTGCGCGCTTCGCAGGACGCCGAGGCGCTGTACGCCGTGCTGGCGATGCCGTCGGCAAGCGCAGCATAGCGGCGCTTGCCAGTGTCAGGTATCGGGTATCAATAATCAGAAGGGCCAGCGACGGCGTCGTCGCTGACCGCAACACTCTGATTGCTGATTCCTGATTACTGACCCCTGGTCAGTGTACGCTCACCGTCTCGAGCTGCTGGCTCACGGCGCTGGCGATGGCGGCCTCGCGACTGTCGGTGAGCATGATCGGCGTGCCGTCCGCCGCGTGCAGCGCGAACAGCTTCAGCCCGGGCTGGATTTCCGGCACCTGGGGAAACAGCGTGTGGACATCCTCGGAGCGGATCGTCTTCACATAGGCGATCTCCCCGTCGCCGAGCTGAGCCAGCGCTTCGGGTGATATTTCGATCTGTGTCATGGCGGTACGGCTCGCTTCCGATGGCATGGACCCTTGGCTCTTGCTCCAATAACGCGGTGGAGTCCTATTCGGGTTCCTCTCACTCCGTCTCCGTGATGGCGATCGATTTGACCACGCGCTCCGGCTGCGGGCGCACGAGATCGATGCACAATAATCCGTTCTTTAGGTCTGCGCTGAGCACTTCCATCCCTTCCGCCAGCACGAAACTGCGCTGAAACTGCCGCGCGGCAATGCCGCGGTGAAGATATTGCCGGCCTTTGTCGTCCTGCTGTCGCCCGCGAATCACAAGCTGGCTCTGTTCCAGCGTCACGTCGAGCTGATCGCGGGTAAAGCCCGCCAAGGCGAGCGTGATGCGCAGCCGTTCCGGGTTATGAGCGTCGTGCGCGATACGCTCGATGTTATAGGGCGGATAGCCGTCGGCGCCTTTTGCGACCCGATCGAGCACGCGCTCGATCTCATCGAAGCCGAGCAGGAACGGGCTTGAAAGTGACGAAATCCTCGACATGGTTGCAAAGCCCTTGGTCAGCGACTTTGTGGAGCCCTTACGGCGCCCCTAGAGCATGATCCGGGAAGCTAAAATCCGGTTGTCCGAAAAGCTCATGCTCCTTCAGACAGGCTTGTCGATCGAAAATCGGTCCGTCCAGTAGCTATATGGCGTCGCGCGACAAACGCTGCAAGCGGCGCCCCGACCCGGGGCGAAGAGTTACGGCCACTTCAGCGGTCCCGGCAAGGCGCGTTCGGCCTCGGCGGTCAGTTGCGCTTCGTGCCGGGCCGCGAAGATCGCGCCGGCAGTGATGACGATAACCGTCGCAACACCGAGGACGATGACCATCGGGCCGGCTAGCCGCTCGAACTGGCGCCCCAGCATATAGGCGGCGAAGCCAAAGAAAGACGCCCAAATGACTGCGCCCACCACATTGGCAAGCAGGAACTGCCGCCACGGCATGCGGTTGGCTCCGGCCAAGATGCCGGCCAGGCTGCGCAGCACCGGGATAAAGCGCGCGACAATGACGATCTTGCCGCCATGGCGCAGAAACAGATATTCGCCGAGCTTGATGCGGCCTTCGGTAATCCGCAGATAGGAGCCATAGCGCAGCAACAGCCAATAGCCGAATTCCCGGCCGATGACATATCCGACCATTTGACCGACGATGGCTCCGCCCGCCGCGGTCAGCACCACCGAGACGATATTGAGATCGTGCTTAGTGCCGGCAAAAATCGAGGCGAGAATGAGCACCGTCTCTCCGGGAAAGGGAAGACCGATGCACTCGAGACCGATCACTCCGGCGACCACAGCGAGGCCGTAATCGTGAATGAGATGGGCGATGGTGGGCATCAAGCTGCGTGGGACCACAAGACCATGGACGAACGACGGCGCCGGCTGCCGACCCTTATAGGGGGTTTTTCTGTTATGGCTACCCTCCATGACTGGGCAATGGCGCTCACGGCGATTCGAGATTAACCCGGAAGGGCATTGACGCAACGGCGGAGCGCGGCAATCGATGCAAGCGAATGGTGTTTACTGGCGGCTCGTCGGCCTGGTCTTAGGCGTGGGGCTTCTCCTCGGAGCTTGCACGCACGGCCACCACTCAAGCGACGCGGCGGGTGGCGACGATGAGGAGATCAATGTCTATCCGACCAACTACAAGGCCGATATTCTCGCCGCCATGCACGTCTACCTGAACGATCCAACCGGGATCCGCGACGCCGGTATTTCCGACCCGGCGCTGAAGCCCGTGGGAAGTGGCAAACGCTACGAGGTCTGTCTGCGGTTCAACGCCAAGACGCGGTTCGACGCCAAAAAAGGCAGCGCCGATTATGCCGGCGTGAAGGAGGCCGCGGCAATTTTTGTGGCGGGCCGGTTCGACCGCTTCGCCGAGACGGCGCACGAAGCATGCGCGGGCGCGACCTATGCGCCGTTCCCCGAGCTGGAAAAGCTGTCGCGCTGAAGCCGTTTGTCACGGCGCTCATGCGCCCTCGAAACGTACCGCGAATTGCGTTAAATTCCGCGCATTCGTTTTAAGCGACCCGGAGGAAAGCGTCTTCCAACGCAAGAGGGCCACAATGAATCTTGCACAGATTGCAACGTGTGCCGTCGCGCTGACGGCATTGTCGGCGTCATGCGCTCAAGCGGCACCCGCGCTTGCCACCAACAACGTCAATATGCGGCAAGGACCGGGTACGAACTATCCGGTCATCACCACGATTCCCGGCGGCAGCACGGTCGAGGTCAGCGGCTGCCAAGGCGAATGGTGCTCGGTCTCATGGCAAGGCCAGAGCGGCTATGCGATCGCCACGCGCTTGGACCAGGGCGGCGGTGCGCCGGCTCCGTCCGGCGCACAAGGCGCGCCACCGGGCTCCGGAGGCCCCATGCCGCCCCCCGGCGCCGGAGGTCCGCCGCCCGGCGCTTCCGCAGGAGGACCCTATCCGCCGCCGCCGCCGGGCTACCCGCCGCCAGGCTACCCGCCGCCACCCGGCTATTATTACGCTCCGGGTTACGCCCCGTATTATTATCCGCGTCCCTATTATTACGGCCCGTATTACGCGCCCTATTGGTACCGCCGCTGGTAGCGTTCGACCGTCGCGCTGCAACGGCCGCATCTGCAGTAGCTCGCTATCGCCCGCACGGCTTGAAGCCGCCGCGCATGTTGGGACGGCCGAGAGTCGAGCGAACTACAATGCACCAGGGCAATAGCACAACCAAAAAGCCGAACGCCGCCAGCGCGACGAGGATGATCGCCCGTTGCGGCCAAGGTCCCAGTGCGCCGACGAACGGCGGGATTTTAACGTCGGCTGGCGGATTGCCGATGAAGCCGTAGTCCGAGCCCAGCCACAGGTTCACCGGCACGATCAACGCGACATAGGCCGCGCTCACGATAAGAGCGTAGCCGAGATCGTTCCAGCCTGGACGAAAGCCCAACACGGCGAGGTCGTAGACGGCGCAGGCGGCGATGATCGTGTGCGCGGTCCAGAACGCCCAGAACACCCAGAACACCCAGAACACCAGCGAAGCCGGTCCGGCCGCGAGCGCTGGCTGGATGAACGCTTGCAGCGTCAGCGCGCTGGTCCAGAAATACAAGGTCGCTCGCGCCCAGCGCCAGCCGGTCAGTAAAGCGAGCGGTGCTAGCAGCCCGTTGACGTCGCAGATATGCAGCGGCAACCCGGTGCGCAGGTCGAGGCCGTGCCAATTCCACCACGCATTGTAGGCAAGCCAGTAGCAGACGGCGAGCGCGACGAGCATCCGCCGAAACACTACTTCGGCGTCCCGAGGCAATGCACGAGCGAGCAAGGTGGGCGCGGCAATCAGCAGCGCGCAGACGGCGACGGCGAGCGCGTGCAGCCCGCCATAGGGAACGAAGACATCCATCCTCAGCCAGCCCGCCGCCATCCCGGTAGCAAGAGATCAGCCGGCCTAACACGCGCTCTGGTAATTTCTGTGACGGGAAAGCTATCGCCCACGCGGCTTGAAGCCGCCGCGCATGCCCGGCCGGCCGAGCGTCGAGCGCGGGCCGGAACGGCCGCCTTTCGCCGGGACTGATTCCACGCCCGGACCCATTTCATCGAGCGTCTGCTTGCGCGGGGCGCCGCGGTTGCTCTCTCCCGGACGGTGCGGGGCGACCTCGTGGTAGAGCGCGATGCCCATCTCGTCGAGCGCGGGTTTGTGCACTTTGCTCCCGCCTTCGCGCTGCGCGCTGCGGCGTGGCGAGCTGCGCTCGTCGGGGGAGGACGGAATTTTCGCCGTGGGATCGTCGATCACGGCAAGCTCGGTGCTGCGTAAACGCTTGATCTCGTCGCGCAGCCGCGCCGCCTCCTCGAAGTCGAGATCGGCGGCGGCGGCGCGCATGCGCGTTTCCAGGTCGGCGATCACCGCTTCGAAATTGTGGCCGATGGTGGCCGACTCCTCGAACTCGCCGGCTTCGCCGCTGCCGGTGGCGATGAGCACGTGGTCGCGCTCGTAGACGCTCTGCAGAATGTCGGCGATGCCCTTGCGCACGCTTTCCGGCGTGATGCCGTTGGCGGCGTTGTAAGCCTCCTGCTTCTCGCGCCGGCGATTGGTTTCCGCCATGGCCCGCTCCATCGAGCCGGTGACGGCGTCGGCGTAGAGGATGACGCGGCCGTCGATGTTGCGCGCGGCGCGGCCGATGGTCTGCACGAGACTGGTCTCGCTGCGCAAGAATCCCTCCTTGTCGGCGTCGAGGATGGCGACCAGCGCGCATTCCGGGATGTCGAGGCCCTCGCGCAACAGGTTGATGCCGACCAGTGCGTCGAAGGCGCCCAGCCGCAGATCGCGGATGATCTCGATGCGCTCGATGGTGTCGATGTCGGAATGCATGTAGCGGACGCGGATGCCCTGCTCGTGCAGATATTCGGTCAAGTCCTCGGCCATGCGCTTGGTGAGCACGGTGATCAGGCTGCGGTAGCCCTTTTGCGCCATCGCGCGCACCTCGCCGACCAGGTCGTCGACTTGGGTGCGCGCCGGCCGCACATCGACCGGCGGATCGATCAGGCCGGTCGGGCGGATCACCTGCTCGGTGAAGACGCCGCCGGATTCGTTGAGCTCCCACGGCCCCGGCGTGGCCGAGACGCACGTGGTCTGCGGCCGCATCGCATCCCATTCCTCGAAACGCAGCGGCCGGTTGTCCATGCACGAGGGCAGGCGGAAGCCGTATTCGGCGAGCGTCGCCTTTCTGCGGAAGTCGCCGCGAAACATGCCGCCGAGCTGCGGGATGGTGACGTGGCTCTCGTCGGCGAAGACCAGCGCGTTGTCGGGCACATACTCGAACAAAGTCGGCGGCGGCTCGCCGGGCTTGCGGCCGGTGAGATAGCGCGAATAGTTCTCGATGCCGGCGCAGGCGCCGGTCGCCTCCATCATTTCCAGGTCGTAGAGGGTGCGCTGCTCGAGCCGTTGCGCTTCCAGCAGGCGGCCGGCGGCGTTGAGCTGGTCGAGCCGTTGTCGCAGCTCGACCTTGATGCCGGCGATCGCCTGCAACAGCGTCGGCCGCGGCGTCACGTAGTGCGAGTTGGCGTAGATTTTCACGAATTCCAGCTCGTCGGTCTTTTGGCCGGTGAGTGGATCGAATTCGTGGATCGATTCCACCTCGTCGCCGAACAGCGATATGCGCCAGGCACGGTCCTCGTAGTGGGCGGGAAAAATCTCGATGGCGTCACCGCGCACACGGAACGAGCCGCGGTAAAAATCGCCGGCCGTGCGTTTGTATTGCAAAGCCACCAGATCGGCCAGCAACGCGCGCTGATTGAGGCGTTCGCCGCGCTTGAGCGAAAACGTCATCGCCGAATAGGTCTCGACCGAGCCGATACCGTAGATGCAGGACACCGAGGCGACGATGATCACGTCGTCGCGCTCCAATAGCGCGCGCGTCGCCGCATGGCGCATGCGGTCGATCTGCTCGTTGATCGAGGAATCCTTCTCGATATAGGTGTCGGTGCGCGGGATATAGGCTTCCGGCTGGTAGTAGTCGTAATAGGAAACGAAATACTCGACGGCGTTGTCGGGAAAGAAGCTCTTGAACTCGCCGTAGAGCTGCGCCGCCAGCGTCTTGTTGGGCGCGAGAATGAGCGCCGGGCGCTGCGTTTCCTCGATCACCTTGGCCATGGTGAAGGTCTTGCCCGAGCCGGTGACGCCGAGCAGCACTTGAGTGCGGTCATTGCGCCGCACGCCTTCGACCAGTTCGGCGATCGCCTGCGGCTGGTCGCCCTTTGGGTCGAAATCGGATTTGATGACCAGGGGATGGCCGCCTTCGGTCTTGTCCGGCCGCGGCGGACGGTGCGGCGTCCATAATTGGCCGTGGAATTCCGGGCGGCCTTCGCGCAGCAATTTGTCGAGCGATTGCTGACTGGCGAGGCCGGCGACCGTTCCGACCTCGCCGCGGCCCGACCGCTTCAGCCGCAAATGGGCCGGGCCCATGTCGGGGGTGATCACATTGCGCGCATCGACCTCGGCTTCGCCGTCCTGCTCATCGATGCCGAGCGCGCGGGCGAGATCGGGATCGAGTTCGCCCAGCGGCACCGGGGCTTTGCCGACATAACCTTGCTGCGGTGCCTCGCCGAAGCCGCCGCTCACCGAGGCGCGGGCCCGGTGCGCGTTGGCGAAGTCGGCGCGCCGGTCAAAGGAGTTATCGGCCGGCGGTTTGAGCCCAGAAGCTTTTTGCTGACCTGCCTCGCCGGTCTGCGATCCCACGCCCGCGCGACCCTGACCGATGGCGGGATTGAGCAAATCCGCCAGCGCCGGATCGAGCGGCGCCGTGTCCGGACGCGCTGCCTTGGCGCGCGTCGGCTTGGCCGGGTCTTTTTTCGAATGCTTTGCCGGATCGCGCCCTCTCGGCGCGTTCCCTCGATCGGGGCTATTCGCCATGGCCTCAATATGGGCCGAGTCCGGCAGTCGGGAAAGTACGCCCGTCCGCTCAAAATGCCGACGGCGTCGCAGAGGCGCTGAATTTTTCCGCCAGCGGGACCACAGCGGCCGTCGCCTGAAAGTGCGCGCGCTGCTCCGTCATCCGCCGCAGCACCGCGGCGAACAGCAGGGCCGCCGCGATGATGACACCCAGTCGCAGCGCGCTGTCGAACGGCGTGGCTTTGAACAGGACGGGAGCGAGAAAAGCTCCTACTAGAGCCACGACCTCGCCGCGCCGGAAACCGTCACGCAGAGCCTCGCCCAGCAGCCACGCCATCGGCACGGCCAGGATCACCAAATCGTATTCCAGCAGGAAGGGCGAGCAGAACGGCACGCAGGCTGCGATCGCCGCTCCCTCCGCTCGGCCTGACCGGGCGCCGGGCGCGCGTTGCCGGAGCGCGCGCACCAGCATGAACGCGGCCGCGACGCTGACGATCGCTTGTGTCCCATAGGCCAGCGCCAGCGAGCCGCCATGCAGGCGCACTGCGCCATAGATGGTGGTCAAATATAGCAGGTATTGCGGGTTGGCCGGCTCCAACCAATCACGGCGCGCCACGGCCATGTCGGCCATAAATGCCGGCCAGATATCCGTCCCGAAAGCTAACGTCGCCGTCGCCGCCAAGATCGCCACGGTCGCGCCGGCAACGGCGAAACAGCGCCATCGCCCCGCCGCCGCGAGCGCGAGCGGCACGATCAATCCGAGCTGCGGCTTGTAGGCCAAGCAACCGAGACATACTCCCGCCAGCGCCGGCCTGCGATCCAGCCAGACAGCCGCACCGCCGAGCAGTGCTGTGCTCAGGAATCCGTTCTGCCCGAAGCCTGCATTGATCATCACCGCGGGATAACCCAGGAACAGCACCCAGATCGACCCGCCTTCGCGCAGACCTTTTGGCACCAGCGCGCGCAGTGCGGCGATATACCCGGTGCAGCTCGTCGCCAACCACAGGCACAGCGCCGGAAAATAACCCAGCAGCGCGAAGCCCGCGCTCAGCAGCAGAAAGAACGGCGGATAGAAGAAAGCCAGGTATCCCCATTCCGGATCGCCATGCAGAGCCAGTTGCGCCAAGAAATGCGGCTGCTCGCGATAGGCATCCGCGGCGCGCCCTTCCAGCGCCAGCTGCCCGGCGGTCCAGAAGCTGACGAAATCGCCCGAAACCTTGGAGATACCGGTGGTGGCCGCCTGCCACTGCACCCACATCACGCAAAAGCTGAGGAAGGCCACCAGTGACAGCGCCTCGCCCAGGCGGAGCAAATAGAACGCGAGACGCGATCGCATCCCCGACCCTTGCACCTTGAGCGGTGACAGAGAGTCGACGCGTAAGGCAGGGTCGATCGTCGACATGCGTGCCGGGCTGATGGTTTTCGGCGCGTATGGTGGTCAGCTAGCTTTAACATTGATTTAACGAGTCCGGCCTTCGGGAAAACACGGCCGTCCAGCCGCGCTCTCAAAATCCGTGCACGACCAGCCGCACGTGCTCGACCTCCGGCGGCGCAGCGAAGCAATGGCCGACAAGTTTCCGCCATTCCTGAAAGTCCGCTGATCCGCGAAAATCCGCGTTGTGGTTCTCGACGGTTTCCCAGGTGACAAACAGACGATAGCGACTCGGCTTTTCGATCGAGCGCCGAAGCTCCATGCCGTGGCAACCTTTGGCGCGCCGGAAGATCGGCGCGGCTTGTTTCACGCCGCTTTCGAACTCCTTCTCCGAGCCGGGCTTGACGTCGATTTGCGCGATTTCGGTGATCATGGCGGACTCCTGCAATGAGAGCGATCCAGTCGTAAGCCAGGGAACTTTGGCGGTTGTCGGCACAGGATAGGCATGCGAGATGGGGGTTAAATATCGCTGGGCGATCGCTAAATACCCAGTCATTCACCCCCCAAACGCGGGCTTACCATGATCGATCTGTATTACTGGACGACGCCGAACGGCCACAAGATCACGATCTTTCTCGAAGAAGCCGGACTGCAGTACAAGATCATCCCGATCAATATCGGCAAGGGTGAGCAGTTCCAGGCGGAATTCTTGGCGGTTTCGCCGAACAATCGCATTCCCGCCATCGTCGACCGGGCGCCGGCCGACGGCGGCAAGCCGATCTCGGTGTTCGAGTCCGGCGCGATCCTGCTCTATCTCGCGGACAAGACCGGCAAGTTCATCGGCAAGGACTTGCGCGGGCGCACTGCGACGATCGAGTGGCTATTCTGGCAGATGGGCGGCCTCGGTCCCATGGCCGGACAGAACAATCATTTCAGCGCCTATGCGCAGGAGAAAATCCCGTACGCGATCGATCGCTATCGCAACGAGGTCAATCGGCTGTTCGGGGTGATGAACAAGCGGCTTGCCGAGCGCCCCTATCTCGCCGGCGAATATTCCATCGCCGACATGGCTTGCTATCCCTGGGTCGTTCCCTGGGAACGGCAGGGCCAGAACATCGCGGATTTCCCGCACCTCAAGCGTTGGCTGGAGACGATTGCCGCGCGCGACGCCGTCAAGCGCGCCTACGCCAAAGCCAAGGAAGTCAATCCGAACCCGGGCGGCATTCGCACCGCGGAGGAACGCGCTATTCTGTTCGGCCAGACCGCGCAGTCCATCGAGCGCATGGCGTCGCGGTAGTCTCGTCATGCCCGCGCATAGCCGTTCGAAGAACGGCGTCGCTTCGCTCGCCTAAGTCGCGGGCATCCACGTCTTCATTGCATAGGAACGAAAACGTAAGTGGCCGGGACAAGTTTACAGCCGGGCCAGCCACTTCGGGCCGGACCCGGTTGCCCGGCCATGACGAACGGTGAAATCGGTTCAGTCTAATTCTGCCGAACGATGACGCGCGTGCCGACAGGCACGCGATCGTAGAGGTCGACTACGTCGTCGTTGACAAGGCGGAAACACCCGGATGAAACGGCGTGCCCGATGGTCTCCGGCGCGTTGGTGCCGTGGATGCGGTAGACGGTCTTGCCGAGATACATGGCGCGGGCGCCGAGCGGATTGCCGGGGCCGCCGGCCATAAAGCGGGGAAGATAGGGCTGACGCTCGATCATCTCCGGCGGCGGCACCCAATCCGGCCACTCGGACTTGCGCGTGATCTGCAATAGACCGGCCCAGGTGAAGCCATCGCGGCCGACGCCGATGCCATACCGTAGCGCGCGCGTCTCGCTCTCGATCAGATAGAGATGGCGCTCGGTGGTTTCGATGATGATGGTGCCGACCGGATGTTGCGAGCGGTAGAACACCGCCTGGCGCTGAAATTGCTCGGCGAGATTGTCGTCAGCATTGCCGTGGTCGATGCCGGGGGCGACATCCTCGATGGTAGGTTGAAAAGTGGAGTTGAGCAGCGTTCGCGGCTGGCCCGGCGCCGGCGCCGACAGAAGCCAAAGGAACGCCGCGCCGATCCACGCCAGACCGCCGGCGCGCCTTGCTACGCTCTTCATCATTTGCCGTCGCATCATGGCGGTATTGTTGACCGGGAGCCGCGCGCTTTCAATAGCCGAAATGCACAGCCGCCCTCGGGGAAAGATTTAAATCCCGACCTACTGCGTGGCGCCGCCGAAATAGCCGGCAATTTTCCAGCCGCTCGCCTGCTTGACGTAACACATCTGGTCGGCACCGAGGCCCGAGAACGAATCCGCCAGCGCAAAGCCGGATTTGCCGGAGGGGGCCGCCACGTGCAGAAACGCGGGCTGGCTGGGGTCCTGCGGCGGAGCGGTGTCGGGCAGCACGCGCACAAGCGTAAAGCCGAGCTTCTCGGCAACCGGCGCGTTCGGCTTCGGCGCGCTGCGCATCTCAACGCCGTCCGTAATCGGATAGGCCCACTCGGGCGGCTCGGTCTGCGTTGCCTGGAGGAGGGCCTCGAAGGCCTTCGAATCGAGGCTAGGGTCGGCCGGCGCGCAGATCACCCCCGGATGGTCGGGCAAGGGCGTACCGGTCGGATCGTTGGCATAGCCGGCCAAGGCCTCCCAGCCGGATCCGTCCTTGGAATCGAGATCGAGAGCCATGGCGAGATTGGCGATGCCGGGTTTGTGCGCGTCCGCCAAATCCTTGTCCTGCATCCAAAAGAAGCCCTGGGCCACGATTAGCTTGCTGAGCGCGGCGTGGTCCTTGTGCTGGGCGACCTCGGCGAGTTGCTTGCGGAAGGCGACGAAGCCCGGATCGTCGTAGCGGCCCGGCGGCGTGACCGCGACCGCCTGGTAGGGCTTCACTGGCGGCATTGGCGGCGGCTTAAAGCCGCCGGGAGGCAGCGGCACTTGCCCAGACTGCCCTTGCGCGAGGCCGAGCTCGGGAACGAGCGTCGCCGTCATCAGTGCGGCGAGCATCAGGGTCGTGGCGATGAAGAGCTGGCGCATCGCGTGGGGCTCCGGGTTGGACGTCGGCACAAAGGAGTAGCCGCAATCGCCCAACCGATATGGGTCAACTGCGACCGAGGTGCGGCAGTCCGCCGCAGGCCGGCTGCGGCCTATTTCAAGCCGAAATAGGCGCGGCGCAGCGCGTCGTTTTCTTGCATCGCGGCGACCGTGCCGGCAAAGCCGATTTGGCCATTGTCGAGCGTGTAGACGCGATCGGCCAGCACCAGGAATTTCACGTTCTGCTCGGCAATCAGGAGAGCGAGATGCTTTTCGCGAAATTGCGCGAGCACTCCGATCACCTCCTTGACATAGCGCGGCGACAGGCCGGCCGAAGGCTCGTCCATGATGAGCAGGCGCGGATTGCCGACCAGCGCCTTGGCGATCCCCAGCATCTTGCGCTGGCCGCCGGACAGGCTGCCGGCAAGCGCGCGCCGGCGCTCGGCCAAGGCCGGGAATACCGCATTGAGTTCGTCAATCCGCTCCCGGGCGCGGTGCTTCGGCAGGAACTGCGCGCCGATCAGGATATTCTCTTCAACGGTGAGGCCGGGAAATCCGGAAGCTTCCGACATGAAGACGATGCCGCGCCGTACCCGCTGGTCGGTGCGCAGCCGGGTGATGTCTTCGCCGGCGAAATTGATGCGACCCCCCCACACCTCGACCAGGCTCATGATCGCTTTCAGCAAGGTCGTCTTGCCCGCGCCGTTGGCGCCGAGCAGCACCACCGATTCGTGCTCGTGAATCCGCAGATCGACGTCCCACAACACCTGCAGGCGCCGGTAGCCGGCGGCGATGCCGGCGACCTCCAGCAGCGGCCGTGGCGCGTCAGGCGGCATGCTCATCTCCGAGGAACACCTCGACGACCTGCGGATTGCGCGAGGCGTCCGCCAGCCGGCCTTCGAAGATTTCCTTGCCTGCGTTCATGACGATGATGCGGTCCGTGATCTGATCGATGAATCCCATCAAGTGCTCGACGACGAGAAGCGCAATTCCGGAGCGCGCCAGCTCCTTCAGCTTGATCGCCACGCGTTCGAGCTCCGCGGGATTAAGGCCCGCGGCAAGCTCGTCGACCAGCAGAAGCCGTGGGCCGGTCGCCAAGGCGCGCGCCAGGTCGAGCATCTTTTGATGCGCGCTGTTGAGCTGGCCGGCGGGCTGATCGGCGAACGCGGCAAGATCGAGCGAGGACAGCAGCGTCTCCGCGTCGCGAGAGCGCTCGCGGCTGGCGCCGTACGCGAGCGCGATCTCGACGTTCTCGCGCGCGGTGAGGGTAAGGAACGGCCGCGGCACCTGGAAGGTGCGATTGATGCCGGCATGGACCAGCCGGTGCGACGCCAAGCCGCCGATCGAGCGGCCCTCGAAATGGATCGAGCCGCCGTCGGGCCGATACAACCCGGAGATGACATTGATGCAGGTGGTCTTGCCCGACCCGTTCGGCCCGACCAGACCGAGAATTTCGCCGGCGCCGACGCGAAAGCTCAGCGCATCGAGCGCGCGGAAGCCGCCGAAGCGCTTGACCAGGCCTTCAACGGCGAGCAGGGGCGCGGGCTCAGGGGACATCGATCCCCCATCGTTGCAGCAACGAGGCGAGCCCGTTCGGCAGGAACAGCACCAGGCCCATGATCAAGGCGCCGTACAGCAGCTGGAAGTACTGCGGCGTCGAAATTCCGACCGCGTTGTAGATGCCGTAGAGAATGACCACGCCGAGGATCGGCCCGGTCACCGTGGCGTTGCCGCCGAACAGCGCGAACACGATGGCGAAAATCGTGAACTCGACGCTGAAGACCGTCTCCGGATAAAACACCGACACGTACCAGGCGAACACGCCGCCGGCGAGGCCGGCGACCAGCGCGCTCAACAGCCAAGCGATGATGCGCTCGCGCACCACATTGATGCCCGCCATGCCGGCGCTGATCGGATCCTCGCGAATGGCCTTTAGCGCCATGCCGAAATGCGAATTGCGCAGATAGATGACCAGAGCGATGGTCGCCGCCAGCACCGCGAGCGCCGTGCCGTAGGCGAGCGGCGGATCGAACACGCCGCTCAGGCTGATGCCGTAAGGGCCCTTGGTGACGCTTTCCAGATTCGGATTAGATACCACCTGGAACACTGCCAGCGCGGCGGCGAGATTGGCGATCGAGAAATAGGCGCCCGACAGGCGGAACAGTGGCGTCAACAAAAGCGCCAGCGCGACCGCGCCGCCGCCGCCGACCAGCAGCGCGACGAGCGGCGGCGCGTGCAGATGGATCACCATCAGCGAAAAGCCGTAGGCGCCGGCGCCGAAAAATCCGACATAGCCGAACGGCAGGTAACCGGTAAAGCCGTAGATGATGTTGAGACCCTGCGTCAGCGTCATGAAAATCATGAAATTGAACAGCAAAAGCTGATTGCCGTAGACGCTCGGCAGGATCGCAAAAGCGCCGACGACCGGCAGCAAAATCAGCAGAACGTGGCGCAAAATTTTAGGCACTGCGCACCCGCCGTCCGAGTAGACCGCTGGGCCGTAGCAGCAGGATCGCGATGAGCAGAACGTAGGGTAGGAGATTGGCCCAAGAGCTGTAGTAGCTCTGCATGAACATGTAGGAAATGCCGTAGACTATGCCGCCGAGCACGGTGCCGAGCGGATTGCCGAGCGAGCCGATGACGATGACGGCGAACGCCGTCACGGTCACCTCGCCTCCCATGGCCGGGGTGATGCTGCCGAGCATGAAGGGGGCGAAGACGCCGGCGGCGGCGGCCAAGCCGAGGCCGATGCCGAAGGCGACGGCGGAGACGCGATGGACGTTGATGCCGGTCGCGATCGCCTCCTCGCGGTTGTCCATGACCGCGCGGGTGAGATAACCGACGCGGGTGCGGTACAGATAAACATAGACGAGCAGAACGGCGCAGCCGCTGGCGACGCCGCTCGCCGCCCATGATGCCGGAAAAGTCTGGCCCAACAGCTCGACCGGGCCGGTGTCGACCTTATGACCGACAAAGAAGCCGGCGACCGCGGCGACCGCGCGGCCGAGCTGATCGCCGGGTATTGATCGCTCGCTGGTGCCGAAGGCGATGGTCGTCACCGCCTCGATCACCTGCGACAGGCCGAAGAACAGAATGAACGACAGCATTTCCGGATCTTTGGCGCGCAGCAGCCGCGGCACCAAGAGGTAATAGAGCGGCAGCCCGACGCTCGCGAACACCAGGAAGGCGATCACGATCGCCGGAACGGGATTGAGGGCAAACAGCGTGAACAACCAGAACGCCAGGAAAGCGCCCAGCATCAAAAAGTCGCCATGCGCCAGATTGACGATACGCATGACGCCGAACACGAGGTTGAGCCCGAGCCCGATCAGGGAGAAATAGAGCCCGAACAGCAACCCGGCCAGCAGGCTGTAGGTGAACATTCAGCGCGCTCCGCCGCGGCCGGCCTCGGCAGCAGTAAACCTCGCAACTGTCACGGACGCGGGTAGATCGGCTTGCCGCTCGCTACGGCGTGCGGCCACACCGTCACCAGCTTCAGTTGGTCGCCTTCGCCGGCGACGAACTGCCCAAGCGGAGTAAATTCGCCGATCTGCGCGCCGGTCGGATCGAGCTCGAACGTGCCATCCAGAGTCTTGAGGTTACCCGAAAGGCTGAAGACTGCTTTGCGCAACTCGAGCTGATCGAGACTGGTGGCGTTCGCCAGCGCCTTTTCCAGCACCAGACCGGTGGTATAGCCGGCCACCGAATTGAACCCGAACTCCACATGCGTGTCGGCGTATTTCTTGTGCCATGCGGTGCTGTATTCCTGCAGCGACATGCCGAAGTTGGTCTGATAGGCAATTTGCGAGGCCGGCACGTAGGTGAACATGTAGCTCAGCCCCTTGGCGCCGACGTTTCTCTCCAGCAGCTCGGTTTCCAATCCCGGATAGATGCAAAACAGGAACTTGAACTTGATGCCGCTGTCCTGGACGTTGTGCAGGAAGGCAATGTCGTTCGAGGCGTAGCCGAGGTGGACGACCGCGTCGGGGTTGGCCGCGCGGATGTTGTTGAGCAGAACCGTGTAGTTCGAGGTCTCGGTCGGTACGCCCTCGTCGAATACGAGCTCTACTCCGGAGTTGGATTCCTTGATGAACTTGCGCACCGCGTTGGCCTGCGTGCCGGTAAAGTCGTTGGTGGCGTAGAGCATGGCGACGCGTTTGATGCCGAGCCCAGGACCGTCATGGGTGAGAAAATCCGCCAGGGGCTTCGGCCAAATCGTGGACACCGGATCGGCCATCAGCGCGATGTAGGGATTATCGGGCGTGAAGAAGTTCGCTCCGGTGCCGGTCTGGTCGATCAGGAACATCTTGTGATCGCGGGCGATTGGCACCGCGACCGAGGTAAGCACCGATCCGGAATCCGCGATCAGAATGTCGACCTTGTCCTGGGTGATCAGCTGATTGTAGAGCGTGGCGGCGGTCGCGGTGTTGCTCTGATCGTCGTAGGCGATCAGCTTCAGCGGAATTTTCTTATTGAAGGCTTTGACATAGACGCCGCCTTCGGCATTCTTTTGATCGATCCACAACTTCAGACCGTAGTGGACCGGCATCGAGATGCTGGCGAAGCGGCCGGAGGAGGCATAAAGCGTTCCGAGTTTGATTTCCGCAGGAGCGTCGGCCGCCTGTACGGCGGCGGTCGTCAGCGACGCCATCAATGCCGCAAGAATCGCTAACCGGGTCAAGGGCGTCCTCCTTCAGTGTTTTTCATTGCAGCGCAAAGCTAAGACATCGCACTGTTCGGGGCAATCGGCGTTGGCGCCGAAGCGTCGACCTGCGCCATGACGGCGCCGTTGAGGGTGGCGCCGCTTGCAAGCAGCGCCGCGATTTCTTCCGCAGAAATGCCGGCCTCCTTGAGGACCGCCAGGCTGTGCTCGCCCAAGCGCGGCGCATGGCGGGTGATCTTCAAGGCGGCGCCGTTCCAGCGGCTGGGGATGCCGTTGTAGCGGATGCGTCCCTCGGTCGGATGCGGATGGGTCTGGAAGAATTCGACCGCCGCGAGGTGCGGATCGTCGATCAAGGCGTCGAGATCGTTCATCGGCGCGCAGGGAATGTCGCAGCGCTCGAACAGGGCGAGCGCCTCGGCGGTCGTAAGCGTCCGCAGGATATCGGCGATGATGCCGTTCACCTCATTGACATGCCGCCGGCGCGAAACGAAGTCGTGCAGGTGGGAATTGGCGGCATATTGATCAAGGCGGCCGAGACCTTCGAAGAACGCCTTCCACTGCTTGTCGGTATAGACGAGCGCGCAGACGTGACCGTCGCTGGTGGCATAAGGCCGCCGGGTTTCGCTTGTCAGCCGCGGATTGCCGGCTTCGCCGATCGGGGGATCGAACGAGCGGCCGCCGAGATGGTCGCCAAGCACGAAGTGGGCCA
>Ga0208455_1000385_pt1 | contig 20613 bp, 16 predicted proteins | sample June2015DPH_4_50_FD_184690 | JGI IMG/M metagenome (GOLD analysis project Ga0208455, IMG submission 184690) | Peatland microbial communities from SPRUCE experiment site at the Marcell Experimental Forest, Minnesota, USA - June2015DPH_4_40... | ecosystem: Environmental > Terrestrial > Soil >... | reverse complement strand
GTTCCGTGACGCAGCATGCTGCCGAAGTGCTGGCTGGCATCGCGCTGCATCAACTCGCTGGACCCGGCTCACCCGTAGTCTGGGGCGGCGCTCCTGCCATCTTCGACATGCGTACCGGAGGCGCGCCCATGGGCGCGGTGGAAACTGCCATGCTGAACATGGCGTGCGCCGAAGTCGGCAAGCATCTGGGCCTGCCGACACACGGCTACCTGGTCGCGACCGATTCGAAGTTTGTGGATGCCCAGGCCGGCGCGGAGAGTGGCCGCTCCGCGATGCTGGGAGCGCTCGCGGGCATCAACATGATCTCGGGAGCAGGTATGCTCGAATCTCTCGCTTGTTTCAGCGTCGAAAAGCTGGTCATCGATGCCGAGTGGATCGCCTCGGCGCAGCGGCTGGCACGGGGCATTGAAGTCCGCGGCGAAGAAGTCCGCGGCGACGACGTTCGTAGGGAAAGCCTGGCCACCGCCATGTTCGCGCAAACCGGGCTCTCTGGAGAATTTCTCAAGCTGAAGGAAACGCGCGCGCTTTTTCGACTGGAGCAGTATCTCCCGTCCCCTGTCATTGATCGCAGCGCGCGAGGCTCGGAGCCACCGAGCGACGTCTCCACGCGAGCCCGTACCCTAGTCGACGAACTGGTGAGCAAGTATCAGAAGCCACCTCTTCCCGAAGACGTGCTGCGGAAGTTTCAGGCAATCGTCGACCGCGATGCGGACAGAGCAGGCGTGGCCACAGCCCTTCCCAGGAACTGAGAAAAAACAGGTTTCAAGGTTTCAAGGTTTCAAAAAACCAATCCTGAAAACCGACCGTTTCCGTCCGGGCGTCGAACCGCATCGCGAAATTCGTCGGACGGTGCTGGATGCTACTTTACTTTCCGATGCAGAAGGTGAAAAGAGCTGCTATGGCATACAAAATACTGTGGTTGCTGGGCACACTCTCGCCATGGAGTACATGCCAGAGTACACAGCAACGTGCTGCCGCCCTACGAATTTCGCAACCTGCATCGGAGACCTTCCAGCCAAGTTGCCGGCAGCGGCAACAGTGCCGCATGATCACGCTCAAAGCGCTTCCCGATCGTCTCCTGATTATCCGCGGACAAGCTGCTGCTGGCGCTTGTGACACGGAGACGAGCTCAGAGGCGCGAGCGAATTGCGCCCTTTTTTCTTATTCCGGAAGGGCGACATGACGTACCGCCAGGCGCGGGTGTTGCTCTTGTTGCATGACGAGAACCATATCTCGAAAGTGGCGCAATGGCGATCCAAGCAACAAGATGTCAGTGGAGCTGCTCTGGACATCAATGCCGGCCGGTGGGCAAGCCGGAAGAGCGGAAGCGTAGTGGATCACGGTGGGTGGATCCGAATATGCGGGCGGTGCAGCGGTCGCTCGGGTGGGGATGAGGGTGCGGATCCCGGGACCGACGGGGAAAAAAGGGGAGGACTCCGATTGAGTATTGGACGCTGCAAGACCGGGCCGTTAGGATGCTGAAGGGAAGTGAGGCAGTGGATAATGGGCAAGTCAAGTTCAGCGGCCGAAGAAAACTCCGTCCAAGCAAAGCCCTATTTTTTGTTGGCTGAAGTTGATGTTCTTGGCTCGTCCTTGGCGAGACCCGCCTCCAAGTACTTTACACACAGCTCTTGCAAATCGATTTCACGCTCTGCCGCCTTCATTTTGAGCCTTTTCTTCAGCTCTCTCGGAAACTTTTGGAGGCTAAGCACGCATCGCCCTTCGGGGTCAGTCATAACGTCGCAGGCTCACTTCCAATTGATAACATTATGTACATTATATATGTATTATTAGCTATGTAAATAGTTTACATAACTTACATTGTATCAATAAGTTGCACACCGTAACCTATTGACAATATGAACACAGGATGTATTATTCGCAATAGGTAGATATTGTGTGCGGTTGGCGTTACATACATGATGTTGGGTAGGCATTGAATCTATAGGGCTAAAGGGATGTGATCTCTGTACTGGAAATTCGAGCAATCCCGATATAAGATTCGGCGTCTCTTTTTTGAGCCAAACCAGGCTCGGCTGTGAAAGGCGGTTCTTATGGCGGCGGCTACGATACCCCGAAACGACCTCTACCTCTCTGTTCTTGCTGGCAGGGCCGTCACGGCTCTTGCCGATTTGTCGGGCGATCCATCCGCTTGGAGCGAGCGGATCGAGAACGGCTTGCGAGATGGAATTGTCTACTGCCAAGCCATCCGTGCGCGTGCGGGCAGAGATTTCGGCAGTAGTTTCTCAGAGGGACGGAGCGCACTGAGACGGTCCGTCGGAAGTGCTTCTGCTGCGAACTCGGAACCCACCGACGTTTGCGCTGAGTCGGAGAGGATAGAGCGTTTCTTCGCTCAAATTGCTGCGAGGAAGCACCAACCCGAAGTTCCCGAACTTGTCGCCGCAATAAAGTTCCTTAGGAGGACGGCCACCGATCGGTAGGCATTGTCTCCCGGACGCCACTTCCGTTGGCCGGTTTTGAAGTGATAACTGTTGGCCGCTTTTGAAGTGATCACTGAGGGTGGACACATATAAGGCATCCGCGGATGTCTATCAACAGATGGCGAAGGCGCAAGTTGAACGGGCGACGCAGTTGTTCCAGTTGGTAGTTGCGTCAACAATCCTGCCTGCCTTCACCGCCATCCTCGGATACATTTTTGGATCAAAGAAGTACGGAGAATGAGTACAGCCCGCTAGCAAGACAACGCGCGTCGTACCGGTGCTAGTAACACCGGCACGACGCTAACCACAGTCGCCTAAACAGGAGGCAACAATGGCTAGACAGCAACGTACCACCACCGCTTCATTCCCTCAAGAAAGCCCAGCCGCAATCGCTCGGGTGGCACTCTACGCTCGAGTCAGCACCCTCAACAATCAAGATCCTGAAATGCAGCTCGCCGAACTCCGGGAATACGCGGGGCGCCGCGGCTGGCAGGTCGTTGAGGAATTCACAGATCAGGGTGTGTCAGGCTGCAAGGAGTCCCGGCCCGCGCTGAATCGGATGATGTCAGATGCTTGCCGTAGGCGGTTTGACGCAATCTTGGTCTGGAAGATCGACCGCTTTGGGAGGTCCCTGAAGCACCTGGTCAACTCGCTGGCCGAACTCGCAGCACTTGGAGTAGCCTTCGTCAGCCTGAGGGACAACCTGGACTTGAGTACGCCTTCGGGCCGGCTGATGTTTCAGATCATTGGAGCCATGGCCGAGTTCGAACGGGCATTGATCCAGGAGCGGGTCTGCGCCGGAATACGGAACGCACGCGCCAAGGGAAGACGACTGGGGAGACCGCGGGTGATTGTGGACGCTTCACGGATTGCCACCCTTCGCGTTCGTGGGGACTCGTGGTCGCAAATCCAGGCCGAGCTAGGCGTGAGCAAAGGTACCGCGCAGCGGGCCTTTGCAGGCTTGCCCAAAATTGTCTAGCGAAGTTTTGGGCTCGGTCTTTTCATTCCCGGGATCTCGGATTTGGCGGTTCGAATGCCAGTGCATCCATCCGCAGGCGGTCGGGACCAAAACGTGAGTACGCTGCACTCAACGGAGCGATTCATCGTCGCACTCGGGTTTTAGGCCGACTCGCTAGCTCAGGAAGAAGTCCAACGGCCTTCGATAGACTCTTGCCAGGGCGCTTAACTCCACTACGTCTACCCGTCGCTCGCCTGATTCAATCTTCGAGACGAATGACTGCGGGCGGTCAAGCTTTTTTGCAACATCGACCTGGGTCAGCCCAGCCTCTACCCTGGCTTGCCTTAGTCTCCCAAGGAATTGCGCGTAACGATGACGGTAGGTGGCATCCTTCAAGACGGCTGGATTATGGCCAGCCGAGCCTCACTATCCCAAAATAGGATATTATTCCGTCGCTTGCGCGGGAGCGTCGCGAACATGATCGAGGTTACATGTCCGCAGTGCGGTGAGGTCTACCACGCTGACGCAATCCATGTTGGGAGGTGCATCAGATGCACCAAATGCAGCTCTGTGCTCCCCATCTTGGGTGCCAGAAGCACGGCTGTCCAGACGCCGCCTGAGGCCAACGATGTGCGACCGACCCAGAGTCGGGTTAAGGCTAGATCGGCGCCGCCCAAATCGCGAGCCGGACTCCGCGTGGGCACCATTGTCTTTGTTGCTGTCGCCGCTGCAGTGGGTTTACTCATTCTGTGGCACACCAGTTCCGATAAGCCCGCGATTCCGCTGCCCCGCGCCGCAACAGACACGTCCCAGACTTCATCGGAAGCGGGCGGAGCAACACAAGCGCCCTTAGTGAATAGTGACAGCCTACCTGCGGTCACTGAGCAACCACCGAGGACAGCGTCGGACGTTGCGCCGTGCGATAAACAGTCCTCGCGAAGCTCGCTGTCAAACGGCAGCAGAATTGTGCCTGACGTTGATACAAAGGGGCTCGGAGTCTTGGAAGTGCAAAATGGAACAAACGAAGACGCAGTCCTGTCGCTTTACGATTCCGACGCGGATGAGACGATCCGAGAGGTCTACGTGCAGGCCAGGCACTCCGTTCGGATGAAAGGAATCCCCGAAGGCACGTATCAACTCGTCTACACGGCGGGCTTGGATTGGGATGGTAGCGAAGCCATCTTCCGCTGTGATCCTGACTATGCCCAGTTTGAGCGGGGCTTTGCGTTTACAGAAAAAAGGGATCAGGAGGGCATTCAGTACCACTCGATTACCGTGACACTACATCCGGTAGTTGGCGGGAACACTCGGACCAAGAGAATATCAAGACAGGAATTTCTAAAAAATCACCGTAGAGCCGCATCTCTACCCAGATGAATCGGCTTGTAGTCTTCCAAACTGTTTTTTCAGTTCCTTAGCGCCCGAGGCGTGTTGCCTCACGCCCCACGGCGAAAGGTTCAGTTCCTGAGCGCATCCGACCGAATCCAGGCGCTGATGGTAGTAGGCCTGAACGAGGAAATAGAAGAGGTCTGGATTCTGGCAAAGAAAAATCTGGCAGTCAAGGCCCGCTATCTGCTTGGAGAGAATCTTGCACCGCCTCGCGCAGAACGGCGCCCCGCACTTCAGGTGCTCCACGTACTCCGCGGAAAGCCTGTCGAGCGTCGCGATGAGCCCGCTCACCATTTCCTTCATTCGCGCCATGACCGCCACGAATCGCTCCCTTTCCGTGCCGACGATACCCCTCCGTGCCAACATCAATGAGACACTTTCCGCGGCCATAATTACAGAGCAGGGCTGCAAGGAGAATCATCGTGAGCGAAGCCAAGGTTGCTATTCCTTTCGTAGCCAGTTCACCTGATCCGGAGGTTCCCGCAAAGCCGGAGAAGAACTCGATCGCGACCATGTGATAGTCGAGGGCAGGGACGAAGCCCACGCCGAGGGCAGCTATTACATCGAATGGTGGGACGGCGAACGGCGCTATCGCGAAGCCGCGGGGCCCAATGCCTTCGCCGCCGCCGACAAGGTACGGGTGAAGCAGGCCGAACTGGACGCCGCGCGCAACGGGATTATTCCGGCAGCGCCTGTCGTCGAAGTTGTTCAGGAGCGCACGACGCTGAAGCAGGCCCTCGATGCGTATAAGGATTACGTCCGCTATCACCGTTCGCTGCGAACATTCCGCACCTACCGTCCCATCCTCGACCCCTTCAGCGCTTTCTGCACCAAGACCTACATCGATGATGTGGAGCGCCAGGATCTGCTCGACTTCGCCACCGACTGCCTGAAGAAGCTCCTAAAAGCTCTTCTCTGCGCCCTCCGCGTTCTCTGCGGTTCAAAGCTTTCAGCTCGTATACATCCCGATCACCCGCTCAATCGCGCGCCGGCACACCGCGCAAAACTTGTTGTGCCGCGTAAACATGATGCAGTCCACCTCCGGACGGTAGTACCCCTTCGCCTCGTAGTTCGCACCCTCGAACGCTCCGACCTTGCCCGCAAACTTCTGCGCACCGAACATCGCATCTTCCTTCTCACGTTCCTTGCGGAAAAGTTCGTTCATCTCCGCCTCCGGCCTCCCCGCCGCTCGCAGCTCTTTACGCTGCCGCTGGATGTCCCGCTCGAAGCGATCGAACTCCTCTTTATCCCACGGCGTCGGCACCGGTGTCCCCGGCGCGACCAGATCCTTCCACTTCAAATTTGCCGGATCGAACAACGCGGTCACATTCGGCTCCCATGGCTCCGTCTTCTTCCCTGGCGGCAGATACGCCACTTCCGATGTGTAGTACTCATCCGCCAGCGCGGCGAACTGATGTCCAAACTCGTGCACACCCACAAATCCGGACCACAGACTGTCGATCGCCACCGTCGCGTATTGATTGAAGATTCCGCCGCCACCAAACGTCTGCCCGTTCACCAAAATTTCGATGAACTCATACGGCGCGAACGACGCCACATCCCGCAACACGCGGTTCTCCGTGGTCAGCACATAGCGCTCGCTGCCAAACGCGTCGTACGTAGCGCCCAGCGGCGACCGCCGATAAATTCCGCTCGAAGGCCGCGACACGCCCGACTCTTCCGCCGCCGGACACAGCCCCCACACGTTGAAATCCTTCCGGTGTTCGCGAAACGGCGACGTCGAAAACAGTGCGTTCATGAATCGCCGCGCGTCCTTCTCAAATTTCCCCCGTTCCGCTGCCGTGTAACCATCGCCCAGTACCAGCAGGTCCACCTTGGTCGCCGGATCGCCCATCTTCTGCAATTCCATCAACGCCCCCGGCGAGGGTGGACGCGACCGGTCCACAAACTTGTCCTTCGGATCCACCACCGTCTTCCACACTTCCTTCCACATTTCGGCAACGCCGCTCCCATTGCGCTCTTTCAGCGACACTTCCACCGGCGCATCGGGACTCGGAAAGCGCAGCGACTCCGAAAACGTCCGGTTCCCGTGGAGCGCCTCTTCGGTCGTCTTCCACTCTACAAATACGGAATTGAATCCGCGCGAGTACAGCAACTTCCCGCTGCCTCGCTCCCGCACTTCAAACAGGTAATTTCCCAACTGACTTTCATCGATGGCCTTGTTCAGATTCCCCGGCCACTCCAGCGGCTCAAGCACCACCCGATCCAGGCTGAACCATTCTTCGTGCGAGTTTCCGGTGTGGTAATAATCGACGCGCAGGGTGCGCGGTACGGAAGAGCCTGCGGCAAAACTGGGTGTGAGAAAACTGAAGACGCACAGGAGAAGAGAGGCAACGATAACTCCGAGGGCTCGTTTCATGCCCGGAATAGTACACCTACAAGGCCGAGGACACGCGGCTTCATCGGTTCGTCGCCCTCAAGTTCCTGCCGGAGGATGTCGCCCGCGACCCGCAAGCACTCGCCCGTTTTCAACGTGAAGTCCAAACTGCGTGCTCAAAGTGAGCTGGAGTTCGGGGCAATTTCGGTGCCGCGCTGGTGTTGATCGGAAACCGCCGGGGGCGCTCCGATGAAGTCGGGTCGGTTCAAGCAACACGCAGGAGTCAAACTGGGTGTACAATCTGGGGCGTTTTCGAAGTCAACAAGGAAACTCGGCAGTGCAGGGGCATCTTCCGGCGCGGTATCTGGAGAGTAGGAGTAGAGTCCGTGACATTCAAAGGAAAGGTAGCTGTAGTAACAGGTGCAGCGTCGGGGATGGGCGCATCCACTGCTCTCGAGCTTGCCGCTGCGGGCGGGGAAGTTGTTATTGTCGATTGCAATGGTTCACGGGCTGCCCGAGTAGCCAATGACATCAATGGTGGACCGCCGGTAGTCGGCGACGTCAGCGACGCCTCCTTCTGCGAGCGGGTCGTTGAAACAGCCTTGAACCGTCATGGTCGCCTAGATGTTTTGGTAAACGCCGCCGGCATTATTGTTCGTGCCGATGCGCTGAACACTTCTGATGAGCAGTGGCAGCGCGTCATGGATGTGAATGTCAAGGGCTTGTTTTTTATGAGTCGGGCCGCGGTGCCGCAAATGAAGAAGCAGGGGCGAGGTGTCATCGTCAATTTCGGTTCCGTTTGGGGTAGCGTCGGAGCAAGAGGTGTCGTGGCTTATTGCGCCTCAAAAGGAGCCGTTCATCAAATTACGCGAGCGATGGCCCTGGATCACGTCAGAGACGGCATTCGAATTAACGCGGTGTGCCCTGGCGAAGTGAATACCCCCATGCTCGCCTCCGAACGCTCTGAGCCGGTTACCGCTGAACTAATGGAGCGACTAGCCGCAACAGTTCCGCTTGGGCGCTTGGCGGAACCTGTGGAGATTGCGCGAGTGGTTCTGTTCCTAGCATCGGACTCGGCGAGTTACATCACCGGGACATTGGTAACCGTTGACGGCGGCTATACCGCGAGGTGAGTCTGGATGGACTATCGTACCTTAGGTCGAACGGGAGTCAAGATCTCACCGCTCTGTTTGGGCACGGATAATTTTGGTAATCCAACTCCGACACTTGAATCCATTTCGATCATCGATCGGGCCCTTGAAGCGGGCATCAATCTGATCGATACCAGCAACAGCTATGCCAACGGAGAGAGCGAACGCATTATCGGTCGTGCTCTGGAACTGAACGGCCGACGTCAGCAGGCGATCATTGCTACCAAAGCCCACTATCCGACAGGGCCCGGCCCTAACGAACGAGGGAATTCTAGACTGCATTTGATAAGTGCGTGCGAAGAGTCACTTCGCCGGCTCAAAACGGACTATATTGATTTGTATCAGATCCATCGCCCGTCATTTGATATTCCTGTCGATGAAACCTTGGGAGCGCTGACGGACTTGGTGCGCCAAGGAAAAGTGCGGTACATCGGCAGTTCCACCGCTCCCGCTTGGAAGCTGATGGAATCTTTGATGGTGAGTGAAGCGAAAGGATATGCGCGCTTCGTCTCGGAGCAGCCCCCTTACAATCTGCTTGACCGGCGGATCGAAAACGAATTGGTACCGCTCTGTCGAACATACGGCCTCGGCATCTTGCCTTGGTCACCGCTGGCTATGGGACTCTTAGCTGGCCGTTACCCGGAGGACTCTGTCTGTCCGGCCGATTCGCGCGCAACTTTGCGCGGGGGGATATATGCGGAGCGCATCACCGCTCGTGCCATTCTGGTCGGGAACAAGTTCGTGCGATTGGCACAATCGTTCGGGATGTCGCCATCCCAATTGGCGGTAATGTGGGTTAAGGATCAGCCCGGGATTACTGCGCCATTAATCGGTCCTCGCAACATCGAGCAGCTTGAGCACCTACTGCCGGTACTGGAGATAAAGCTGAATGAGACGGTAAAAGCAGCGTGTGATGAATTGGTGCCGCCAGGTAGCGCAGTTGCCAATTTTCATAATTCTTCAGGTTGGATGAAGATGCGGTTAATGGAGTAATTGTTTTGACACTATGGTTTCGCCAAAGGTTGTTGCAGGGAAATTCCCAACAGCGAAGGCACTTAGAACCCACGAAGATCGGCAGACTTGGTGTCTGCGACCGCCATGCCTCGATTCTCAACAAATCTCAAGAACGGTTTTTTCTTTAGTGATTACATCAGTGATTACATCGGAATCTCAGCATTGAACGGCCGTGTCTATAGAGTTCGGACTGAAAAGCCGCCGATGGAGACGGCTGATCGAACCGAACAGTCAGCGACGCGACTGCGGCACCGTTGTGCGGGCTCGCATCGCGGATTTTACGCAGGGCCGAAAAGGCCAGGTCACCGGGCGGAAGCTTTTGGCTGGTCCCCAAGTCCTCAGGAATTGATGGTCTTTACTCTCTTTGTTTCCACTGGAGAATCGGCTAAGATCCACTTGGGTATTCCCCGAGGAAGCCGAGCGCTGTAGCCAAGAATCGGCTCAAGGGGATACAATATAAACAATTGTTTTATTTGCAAATGATTTCAGAGGCACACCAATCTTTCCCCATACCTCGCCGGTCGCTGACCAGTGCCGTGGCGGACAGGTTGCGCTCCAAAATCATGCGAGGTGAGATCCGGGCAGGGGAGCAGCTGCGTCAGGACGCGATTGCTTCTGAATTTCAGGTGAGCCGGATCCCTGTGCGCGAGGCCTTGCGGCAACTGGAATCTGAAGGTTTGATCACGATCGTCCAGCACCACGGCGCCGTAGTTTCCTCGCTTTCGCCTGATGATATCGAGGAATTATTTGAGATTCGCGCGTTGCTTGAGTGTGCAGTTCTCGAACTTTCCATTCCGTGCTTAACCGAATCGGAGTTCGCGCATGCAGAAGCGGCTTTGCGAACGTATGAGAAGGGATTGTCGCAGGAGGAGCATATTTCCGAGTTGGGTCGCCTAAACTGGCGATTCCATTCCGCCCTTTACTCCGGTGCACACCGTCCGCATTTCATGTCAATTATCCGAAAGGTTAACAACAATGCAGAGCGCTATACATGGCTGCAGTTGTATTTGACCCGTGAATTCGACCGCGCCAAAGGGGAACACCGGCAACTGCTCGATTTGTGCCGAGCGCGGGATGTGGCCGCTGCCTGCGGCCTGTTACAGCGGCACATTCGGCATGCCGGTCAGTCGCTGAAGCAAGTATTAAGGGAAGGGCGTGCTCCTGCCGAGACAGACCAATAGTGAGAAAACCAGCTTCAGAACTCCCAGAGGGCGACTTCGGTTATTGACCTGCGACTTACGACCTAACAGGCTGCGGAAAAAGTACTTTCGATGTTGAAGTCTCACCTCAGCGGCTAAAGCCGACTCTGGAAACAAGCCACTTATCGCAGCGGTAAACCGCTGCGCCACCCAAAATCAAGCGCAACACCGACTTTTTCCGCAAACTGATTTCCAAGATCAAGACTTGGGAAGCTCGCCCTACCCTCGGAGGAGATTCTCATCCCAACCTGCCCGGTTTCGGAGGACATCGCGGACGGTACTTCGCGCGTCCTGCAATTCTGAACCTGCGAGTTCGAGCAGCGGTGGGCGTACTCGAGAATTACCCATCCCAACTTCCGACTGCACCAGCTTTATCAGTTGCACGAACTTTGGTACCGTATCCAGGCGCAACAACGGAAGAAACCAGCGATATAACTCGAACGCTTTCTCGCGCTCCCCTTTGAGTGCAAGAGTGAGAAGATTCACCGACTCTCTTGGTAGCGCATTGGCCAGACCCGAAACCCAACCTGAAGCTCCAACCCCGACCGTCTCAAGAACCGCGTCGTCCACGCCTACGGAGACTTCGAGTCGACTCCCCACCAGTGCACGAATTGCGCTTACGCGCCGGGCGTCCATGCTGGACTCCTTTACGGCCTGCAAATTCTCGTGTTCGCGCGAAAGTTCTTCGATGTGAACGGGAAGAAAATCTGTTCCATATGACACCGGATTGTTGTAGAGCATACAAGGAACCGGGACTGCATTGAGCACAGCGGCGACATGCGCTTTCATCTCGCGCCAGTCGCCTTGGTAAACGTACGGCGGCAAAACCATGAGGCCGTCGCATCCTAGGTCGACGGCCGCCATGGCCAGCTCTACTGCCCCCGATGTTGAGAGGGAGGAAATGCCAGCCACTACGGGAGCTCGCCCCTCCACTGAACGCACACAAGTACGCAGGACTTGAAGTTTTTCATCAAAAGTGAGTGTCGCTCCTTCTCCCAGTGTGCCGATTGCAACAATTCCTGTACAGCCATGGTCCAGCACCCATCGGCAATGGCGCGCCATGAAATCGTGATCGACGCGGTAACTTTCATCGAAACAGGTCGTGATAGCGGGTATGACGCCCTTCCAGTCCATAAGTGGCTCCAGTGACTTCGGTCTTCCAGTTTCGGCTCAATGGCATAATCCGATAGGGATCGCGGAGCCGACCACAACTGCATATCGTATACCATACTGTATTGTACAATGGCAAAAACGCTGGTAAAATACGCTCTCGCTTAAGTACTAAACCCCTTTCCATGGTGGTTAACAAAAGAGTGCACCACTCCGACAAGACGGCTCTCTTCATGACAGACAACCAATCGTTATCTCCTCACCGCAAGACTACGCCAAGCAGTCATCAACTTAAGCAGGGATTGGACTTGTTCGACGCCACGATGGTCGTGGTCGGCGTAATGATCGGGTCGGGCATTTTCATTGTTTCCGCGGATATGTCGAGGCTGATCGGCAGTTCAGGTTGGCTGCTCGTGGCTTGGGCGATCACGGGCATGTTCACCATTGGGGGGGCGCTCTGCTACAGCGAGTTGGCCGGGATGATGCCGCGCGCAGGCGGCATGTATATCTACTTGCGTGAGTCGCTCTCGCCCATGTGGGGCTTCCTGTACGGTTGGACGCTGTTCACGGTGATCCAGACGGGCACAATTGCGGCTGTGGCGGTGGCTTTCGGGCGCTTCCTCGGCGTGCTCTGGCCGCTTATCTCGGAAGACAGATATCTGATCCCGCCAATGCACCTGAGTTCCCACTACGCACTGTCGCTATCGACGGTGCAACTGGTGGCGATCCTGATGGTCGCACTGCTCACGTCTACTAACAGCCACGGGATGAATTATAGTCGTCTGGTCCAAAACGTCTTCACGGTAGCTAAGATAGGGACACTCTTCGCGCTGATTATCATCGGAATTGTGCTGGGGAGTAACGCCGCAGCAGTCCACGCCAATTTCGCGAACCCGTGGACGCGGCACGGGTTCGAACCGATCGTCCCGGGTCTGACGGCCGGCAGTGCTTTTGGCCTTTTCATGGCCCTCTGCGTGTCGCAGACGGGTTCGATTTTTGCGGCCGACGCGTGGCACAATATTGCGTTTGCCGCCGCAGAAGTGAAAGATGCGCGCCGCAATGTAACGTTGGCCATGGTAATCGGAACCGTTTTAGTGATCTCGCTCTACCTCCTGGCCAATCTGGCATACCTTACTACCCTGCCTCTAGCTGCGATCCAACATGCCCCCGCCGATCGGGTCGCAACTGCTATGTTACGAGTCATCCTTCCCGGGATCGGCACCAGCGCCATGGCCGCCGCCATCATGGTTTCGACGTTCGGCGCTGTCAACGCGCTCGTCATGACAGGGGCGCGCGTTTACTACGCCATGGCCTGTGAGCGGCTCTTCTTTCCTGCTGCGGCGCTTCTCAACAAGGCACGTGTGCCGGCACGGTCACTTCTGGTGCAGGGCATTTGGGCCATGCTTCTGGTGTTGCCGCGGACTTACGATCCGGCAACCGGCAAGTACGGCAATGTCTACAGCAACCTTCTCGATTACGTGGTTTCAGCGATACTACTCTTTTACATCCTGACTGTGCTTGGTCTATTTCGGTTGCGATTCATTCGGCCTAAGGCGGAGCGCCCGTACCGGGTTGTCGGCTATCCTGCGGTGCCTGCGCTCCACATTCTATGCACAAGCACCATACTGCTAGCGCTGCTCGCGTATCGGCCAACGAGCACGTGGCCCGGGTTGGTGATTATATTGTTGGGACTTCCGGTGTACATGCTGTTGCGATACGCCAACCAGCGTGCAGACCGGACCTAGATTTGTCTCGAATAGGGCTGGCTGGCTTCCCAACGCGGCAGCAGCTATTGGCGCACTCAGAGTGTCATTGAGAAGATCCGGCACCAATGGACGATATCATCAGGCGAAAGCGAGGAAACTACGGCGCCGTGGTGCTGGACGATCGTGATCAAACCTTCAGATTCCAGTTGCCGCAAGGCCTTGGTGTGCCTCTGAAATCATTTGCAAATAGAACAATTTTATGCCTCGTCCGGGGAATCTGTGGGTAACTGGCGGGCTCAGCACTGAGGTTGACTGAGGAAGCGGTGGAGTTTGCGGCAGGTTGAATCGAGGGAGCGTTGCTCCTCTTGAGAGCCGTTGTGGATCAGCGGGCCACCGTCCTCGTGGATCACGTTGCGGAGAAGTCGGTCAGCAGCCATCTTTCTTAGTGAAGGGTCGTAGTTCAGGTCGCGGATGATTTCTCCACCCAGCATCCAGAGGTTGCCCACGTGCCGGCGAATGGTCTTCGGGGAAAGACTCGATGAGGCCAGATGCTCGATGAAGGGGCGGAGGCAAGCAACCAGTTCTTCACCTAGCGGCAGGTCTTTTTCCAGCCCCATCCACGAGCGCGGCCAGTTGTCCAGATCGCGGCAGTAGGCAGAAGCATCGGAGGACGGCGCCGAGGTAGCCGCGCGGTTTACTCTGGCAGTCTTCGCCTTGAAAATCGTCCGTGCCATGGAATTGATCACGATTTTAAACCACTGCCATCGCCATCGGGGATTTGTCTACCAACACGCCCGCTTCGGCCCCGACAAGAAAAGCATCGAAGTGGACGTCCGGCCGCGGGAGGGCTCGGCGGCGGTCTGCTCGGGGTGCCACCAGCCCGCGCCCGGTTACGATCATCTCCCCCCAGCGGTGCTTCGAGTTCGTTCCGCTGTGGGGCTTTCTGGTTTTCCTGCTGTACCGCATGCGACGCGTCGACTGCCGGAATTTGGTCGGCTGGGGCCTGGAACATCGCACACTGCAGTCGATCCGCGCCATTGGTGTGGATGAAATCCAGTACGCCAAAGGCCACAAATACCTGACCCTGACCCGGCGTGGCTTGTTCACCAGCGTCGCAGCGTCGCCGACTTGGTGGACAAAATCGATCGCTTGCTGAAACATTACGACCGTTCCCGCCGTCCTTCGTGTGGACGGCAACCGGGGATTCAATCCTGAAGAAGATCGCACGACTCTGCTCACGTGTTTCCGGGACCCGACACGAGAAAAAAAGCTCTTGACAATATAAAGACCGCCAGGATATAAGATCTTGTACATTGTATACAATCTACACTTGCGTGACGGGAAGCTCGCGACCCTTGGGGGGTCGATCTTGACAACCCGGTTCTCGCAACGGGGAGCGACAGATGAATACCGTGCGAATCGGAATCGTTACCCTTATTGCGTTGCTGCTCGTGGGTCTCGGGCCACAACGCATTTTTGCACAGACGGCCAACACCGGTTCTGTGACCGGCACAGTCACCGATAACAGCGGTGCGGTAGTATCTCGGGCGAACATCTCGCTGACCAGTACTGGTAAGGGATTCACGAAGAATGACACCACGAACCCCTCGGGGGTGTATTCCTTCAATTTTCTGGCCCCTGACACGTACAGCGTGTCAGTGTCTGCAGCCGGCTTTAAGACAACAAACGAGCAGGTCGTTGTACAAGCGGGGCAAGTAGCGACTGCGGATATTCGGCTTGCAGTTGCTGCGAAGCAGGAGGTCGTAACCGTAACCGGTACTGAGCCCCTGCTGCAACTCGGAAGCGGCAACATAATGACGACCCTTACTGAGATGCAGGTTAATGAAATACCTGTCCCCGGCAACGATCTCAGTTACTTCGGCGAGCTGAGTCCAGGTGCTATGATAAACACACAATCAGGTTACGGCAACTTTGAAGTGTTTGGTCTCCCTGCGAACGCTAACAATTTCACAACCAATGGGGGAGATGACAATTTCGAGATGGGCAACTTGAACACCGCCGGTGCATCGAACCTGTTTCTCGGCAAGAACGGCACTCAGGAAGTGACCGTTGTGACTAATGCCTACACCGGTCAATATGGCGGGCTCTCCGGTGCCCAAATCAACATGGTCAGCAAGTCCGGAAATAATCACTTCCATGGCAATACGATCTACAACTGGAGCGGTTCCTCTCTGAACGCGAACGACTGGTTTAATGACAACGCCGGTGTCCCAAAGCCTTTTACCAACGCCAATGCCTGGGCCGGATCAGTAGGAGGGCCAATCAAGAGGAACAAGCTGTTCTTCTTTGTGGATGAGGAAGGAATCGCCGTAAAGTTGCCGACGAACGCGTTAACGGTCGTTCCAAGTCAGGAATTTGAGCAAGCTACGGTTCTGAACCTTGTGAGCCGTGGATTAACAAATTCGGTTCCGTTTTACTGCCAAAATCTCGCGGGAATCTGTCCTGGAGTGGCACCTGTTGGCGGTGTTAACCAAGGCGTCGGGATGTTCAATCTGTACAACACCGCTCCGGGTATTGCCAAAGCAACGCCAGGCAACGGAAGCGACCCGATCGGCTGTAGTGGTTTGCTCTCGCCGGATGTCGACCCGCTGCTGGGCACGCCGGGGCATCCTTGTGCCCTAAGTATCCGCTCAGCCATAGGTACCTTTGTCTGGGAGAATAAGGCGATTGGGCGGCTTGACTATGTAGTTGGGTCTAAAGATCTGACATTTCTCCAGATATCATACGATACAGGTACTCAGCCTACCTTTACCGATACAATCAACAATGTTTTCAATTCCTCTAGTTACCAGCCGGAGTATAGCGGCCAGTTCAACTGGAATCACACATTCAGTGCAAACGCCACAAGCCAGTTCATTCTTGCAGCAAAGTGGCTAGAAGCCAAGTTCGACGCCACCAACCTCGCTCAGAAACAGGCGGCATTTCCTACCCAACTTAACGTTAACGGGTTTACTACCCTTGGCGGCACGACCGGCAGTGAACCTAATGGTCAGGACGCTACTTCCTACGGCGTCACCGAAGATGTGGCCAAGGTCTCCGGCAACCATACAATCAAATTTGGCGGAAAGTTTCATCGAACCGACATGACCGAGTTTTTTGGCTTCAACACACGGGGAACCGTCTTCGTGAACACTCTTACCAGCTTTTTCAACGGCGGGTCGACCGGTGACTCTCTTATACAGAGCTATCCCAAAAGCATAGACCTTCCATTTTCTCTATACAACCTGGGTGTATATATCGAAGACGCCTGGCGCGCGAAGCCGCATCTGACTTTGACCGCAGCATTACGGGTCGAACACTACTCCAATCCTGTGTGTCAGAACGACTGTTTTGCAACACTCAATGGGCCATTCTATGGGGTGAGTCATGACCCCAATCAACCGCTCAACCAAGCAATTAATGCAAACCAACATCAGGCTTTTCATGGCATGACTCCTGTCGTATGGAGTCCGCGATTTAGCTTTTCTTGGCAGCCCTACTCAAGGCTGAAGGATCTGGTGCTGCGCGGAGGGGTAGGCATTTTCTATAGTGGCTACCCAACATGGACTGTCAATAACTTCGCATCGAACGTGCCGGAGATCAATACGTTTGTGCCGTTCAATGACAATCTGGCGCCGGGCGAGAACACGAATCTGTTCGCTGATGCGGCCGCCAGCAACCAAGCCTTTGTGAACGGCTTTTCCAGTGGCCTGACTTTGGCACAAATACGGGCCAGCGTGCCTCCTGCTCTCCAACCCTTCTTTACTCCTTCGAATTTCAATACTTCCGATGCGCGAACGAAAATACCGCAGTACCAAGAATGGAATCTGGAGGTTCAGTACGGCGTCAACCGTAATACGATGATAAGTATCAACTACGTGGGCAATCACGGCGTCGACGAGTTGATCAATAACGCTTCGGCCAACGCGTTTGGGTTTGGCACACTTCCGGCGTCCGCACCGGATTCACTGTTCCACGATGTGTCGGTATACACCAATGCCGGCATTTCCAACTACAACGGCCTCGTGATGTCGTTCCGACATCAAATTAGTTCAGGTTGGGGTCGGGGAGTACTGGAGGCTCACTATACATGGAGCCATTCGTTTGATGATGTGTCTGGAGATGGCATGAACGCGTTCAACCTCACTACGGCATCGAGCCTACTGGTACCGGAGAATCCGTACAACATTCGTTCCAACTATGGGCCTTCTGATTACGACGCGCGACATAGTTTTAACATGAACTACGTTTGGGATCTTCCGATCAGGCAAGCTCTATCCGGGCACGGTCCGCGTGACCTGGTCGATGGGTGGATGGTTTCAGGTGGTCTGTTTGCGCGTAGCGGCTTCCCTTTCAGCGTGATCGACGCTGCTTTTGGTGGTAGCTTGTCGGGCAATAATTTCACCAGTCCAATTTTCCCCGAGTTCCTCGGCAGCTCTGTCCCCAGCTGTGGTCCGTCTGCGGCCCAGCCCAACTCACCACCCTGCCTCAGTACTTCTCAGTTTACCCCAGAGGGGACCGAAGCCAACTTTGTCAACGGCATGAGGAATCGTTTTCGCGGGCCGGGATTCTTTGATACGGATTTCGCTGTCAACAAGAGCGTGAGCTTGCACTTATCGGGACCTATGGAAAAAGCTGAATTCCGACTCGGTGTGCAGTTCTTCAACGTCTTTAATCACCCGAATTTCGACTTGCCCGTGAACGACATTTCCAATTCAGAATTTGGGCGCATCACACGCACAGTCAGCGTTCCCACCAGTATGTTTGGTGTTTTCTTTGGTGGCGATGCGTCGCCCCGACTTATCCAACTGAAGGCGGAGCTTAGGTTTTAGGTAGAGTACCTCGGAGGCTTGAGCCACGGCTCCGCCTCCGTCGGGACTGCGGAACGCTCACACCTAGAGGCAGTGGAGGGGGCAGAAATGTGTAAAGCAGTCATTTTTTTCCTGGGCTTCTTGTTCGCGGTCACGATCCTCGCCCCGGCGCAAGCCGCCGAAAAGAAAGCTTGGGGAGACCGGGACCCGTTCCGAATCAAGGACGTTCACTCGCTTCGCCTCTCGCCTCTTGGAGACCAGTTGGCGTTCGTGGTGTCTGAGCGAAACGTCGCCAAGAACGAGAACTACTCATCCATATGGGTGCTGCCCACTCGCGGCGGTGGGCCCAGTTCACTAACGGCACTAGAAGGACATGCGTCCAGCCCCAGGTGGTCTCCAGACAGCAAGCGTATCGCGTACTTCGACTCGATTGGAGGCGAGCTGGGCCTTTGGGTAATGAATGCGGATGGAAGCAACCCGAGGAAATTGACAAATTTGGAACGATCCAACGCGTTTCTGGGACCCACCGGCAACGAGCTGTCCTGGTCACCGGATGGCAAGCAACTGGCGTTCACGGCCGCCGGACCGCGGCACTATTCGAACTTGCCCTCCCCCCTTGATCCACCCAATGGCAATGACGTAATGGTGGTGGACCGGCTTCTATACAAAACCGACTACTACTACTCCGATTTACGCCGCACACACGTATGGGTGATCTCGACAGAAGGCGAAAAAGTGACCCAAGTTTCTTCCGGGGACTATGACTATCACTCAATTGACTGGTCGCCCGATGGAAAGTGGATCGTCGCCGTCTCCAACCGTACCGGGGAAGACGACTACAATTCGAATAACGACCTGGTGCGACTCTCGCCCAGCGGCGGGCAGCTGGTAGAGTTGACGCACACACCCGGACCGGAGTACGCCCCGTCATGGTCGCCGGACTCGCTCCAGATCGCTTACCTCGCGCGGAAGCGTGACTACCGTAGCAAAGAAAGTGATGCGGAGTTTGAAAAAGTGTACGTGCTTAGTGCTGACGGCCAGCCTGAAGAACTTACCGAAGGGCTGGACATGTGGTGTCACGATCCGACATGGACAAGCGATGGGAGTAAGGTGTATTTCAGGGCCGAACACGAGGGCAAGCTGTTGCTGTATTCGGTGGCGCTGCGTGGTCGTAAGCCCGTTCCACTGATCGACCTCAAAGGTACCATTACCAGTTTTGTGGTCGCCCGCAGTAGCGACGTGTTCTACTCTTTCACGGATGCGACGCATCCGCCAGAAATCTTTCGCACCGTTCCTGGAAGCGGACAATACGAAAAGCTAACCGATTTGAACCGCGAAATGGTGGACGACCTGGATACAATTGAACCCGAGCGGTTTTCTTTCCCCAGTTTCGACGGACTGACGATCGAGGGTTGGATCATCCGTCCCCACGGCTTCAATCCCAAAAGCAAGTACCCGATGATCCTCGACGTTCATGGTGGCCCCCATTATCAGTATGGCTACGATCTGCTCGCAACCGCCAAGCTTCAGCGGTTTGCGGGTGCGGGCTACGTGGTCGTTTTTATGAACCCGCGCGGCAGCACCGATTACGGCCAGAAGTTTTCCGACTTAGTCGTAGGCGATGTAATGGGTGGAGATTACAAGGACGTAATGTCAGGTGTGGATTACGTTCTGCAACATTACCCGTTTATCGATGCCAGCCGCATGGGTGTGACCGGCGTGAGTTACGGCGGACACATGTGCAATTGGATCACGACCCACACTGACCGTTTCAGGGCATCCATTCCCGTTTCTGGGACTAGCAATCTACTTAGTGGTTACGGAATCAATGCGCATTTCCTTTGGCCGGAGAGCGACATAAACGTCCGTGGCTACGACGATCTCGATCGCCTGTGGGCTGTATCACCGCTCAAGTATATCCAGAATATTCACACCCCGACGCTATTCATCCAGGGTGCTTGGGACAACTATGCTGCGTTGAACCAGGCGGAGGAAATGTTCATGGCCATGGAGCGTTTACATCAGGTGGCGGTAATGGCCATTTACCCCAACGACGGGCATGGCGTTAACAAACAGCCCGCCCACACACACGACTCCTATGAACGCAGCGTCAGGTGGTTCGATAACTACCTCAAACCCAAGACTTCCACTGACTGAGATCATTGACTACTAGGCGTGGCGCTCCTTCTCAGTGTGAGCCTCGGGAGGAGGTAACTTCGCCCGGAGCTGCAAAACTTACAAGATTACCCAACTATTGACTCCCGCATAATATAGCGATACTTTTCCGCGTTTGCTGCATCTAATCACACATGGGAAACCCTGCTGGACTGCGACGCGATTTTGATGCCCTGGAGAAACGCCGCTACGGTTGGGTATTCCGGTGAAGGTGAACATCGATTCCGGAAGGAAGCCGAACGGCGTTCCGGAGCGAAGGTGAACAGCAGTCGGAGCGAAGCGACGCTGGCATGGTGATTGTGGAGTAAGTGTTCGGAATCG
>Ga0208455_1000378_pt1 | contig 20979 bp, 22 predicted proteins | sample June2015DPH_4_50_FD_184690 | JGI IMG/M metagenome (GOLD analysis project Ga0208455, IMG submission 184690) | Peatland microbial communities from SPRUCE experiment site at the Marcell Experimental Forest, Minnesota, USA - June2015DPH_4_40... | ecosystem: Environmental > Terrestrial > Soil >... | reverse complement strand
AGTCCTGCGAATAGGGCCTCGGCATCATCCTCTCCCCCGAATCAGTCGGAAGAGACTCGCCGATCAATAAGGCTTTGAGAATCCCAACCAATCGACTTCCGATTCAAATCGACCGGATTATGCTCTAGGTGCGTAAACATTCGGACGGGAGTCTGATTTCAATACACTTGAGAAAAATCATTCTCGTCGCTTTTCAATTTTCTGCGTTTTTACACAGCCTAGGTCATTCGCGACCGAGCCGTCTCCCTCGAAACGCACCCTATGACCGCAGTTGCCTTAAAGCAAACATCCGCTGAGCGCGACCGAACTCCTCCTCGAAATAGAAATACCCCAACGCCTGCCCGGTCGCGTCCTTTACGATGAAGCTCTCCCCGTGCTCCTCGATTGTCCAAGGCGGCGGGAAGCGGCGTGAGGAGGGCATGAAGCGATGATAGCACGGCAGGCCCGTGAAGCGGGCGGGTCCGTGGCAGTCCCACTATAAATGCCGGGGAGTAATTGAGAGCTTAAAGGCAAACGACCGCTCTAAACCTTCGTATTGGTTGCGATGACCTAGGTTCACTAGCGCAATGATTTTTGTGCTCTTATTTTCTCCGCATTAGGCCGATGGCGGCGCTCCCATCCCCCGACACCCCTGCCGCCCGGTAAGCCTAAATTGAGGTAACACCTCGCGAGGCCCCAAGCGGGTACACTGCTTGGGGTTTCTTTTTTGTGGCAAGGCCCAGACTCGGCCCTTGGGGCGGCCAGGACCGGAGCCGAATAGGTGCCATCTTTTCCCGTCCAAATGCAGCGACCGGCTGAAGGGCGACATGCGCGTCAGTACGGATTGAAGTACCGGAAAGTACCCGGCTCTTGAAGCCACTGATAGCCGGGCGGCCTGTAATCGGGTGTGTAGCGGCTGTCATAACCGGGCCTAGTCCAGCCGCCATAGGGCTGCGCAGACGGCGAAGGATTTGGCGCGACGGCAGAATTGCTCCCGGCAACGACTATAGTCGTTGCCGCCATGCCTTCGGTTTTTACCAATGCGAAAAGAGTTGCAGCATTTGCAGGGTGCAGGCGGATGCAGCCGTGTGAGGCGGGTCCACCAAGCCGATTGATCTCATAGCTGCCGTGGATTGCATAACCGCCATGGAAAAAGATCGAGTGAGGCATTGGTGAATTGTAATACAACTTCGAAAACCACGTCGTTTCCAAATGCTACGGATGGTAGGTACCGTTCGGCGTCCCATAGCCCGCACGGCCAGTCGACACCGCGAACAGATAGCGTGGCACCCCATCGACCGACACGGACATCTGCTGCGTAGTCTTATCAACCAAAATCAAAACGTCAGCGAATGCGGGTGGCGCTCCAACCGTCAGCGCGAAAGAAGCAAAAAAAGCGTAGAGCACTTCAGCAGCTCCGTGATCGACCGCGTAGGAGTCATGAACTTGCCCGACCCTCCTCGTCGCTACTGCAGCGTCGCCGTGTGGTAGGTTATGGTCTTCACCAGCAGTGGGCGAATGGGTTCCGTCGAACCAGGCCGCAGCGCTGCGTCACCCTCCGGGAACGCGACCTGAGGTGGGCGAGCAGCCTTCACCGCAGCCTTTTCGACGGCGACAGGACCGACCTGCCCAAGCGAGGCCAGCTTGACGTTGCTGCTGATCAGCTCGCGCATGTGGGCGTCACGCTGAGCCGACGTACGTCCACCCAGCACGACGGCGACAAGATGACGGCCGCCGCGGCGAACCGACGTCACTAGGTTGAAGCCGGAGGCCCGCGTGAATCCCGTCTTGATGCCATCCACGCCCTCTACGCTGCCAAGCAGATGGTTGTGATTTCGGATTGCCTGGCCGTGATAGACGAACACCGCGGTCGAAAAGTATTTGTAGTAGCGGGGGAAGTGCTCCTGGATCACGCCCCCGAGCACGGCTTGGTCTCGCGCGGTCGTGACCTGCTTGTCATCGGGCAGTCCGGAGGCATTCACGTAAGTTGTGCGGGTCATGCCCAGGCTGCGTGCCTTCTGGGTCATAAGCCTAGCGAACTGGCCCTCGTCGCCACCAAGGTTTTCGGCGACCGCGACCGCGACGTCGTTCGCTGACCGGGTTATCATCGCCTTGATAGCGTCCTCGACCATGATCGTGCCGCCGGGCTTGAGGCCGAGCTTAGTCGGTGCCTGCTCGGATGCGTGCACAGATACGCTCAGCGGAGTGTCAAGCCGGACTTTGCCCGCCTCGATCTGCTCAAACAGCAGGTAGAGCGTCATGATCTTTGTCAGCGAGGCCGGGTGGCGCAATGCATCCGGATTCAATGCCTGGAGCACCGAACCGGTATTGGCGTCTATTACGATTGAAGCCGATGACGGCGAATAGCTTTCGACATGGGCGGAACGTCCGGCGCGAGCGATGCGGTGAGCGACGTGCCGGTAACCGTTCTGACGGTGAGCGACGTGTTTGTGACCGTTCCGATGGTGAGCAGCATGTTTGTAACCGCTCCAATGATGTCGAGCGTCGGCTGGATCAATGCTGACGGTCGCGCCCGCTACGACGGCGACCAGCCCGAATAGCCCATATCGAAGGCCGGATTGTGCTCCCGACCGCGCGCACGCCATCGCTGACCCCCGTCCCTGAATCCAGCGAGACCAATCCTAATGAGACCCTTTGGGATGGGTGCCCGCCCCCGAGGTACGGATTTCAGTCCGCTGAAATGGCTCTTTTCAAGGCGATCGGCGGACCTTTCTGTGATGACTTGGTTGTTATTCCACTCGCCATGCTGCCCAGTGGGCGAGCCTCGTGGCGCGGATGGCGAGCTGATGACAGCCGGCCGCGATCAGCCGCTCTTCGCTGGGTCGGGCTTCTTGGGTAGAAAAAACGCTGGAGGGAGAACTCCACGGAGTTCATCCTTCTTGATCCACGCGCCGCGAGCCGAGCGGTCGTGGGTGCCGTAGCCGGTGAGCACAAAGACCTCGCCGACATGCTGGTCAGTAACGTCGACGAAGCGGTCCGACAGCTTCAAGCGCTCGCGCAACGGCGGCAGCGGTGGTTTGGTGGGCGGAGTCTTGGTCATAATGCCAATATAGCTCGCGACCAGCGACAACGCACCATCTGTGGCCGCCTGTAGCGTTAGCCGTTCCGCCGCAACAGCTCTGGCACCTTGGCGAAGTTCACCGCCATGCGGCGGGCCTCGTCTCGGGTTAGCCGGTTAGTCGCCGAGCGGCGCTGCGGTTCATCGTCGAGTCTATTTCATTATGATACGATATTGCGTCAGTTTAATCGTCCAACCGGCGTGTTATGCTGTGCGAAATTGGGGGCGGAGGGTTCGTTTGCGTTTCAGCCACCTTGGTTTCGCGTCATTCGCCGCGGCGTTGGTGCTCGCATCCCCTGCACGTGCCGACTTGGTCATCACAGTTGATAAATCCGCCCAGCAGATGACCGTCGCGGACGACGGCACCGTGCTCTACACTTGGCCAGTGTCGACGGGGATGGCCGACTACGACACGCCGACGGGCGAGTTCAAGCCGTTCCGTATGGAGCGCGATCACTTCTCGCGTGAATGGGACGACGCGCCGATGCCCTATTCGATCTTCTTCACCCAGGAAGGTCACGCCATCCACGGCAGCTATGACGTTAAGCACCTTGGCCGCCCCGCCTCGCATGGCTGCGTGCGGCTGTCGCACCCCCATGCCGCCACGCTTTTCAGCCTAGTCCAGCAGGAGGGCATAAGTAACACCAGGGTGGTGCTCACCAGTGAAATTCCCGACGCCGAGTCTCACCGCTACGATAAATCCACAACCTTGGAGATAGGGTCTCTATACCCGACCACGCCGAATGTCGGTTCACCTGAATGGAAACAGGAACAGGCTGAAAATGAGCACAATGAGCAACAGCTGAAGCGGATGATCGAAGGTATTTGCCGCGGCTGCTAAGTGTTTTGCTCAACCGTGCGGCGCTCCAAAACACGCGGCGTGTCCAAGCCGATGGCTCCGGCAGCTTGGCGAAGTTCGCCGCCACGCGGCGGGCCTCGTCCCTTGCGCTAGGCTGAGCGCGCAACAGGGGAAGGCGACCTCGATTATTAGTTCGTTATTAAGGAGGGAAGAGATAGCTTGGTTATATGCGCCGTCATTACGTCATTCTCACCGTTGTCATTTTTGGCGGTCTCTGGGCATTTGACGTGTACAAGTGCGACGGCCGTAATAGCCAAGCCGCTTGGCAGGCCATTTGGCAGATGCCAGGCTCCGCCTGGCAGCAGGCCGGTTATCTAGGGCGAAATTTACGGATCAAGTGCAGCGCCAGGTAAACGCGGCCATGTCAGGTCATTGACCTCGCTCGGCAGGCATACACCGATGGCCTGCCCGGCGTTGTCGCGGACGATGAAGCAGGCGTTGTTGTTCTCCTCGCTCGTCCAGGGCGGCGCGAAGCGGCGCATGGGAGTGATGATAGCGCCATTTCCGCTTTGCGCCGAAAGCGACGCTCAGCCATGCTGGGGCGGCGCGTCGCTATGGGCCAAAAGGAGAAGTCGCGGCCTTATGATATGGTCTGTCGATGGATCGCCGCTCGATATAAACTGGCGCGCTGTAGGTTGGAAATGAGCGGTAGCCGAGCCTGAGAAATCCGGACTGACTAATCGGCCAGACGTTCTCCCGAGCCGCCGAGCTCGCTGGGGAGATCCTTGAACTTTGGCAGCCCGTCCCTCACGGAAACCATCTTGCTTCCGTAATTCACGTGCAGCGTCGGCTCATGGGCGAAGCCCTGCAGCAGGTTCGCATAGACGTCGATGAGTCGCATGCGTGGGTGTTCATTCATGAGATGTCCGCCGCAGACCTTGCAATACTTGCGGTAGGAATTTTCAGTCTTGTGGAATGTGCCAATATTGGCTTCGCCCTTGATGATACGCACGCTGGTCGACCCCCAAAGGCTGAAGGCGTTGATCGGCGCGGCGGACCAAGCTTGGCAGTCGCGGCAATGACAATACCCCGCGAAGGCGGGTTTGCCCGTGACCTCGAATTCGACGGCACCGCAAAAACAGCTACCCTTATAGGTGGCAGTAATTTTTCTCTCTTCCTGCCCTCGTTCCAACAGATCATTATATTCATGATGCTTTGTCATGAAGGATTGAATGAAATCGCATTTGACGGTGAGCTTCTGCCCTTGCGCCCGCACGGCATCGAGGACCGCGCGCGCGAGCTTCGAAGCAATTCCTCGTCCGCCCAGATCCGGCGGCACCTCAGTATGGACAAGAGTGATTGCGCCGGGCGATTTGCGATAAGTGACGAAGGCGGTCTTGCCCTCGACATCGAGTTCGAAGCGATGGCGCGCCTCGTTGTCGTGAAAATTCTCAGCCATGCTCACTCCTGCTTCGGCGCCGGCGCGGTGAAAGGTTTGCCCTTGATGCCGACGACGGTCATCAGCAGCTTCGCCGGGACGGTGCCGACATTGACACCCCAAGTGTGGGGTTGACGGATTTGATGAACACCCGCCGCCTCATTGTAGCTCTCCTGTGGAGCCTCGGGAACACGCACGCGTTTCCAACCGCGGCACGCAGTCATTTTCCAGGCGAAAGAACCACTGGCTAAGCCCAAAGCTTCTCAGCCAATCCTCGACATTCATGGTCGCGTCCCAAGCTGCTCCGAACCACGATCCTCCCGATGAAACAGCGTATGCAGGGCGCAACTCCAGAATGACCGCTTAGGGTCATTCGCGACTGAGATGGTCAAGGCCCAGGCTCGTCCATGTCCGCTTCAACCCCGATAGCAACCGTCAGCCATCAAAACGTGATCCGGCGCTAAGGGCCACAAGCGGACTCCCGTAAGGGCCACAAGCGGACTCCCGTTGCCTTCGTTTGACCCTTACGCTTCGAAGACGAACCGGGTTCCGACGGCAGAATGGATGACTTTATCGCCTAACTCATTATGGGCGAGGTCGTAGAACCGATCTCCGGAACAATGGCCGGGGATCAAGTATTCCGGATTGATCTCTTTCAAAGTCGCGACGATCTGTCGGATGTAGGTGTCATCGAGCGGCGGAACGATATGGAAGCCGCCAATCACGGCATGGACCTTCCGGACGCCAGACACGGCTTGGGCTTGCCTGATCGTGTTGATGACGCCGCGATGGCTGCAGGAGGTGAGAACTACCAGACCCTTACCCTTGACGACAAAGTTGGTACCGATTTCGTGCTCAAAATCGTCCGGAATGAAGGCGCCGGTGTTCTTTGCCGGTGACATCTTGTCAGGGAAGCATCCAAAGCCGTTGCCGATGCCGACCTTCTCCTTGGTCGGCTGTAACGGTTTTTCCGAGCTGACTTGCACAATTTTTCCGGTGGTGAAGGCATGATCGGCGACGATGGCGGGCCCTTCGGCCATCATCAGCGAAAGGTTCGCGTCGATGATTGCCTTGCGGTCGAGCGCGCCGTATTGTGCGTCGTTTCCGGTTGTCCGCGTGCAAAAGCAATCTTCGCCGCCGACGAAGAACGGCAAATTTTTCTTGAGCTTGCCTTTGTTCGCCGCGAGAAAACCGACCAGCCCGCCGAAATGATCGTAATGACCGTGGCTCAGGACGAGCGCATCGAAGGTCGATGGGTCGATCTTGAGAATGGACATGTTGTTGAGGAGCGTTTCCGGCGTGTAGCCAAAATCGATCAAGATGGTGCGCATCTCGTTGCTACGCCGAGACTCCGCGTACATAGAGAGCCCCCATTCGCCATTCAAAGCGGTGCGTGGCGGCGCATCAGGGGTCGTGTTGCTGCCCGTTCTTCGCTCAATAGCGAGGTCCTCACGTTTTTCAGACGGAACGAATTGGATGACTTGGTTATCCGTGACCATGCGAACGGCAAGCCGATCGACCTCTGGAACCTGAGAGCCGAGCGCCTGGGCCTGCGCGGTTTGCGAAGTTCCGACCAGCGTGGCAACGAGCGCGGATACAAAGCCTGCACCACCTGCGTAAAGCAACCCGCGTCTCGATATCGATGAGGCGCCGGGATTACAATTGCACCTACCAAACAACATGCCGAAGTCCTCCCTTCTCTGAATAGGAAGAGAATTGCTTTTAAAGCTTTCAAAATTCAACGTAAACGTTGTAAGCCTCCGGGTAGGATCCCCCGCAAGCAGCCGCTCTCATTGCTTCTTCGCGAGCATGGCGTCGATTGAGAAGCGTCCAGCGCCAACGACAAGCAGGAACAGCGATCCGCTCATGATCGCGAGATTTTTGGTGAACTGGATAAATTGTGCCCTTTGCGCTTCCGCTGGATAGATCCAGTATCGATGCGCGAACACTGTGGCGACAAGCACGAAAATAAATATCACAATCGCAACGTAGCGCGTGGCAAGCCCGAGGATCAACGCGACGCCAACGGCTACTTCGAGCGCGCCGACGACGTATGACATAACACTCGGGCTAGGCACGCCTAACGCGGTAAAATAGGCAGCCGCGCCGACGACGTTAGTGAGTTTGCCCCAGCCGGCGGATAGGAACAGATAGCTCATCAGGATCCGCCCGACGAGCAGCAGCGCGTCGGTCGAACTGGTGGCGAAGTCGTCGACGCACGATAGCGCCGGGTGAGGTGAACGCGACACCATAAATTTATTTCTCCTCGTCATACGTTTTTCGGGCCGGCTACGGCCGACCTGTCACCATACAGGCACCAAGCGCCGACTGATAGTCTCGGAAGATAATCTCGGAAGAGGGCATCGGCGAGCCGCGACTTTAGGTTCGCAAACTGATGTCTCAGTGGGGTCATTGGCGCCCGATTGGGGCGGTCGATGACGAGTCCGGTTTGCCCCCAATTGCAGACGAATTGCTGCGTCACGGCGAACGTCGAAAGGGGCCAATCGCTTCACTTTGCACCGCAGAAAAACAGCAAAATTTTTAAGCGGCTTCGTAGACGAGGATATACGTCATTTCGCACAGCGGATACGGCCGATTTGGGGGAGATTCCTATTCGGCGGGGAGTTGGAAATTATTCGGCGCGTAGCCGTAAAAACCAAAATCCAGCAAATGATTAACCGGTTTAAAACTTCCAACCCTCCGCGAGTATCATTTCCTGAAAGGTCATGCACGACACACTTTCTTGGTTACACACGAAGGGAATCTTGCGGTTCTCCTAGCTGCCCGGATGTTCGTCCGCTACAACCTTCCACTGCGCCCCGCCGTCCTTTGCCATCGCAATCACAAAGGGATCTGCACCGTTGATTCCCTTGTGCGGCTTGGCCGGATCGTGGTGCCGGCAGCGGCGCCTTGCCTGCAGCGCGCGTGCAAGGGGAAGGCCATGGCTTTTGATTACGGCTTGCCCGCAGAACTGTTTATCCACAATTGTGACTGCGGGCGAAATTTCGCACTGCGAAAAAACAACGAGCCTTTTCGCTCTAGCGCTGCACGACCGACCGCGATTTCGTGCCTTGGCGCTTTTCGGACGCCGGCCGCTCGAGCGCGTGGATAGTCTCGGCATTCCGGCGTCCGAAAGCCTTGCACAAAAGCGGTCATTAATCCCAGGGAGAATAAGCCTCTTTCCCGGTCGCCGCAGCAATCGGAGCAATTGTCGTCCGCAGGCCATGAAGCGACAAGGGTATGGTGGCGCGTCAAAAAGTGCACTAGAATTTTTTCCAAGACCGGTCCATTGATCCTAGATTATGATTGCTGCAGTGGAACGGAGAAATGGAGTCATTTGCGCTGTCGCAGGCAGGCACACTGATGCGCGACGCGAATGGTGGGCCAGCATAAGCACTACGCCGCTATCACTGATGACAGTTCTGTCGACGCAAGGCTGTGTGCTGTCGAGCTCCGATTGTTGAAAAAATGACTACAAGCGGACGCGGGACCGGCCATGGTCGCACCCCGGGGCGCAATACAAATTCACGAGGGAGATAACGATGAGGAAGAACTTACTGGTCTCCTCCATGATGGCTTTTGTGCTGACGCTCGCCGTCGGCACAGCCGAAGACGCAATGGCACAACAGGCCAAGCCGATCCGCATCGGCGTCAACACGGCGATCCAACTCCAGGTCGGACGCGACAGCATGGACGGCGTCAAGATGGCGACAGACGAGCTCAATGAGCAGGGCGGGATGCTCGGGCGAAAGTTCGAAATGACCGTAGCCGATGAGGGCGAGGCGGCGAACGAGGGCCCCAAGGTCGGAATTGCCGCCGTCAACAAGCTCACCAGCGATGACCACGTCGACGTGCTGATTGGCGGCTACGACAGCGGCGTGACGCTGGGCGAGCTGCCACACATTGCCCGCGCCAAGACGATCTTCCTCGGCATCGGTTCGGCCGCGCCCGCCATCCAGCAGAAGGTCAAGGACGATTACCAGCAGTACAAGTACATATTCCGTGTGAATCCGATCAATTCGGCCAAGAACTCGAACGCGCTGCTCGGCTTTATCAGCGGCAAACTCAAGGGCGAGCTCGGATACAAGAAGATTTCCATCCTGGGCGAGAACGCCAAGTGGGTGCAAGACATGGTGCCGGCGATCAAGAAGGGCGCGGAAGCCGCTGGCCTCGAGGTTCCGGTCGCGGAGTTCTTCGACGTGCAGACGACCGACTTCTCGCCGATCTTCTCGAAGGTGAAGGACAGCGGATCGCAATACCTGATCGTCATCCTTTCTCACGCCGCCTCCGACGTGTTCGTAAAGCAATGGTACGACGCCAAGGTGCCCGTGCCGATCGGCGGCATCGACGTCAAGAGCATGGATGCCAATTTCTTCGACCGTATCGGCGGCAAGTCGATCGCCGAAGTTTCGGTGAATTTCCTGCTGCGCGCACCCCTCACGCCAAAGACCGTACCGTGGTGGGACAAATTCGTCAGTCTCTATAAGCGTGCTCCGGTCTACACGGCGTCCGGCGCCTATGAGGCGGTCCACATTTATGCCGAGGCCGTCAAGCGCGCTGGCACCACCGATACCGACGCGGTGATCAAGGAGCTCGAGAAGACGGACTACATAGGCCCGCGCGGTCGCGTCCAGTTCGATGAGCTGCACGAGGTTAAGGACGGCCCGGGCTTCGTCAACGTGCTGTTCGTGCAGTGGCAGAACAACGGCGAGCGAGTGGTTATCTGGCCGAAGGAAGTGGCGAACGGCAAAATGATCAATCCGCCCTGGCTGGCGCAGAACTGACGGCCAATTGGCCTTGGTCCAGATCCTCGTCTATGGAGCCGTGATCAGCGCGATCTATGCCATGCTGGCGGTGGGGTTCACCCTCATCTTCGGCGTGGCGCGGATTCTCAACCTAGCTCACGGTTCCTTCTACGCGCTCGGCGCTTACGCGGTGTACACCTTTACAGCGGTTGTCCATCTGCCGTTGTGGCTCGCGTCCGTGCTGGCGGTTCTGTTCGTGGCTGCTTTCGGCATGGTGATGGAACGGGTGCTCGTGCGCCCGCTCCGACGCTCCTCGCTGGCAGTGTTGCTGATCACCCTCGCGGTCGCTCTTATGGTCGAGCAGATGCTGCTGTTGGTGTTCGGCTCGGAAGCCCGCAATGTTCCGTCCATGGTCAACGCGACCTACCATTTCGCCGGGGTCGATATCAGCTCCCAGCGTCTGCTCGCGCTGATAGGCGCGATACTTATCCTGACCAGCCTATGGCTGTTCATGCAGCATACACGGCTCGGCTCTGCGATTCTCGCCATTTCGCAGGATGCCGAGGCGGCCCAGTATATGGGCATCCCATCGGACCGCATCTATTCCATCGTGATGGGGCTATCGGCCGGAATGGCGGCGGCGGCGGGGGTTTTAGTGGCTCCGTTTCAGACGGTGATCCCCGGCATGGGGTTGCTGCCGCTGTTCAAGGCCTTCGCCATCGTGGTCGTAGGTGGTCTCGGATCAATCCCCGGCAGCATCGTGGGCGCTCTCCTGCTCGGTTACACGGAGACGATTATCGCCTTCAAGATATCGATCGAGTGGTCACAGATCGTCTCGGTTGCCGCCGTGCTAATCACCCTTATCCTGCGGCCCGCGGGACTCTTCGGCAAACGCGCCGCCTTTTGAGCCGCCGATGGGAATTCACAAGGTCGACCGGCTCGCAGTCTTGCTCGCTTCGGCGGCCCTGGCGACGGCACCCTTGCTGTTCGGCAGCACCTACACCATCGGCGTCCTGACCGTGGCGCTATGCTTCGGAATGTGGGCGGCGAGCTGGGATTTCATGTCGGGGCTCACCGGCCGGGAGAACTTCGGCCATTCGCTCTTCATCGGTGCCGGCGCCTACACCGCCGGCTTCCTCAACGTGGAGTTCGGCCTTTCTCCGTGGTGGAGCCTACCGGCGGCACCCGTCTGCGCAGTCCTGTTCAGCCTCGTCCTCGGCCTTCCGACGCTGCGCCTGAAAGGGCCGTACTTTGCGCTCGCTATGCTGTCGGGCGCGGCCGTGATGCAGAATCTCACCATAATCTTCTCGAGCTATACTGGCGGCCAGGATGGCTTGAACGGCATCGATCCGATTCTCGATTCCCCCCTCGCCTATTACTATCTCGTGCTGATTTTCTTGGTTGCCACGACAATCATACTAAAGGTCATTGCGAACTCGATGTGGGGAACGTTATTGCGTGCCATCCGCGGCGACGAAGCTAGCTGCCAAGCTTCCGGCATCAACGTGAACTTCTACAAGATTGCCTCGCTGATGATCAGCGCGGCCTTCGCAGGACTCGGCGGCGCGCTGTACGCCCATTACCAGCTGCAGGTTGGGCCAGATCTCTTCGCGGTTGTTCTGTCGATCAACATCATCATCATGGTCTATGTCGGCGGCCTCGGCTCGATCTATGGACCAGTTGGCGGCGCTATATTGCTGAGCCTCCTGACCGAGAGCCTGCGCGCCTTCAGCGAGTATCGTCTCTGGGTATACACGCTCGTTCTGATCTTCATCCTGTTCTTTATGCCACAAGGCCTGATCGCACCATTATGGCGGCGCATCCGGAGCTATGTCGCATGATGGCGCTCCTCGAAGTCTACGGGCTTAACAAACGCTTCCGTGGCCTGCACGCTGTCAAGGACGTATCTTTCACGCTGCAGACCGGTTCGATCACCGGCGTGTTGGGCCCGAATGGCGCCGGCAAGACGACGATGTTCAACCTGCTGACAGGTTTCGTCCCATTCGATACCGGCACGGTCAATTTCGACGGCCAGTCACTCGCCAGGCTCCCTCCACATAAAATCGTCAACCGTGGCCTTGCACGCACGTTCCAGCTCGCCCGCCCCTTCGTCGGGATGACCGTCCTGGAGAACGTGGAGGTTGCCTGCCTCGCACCGCGTGTCCGGGGTGAGGGAAAAGCGGGCATGCGGGCCCAAGCTCTCCTCGATCAGGTTGGCCTTGGCGAAAAGTCGCGTCACTTCGTCGATGTCCTTTCGTACGGGGATCTGCGCCGGCTCGAAATCGCCCGCGCTCTTGCGACCCGCCCCAAGCTCCTGCTCCTCGACGAACCTTTTGCCGGCCTCGGCGCCGGGGAGATCCAGCCACTCGCTGATTTGATTAGGGCGCTTCACCGCAGCGAAGGGCTGACGATTCTCATCATCGAGCACAAGCTGCGCGAATTCATGCAGCTGGTGCAGGAGGTAATTGCCATGGACTTCGGTGAAGTCGTGGCAATCGGCACTCCGGCTGTAATCGTGCGCAATCCGCGTGTGGTTGAGGCCTATATCGGAAAGGTAGAGTTCGACGCGCCGGGCCTCGCAACCACGGGGGATGACGTTGGCACTGCTTGAGGTCACGGATCTGGTCGTTCACTACGGCAACGCATTGGCCTTGGAACGGGTCTCGCTTTCCGTCGAGCGGGGTCAACTCGTCGGCGTGCTGGGCCCGAACGGCGCCGGCAAGACGACACTGTTGAAGGCCATTTCTCGCTCCGTGGCACCTTCTGCCGGGCATGTCGTTTTTGACGGCCGTTCGCTCGACGGCCTGCCCGCGCACAAGGTTGTGGGCTGCGGCATCTGTCATTGCCCAGAAGGCCGGCGCCTCTTCCCCGAACTCAGCGTGCTTAAGAACCTGATGCTCGGTGCCTACCTGCGCAACGACAAGGTGCAGGTCACGCGCGATCTCGATAAGATTTACGCGTTGTTTCCAATCCTCAAGGAGCGGAGCAGGCAACAGGCCAGTACGCTCTCGGGCGGTCAGCAGCAAATGCTGGCGATTGCGCGCGCGCTGATGGGCGGTCCCGCGCTACTCCTGCTCGACGAACCATCAGTCGGTATCGCTCACCGCCTCAAGGTCGAGATCTTCCAGGCGATCCGTGCGATCCAGGAGGCAGGTACGGCGGTTCTCCTGGTCGAGCAGGACGCCCGCACAACGATGGCGGTCGCCAAACGCATTTACGTCCTCGAGCATGGCCGTTTTGTGCGTGAGGGCAGCACTCAGGAAATTGCAGCAGACGACGATATACGGCGGGTCTATTTGGGATTGTGATCAACCATCTCGGCATCGGCATTTTCTCCGCCCGTACGAGATGCCCGTCATTAGCGACCCTATCGGCATGCTAGCTGCGCCGCCGCCGTTACGTCGATCTCGACATTCGGCGCCTGCGCTACCCCGTCGACCACGAAGTGCCCGCCCCCTGTTCCGGTGTCCCACAACGCGATCTCGGTGATCGTGTCACCGTCGGCATCCCTCGCCAGGAGGCGGCAAAGGTCTGCCCGGGACCCGCGATGCGGCTCGCCACGCGCGCACAACCGGTGGCGTCGGACTGGCGGAAGTTGCGCTGCAAAGTGACGACATGGGTCAAACTGCGACATCGCGTGATGTCCGCGTCACGGCAGCTTTACCCCTGAAAGCGGACAGTCCGACGCGGGGAACGGCGCGGCAGCTTCGGGCCATCACCGGACTCATGCATCGCAACATTATCACTGCAAAAGGAAGACCGCCTCGCGGCGAGAAGGCGGGTGATATCAAGTGATGGTGGACGTCGATTCGTCGCGCCGACGGTTCCATGCCGATGCCTTTTTATCCGAGCGATCAATGACGCCGAATTCCTTGCGATAGCGCGGGATGAAGAGGGATTTGCCCTTGATCAGCGACGTGGGAAAGCCACCGACGGCGAAGCCGGATTTAGTGAGCGGAAGCACGCTGGCGCCGCGCTTGGGCCCGAGCGGGACAAGAATCGGTGGCGCGATCCAAGGCGAATAGTGAGGCAGCTTTTCTAACGCTCTTCCCGCGATGACCGCCTTGATTGCCTTTGCCAGCCACGGCGCCTGGCGAGAAATAGCGACGATGGTCATCGGGTCTCCGGTCGCAGCGACGTCGCCCAGCGCGAAGACATTTCGCGCGCCCCCGGGACGCAACCACTTATCGACGGCGACCCGCCCCAGAGGATCGAAAGCGGCGCCTGGTAGGGCTTTCAGCAAGGCGTTATCCGGTTTGGCGCCCATGACCGGAAAAATAAGATCGGCCGCAAAAGAAGATTGACCAGCGATCGCGAGTGGCCCCGACGTCGGACGCATGATCTCTCGAAGCCCTTCGGCGGTCGCGCCGAGATGAACGGAAACGTCCATCGCCGCGAGCTCCGCCCCAAGCCGCCGACCCAGCGCAGGCGTAAAATCGGGAAAAAGCATCGCCGTGGCGGAAACAAGATCTATCTGTTTGCCGGACATTCCCGTCGCAATTTCGCCCGCAAGCTCGACTCCCACGGCGCCCGCGCCAACGATCGCGACGCTGCGCGCCGCTTTCAGCTGTTCATGTGCGTCTAATAGAGCGGAGCGGAAATCCGAGATGCTATCGCCGGACGCTTTGAACGGCTGCGCATATCTAGATCCGGTCGCGACGATAAGGAAATCGCCTTCAAGCGAGCCGTTGGCGGCAAGGCGAACGCCATCGCCCTCGATTGCAATCACACGATCGCGCAAGACGCGCCCGCGCTTCAGCAGATGGTCATAAGGTAGGATCAACTTGTCCAACCAGGCGGGATCGACGACGGCGCGAACAGCGGCCACGTTGTGCACGAATGCGGCTTTCGGCTCGATAAGCACGACCTCAGCAATGGGGTCCAACGCCCGCGCGAGCAAGGTGCCGGCATAGCCACCTCCGACAATCACAACACGTTTCATGAGGTACTCCCAATGTTTCGTCAGCTGCGCGCCAATTTCATCGCTTCGTTGAACTAGAGCGCGATAAGGAAGCTATCTTGCATTCGACAACGTCGTCGAAGGTTTAGATCATGTCCCCGCATCGTTGACACGGTCTGCCCGCCAGCTTCCCCGTGCAACTCTGTAGTCCGCTTTTTTATTCTAGTTGTGTTGATCGTCCTCCGGCGCCTTTCCCTCAGCAAGCCGCATGAGCGCGTATGCAATCGTTCTGATTTCCTCCGCTATGTCCTGCTCCACACAAGCATGTGACAGGCGAAGAAGCGCCGCTGCATGCCTTTCGAGGGATTCGTTGTACGCTTGCATTACCGACCTATTGTTGCCTTTTCGCGCGCTGAAGTGCTGTCTCGATTTCAACAGCCTTGGCCATAAGTTCACGGCCTGCCACTTCCAAGCCTTCCGCAATCTCGCTCTTCAAACCCGGGATTCTTGCGCAGCGAAAGCATTCCTCTGCTTCAATTACCAAACGCTCGGCATCGGCAGTATTGGCGGCCCGGTCTTTCCTTGATTCAACGGCAACGTTTCGCAACAAGGTAATACTCAATGAGGTCACTAGGCACCGAAGGTGCCGATTTTCTGCCTGCAATTTCTTTATTGTGGGTTCGTTCATGGTTGTCTTGTTTCAACATCCCGAGCCTCTGGCAGCGGAGATGGAGAACGAAGCAGTGATTGTCCAATACTTCCATGTGGCGCTTTCCATATATTTCCGATATGGTTGCGCACGCCGAAGTTAGGCCGTGCCAAATTGCAATTTTGGGCGATATTGGGCGACTTCTGACTTCCTCCCTAAGGGAGACGGCCGATGGAACTGCGCCACCTCCGCTACTTTGTTGCGGTCGCCGAGGAGCTGAATTTCACTCGCGCAGCCAAAAGGCTTGGTATCAACCAACCCCCGTTGAGTTTGCAGATTAAACAGTTGGAAAAAGAGCTGGCAACGCCGCTGTTTCGTCGGCTTGCCCGAGGAGTCGAGCTCACGGACGCAGGAAAGCTCTTACTTGAACAAGCCCGCATTATCCTCAAACAGGTCGAGGACGCCGCCGTTGGAGTCCGCCGTCGCGCTCGCGGCGAAACAGGGCGGGTCATTGTCGCTACCAGCGGTTATTATTGCCATCCGATTATCCTGAAAGTCCTTCGCAAGTGCCACACGCTTTATCCGCAGCTCGCAATTGCTCACGAACTGGAGGTAACCAACATTCCCCTACTGATCGCTTGGCTACGTACTGGACGGATTGATGTGTGTCTTTGTCCACTCCCTCTCGATGACAGCGCAGGTCTCGCACTTGAACCTTTGGTCGACGAAGATTGCGTGATCGTGTTGCCGCAGGCACATGCATTGGCCAATTCCGCGACGGTGCCGCTAGTGCGCCTTGCCAAAGAGACGTTTATCCTCTGTGGTCGGGACTTTAGTCCTGCCATGTTTGATTCAATACTCACCGCCTGCTCACGTGCAGGCTTTCGACCCAAGCTCGGTCGCCAGGTACCGCAGGCCTTGGCTGTCATCCCGATGGTGGCCGCGGGCTTCGGTGTATCGATCATACCGCGATCCTTTAGCCAGTTTCGTTTTGCTGGTGTCAATTACATCGATTTTGAGGGCGATGTACCGCGCTCCGCCATCGCTTTGGCTTGTCGGCGCGATGAGCGGTCCGCTACCATAGTGAATGTCATGAAGGCAGCTCGCCTTGCCAAACTCGCGCGCGACTAGCGTCGGCGGAGCGTTCTGCTATGCAGTCTCAGCACTAGGAACCTAGGCCTCGTGGCACCCACCCGCCTCGGACTTGCGTTGGGTAGCGGCTCGGCCCGTGGATGGTCGCATATAGGGGTTATCGAGGCCTTGGCCGAAGTCGGCATCGAGGCTGATATCGTTTGTGGGACTTCGATTGGAGCATTCGTTGGCGCGGCGTACGTAGCTGGACGTCTCCAGGAGCTGCACCAATGGGCGGAGGCCCTCACCTGGCGCGAGATTGTCGGACTTATGGACATTGGACTTTCCGGCGGCGGGTTGATCAATGGCAAACAGGTGGTCGCATTTCTGCGAGGGCTTGGCGTCGAAAAGCCAATTGAGAGTTACAGCAAGCGGTATGCAGCAGTTGCAACCGATCTGGCTACCGGCCGCGAGGTTTGGCTGCAGTCCGGACCCATCCACGAGGCTGTGCGTGCCTCGATCGCACTGCCAGGAATCTTCGGTCCGGCCTGGGCGGACGGCAAATGGCTTGTTGATGGCGGCCTTGCCAATCCGGTGCCGGTGTCGGTCTGCAGAGCCCTCGGGGCCGAAGTGATCATCGCAGTTAATCTCAATGGTGATCTATTGGGTCGACGCTTTACGACCGACCACGATGCAGGAATCACTCAGCCTGCCGGTGTCCCGAACGAATTCCTCAATCGTCTATTAGTCCAGTTGCCACCCCCGCTCCGCGAGCAAGTTGCTCAGATCGCTCCACGGCTCCTGCCGCACGGCCCGTCCAACCCCGGGTATTTCGAGGTGCTGGCCAACTCCATCAACATCATGCAGGACTACATCACGCGTGCCCGCCTCGCAGGCGAGCCGCCGCATGTGACACTAGTCCCACGACTGCGCGACATCGGTTTGTTGGAATTCAATCGGGCCAAGGAGGCGATGGCCGAAGGGCGATACTGCGTCGAACAGGCGTTGCCGGCGTTGCGGCGTTTCTTTTAGCTTTCGACGATGTCCGCCTTGGGGTCAAAGACTACACATTCGCGGTGTTAGCGGCATGTCCGCTTCGCCTCCAACACCGGTCGAATTGATGCAGTGCGGCGAACGGTAGAAACGGGCCAATTTCAGACATCCGACGGAGCTGATCGTGTGGCCGCTTCCCGTGGGGGCCGTCATCACTCGGGCAGCCCAAGTTCCTGTAATGCGGCGTGCAATTCCTTCCGAAATATTGGATCACGGTAGGGCGGCATGCGGGTCGTTATGGTAAAGTCAGGATCGATTTCAATCATACGTCGCGCCGTATCACGCGCTTCGTCGATCCGCTTCATTCGCACCAGTGCCAAGATTTGGGCGCGATGCGCGACCGTCAAATGTGGCAGCTCCTTGAGTGCCCTCTGAGACCATCGTAACCCTTCTTCATCGCGAGCGGCGATCAAATTTGCGAATGCGAGCCCGGCGCATGCCCTTCCCGTATCGGGATCGCGGGGACTAAGCCGCATGGCGCGCGTGAATTGCTCGATCGATTTGTCCGGATCGACGCAATTGAAGCAATGCACCCACGCTGACATGATCAGGACTTCCGCCGAATTGGGATCAAGATCAATGGCTCGATCCGCCAACACGACAGCCTGCTCATTATCCCCGGCGAAATAGGTGAGGGTCATGGCGACGCGCGCCAACACCAGAGGGTCATCGCCACCGTCCGACAAAGCCTCCCTGGCAATCGCCAGCGCTCTGGCTCCGTCCTCCGGCCGCGCCCAGCCCTGAACGCGCCGAAAGATGAGGGAATAGGCATAGCGTGCTTTCGCCGATGCATAGTGCGGATCGAGCTCTATGGCCCTTTTCAGATACGTTTCGGCCGCCTCATGGCTCTCGAGCGTCAACTCGTAAAGCGCCGCGACCGCGCGCAGATAGCAATCGTAAGCGTCAAGGTTCTCGGTCGGCTTGGCACGGCCGCGCAGGATTTCCGCCTTGCGTAGACTTGGCTCGATGGCGCCGACCACGCTTTCTGTCACGCTGTCCTGCAGCGCAAAAACATCTTCCAGACTGCCCTCGAAACGGTCGGCCCAAATATGATGCTGGGTCGCGGCTTCGATGAGCTGGCCGGTGATGCGCACTCGGTTGCCGGCCTTGCGCACGCTGCCTTCCAGCACATAGCGCACACCGAGCTCGCGCCCGACCTGTTTGATCTCGACTGCCTTGCCTTTGTAGATGAAACTGGAATTACGGGCCACCACGAAGAACCACTTGGCGCGCGACAGTGCGGTAATGATGTCCTCCACCATGCCGTCCGCGAAATAGTCCTGCTCGGGATCGCCGGTCATGTTCTGGAACGGCAGCACTGCGATGGAGGGCTTGTCGGGAAGCGGCAGGAATGGCGCAGTCACGCTTGACGAACCACCGGCTGCTGAACCGACAGGTCGCATCCGATAGACACGCACTGGCTCTGCGATGTTCTTTAATTGCTGCTCGCCGCCGTCTTCAAAAACGACATCGAGCTTGCCCTTGACCTGATCGTACGCCCCGCGCGAGAGGCAGATGCCTCCAGGGTCGGCGATCCCTTCCAGCCGCGCGGCGATGTTGACACCGTCGCCAAAAATGTCGTCGTCCTCAATGATAATGTCGCCAACATTGATGCGGATACGCAACTCGATGCGCTTGTCCTGCGGCTCAGCAGCGTTGCGCTCGGTCATTCCGTGTTGAATTTCGATGGCGCAGCGCGCGGCATCGACGGCGCTGGCGAACTCGACCACGGCTCCATCGCCTGTCCGCTTGACGACGCGGCCACGGTGCTCGGCGATCTTTGGGTCCAAAAATTCGCGCCGGTGCGCATTAAGTCGTGCCAGCGTGCCTTCCTCATTGGCCCCCATCAGGCGGCTGTAACCCGCGACGTCTGCCGCCAGAATGGCTGCCAACCGTCGCTCTACTCTCTCACGAGCCATTCTTTTCGCGCTGCCTACTTCTTTACCGGTGGGAGTTTATGCCAGTAACGACTAGATGCCGGTTAGCGAATTAGCGGGCTTTCCCAAACGATGGCTAGCAGCTCCTTAAGCTGAGCGAAGCGCTTGGGCCCAAGCTCGGCGCTCCACTCGCGTTCGATGTCGCGGAGTACATCGACCATTTTTGCGTATACGGCACGTCCGCGCTTGGTGAAGCGGACAATGCGCGCGCTGCCCTCATTTGGTACATCAGACCGAACGATATAACCAAGACTTTCGAGGCTCCGGAGTAGCTGGTTCATGGCCTGCTTGCTCATGCCAGCGCGTTCGGCGAGCGTGCCTGGGCGAACCTCATCCGGCCCCGGAAACTGCAGTACCGCCAAATGCGGAATGCTCAGTCCGTCAAAACCGGCGGCGTTAAGCTCGTTAATGAGACGGCGATGGATCGCCTGAGCCGGAACGCGCAGCAGGGCGCCAATGAGTATATGCTCGGTTTTGACCGGTGGCTTTTTTGGCGATGAAGGCATTGACATTCACGGTAAATGGCGTTTACTCTGAAGTAAAGTCTATTTACCACAGGAGAGCGCGCAATGCTACAGCGAGCAATCGACGTCCGCGTCAATCCTTCCGATGAGATCGTCCGTCTCGGGCCACTCGCGGTCCGCTTCTTGGTCACCGCAGAAAACTCGAATGACAGCGTCGCGGCTTTTGAGCTCATTGTCCCGGGCGCTGCGCGTCTGGCGGCTCCGGCGCATAGCCACGACCACTACGAAGAGACCATCTACGGCATCGACGGAGTGTTGACCTGGACCGTCGACGACAAGCCAATCGAGGTCGGGCCCGGGCAGGCGCTATGTATTCCGCGCGGCGCCGTTCACCGGTTTGATAACCACGGAAACCAAGAAGCTAAGGCGCTCTGCGTGATCACGCCGGCTGCGATAGGTCCGCAGTATTTCCGTGAGTCGGCCGAGGTGATCAACGCGGCGGCCGGCGGTCCGCCGGACCGGGCAAAGATGGCGGAAATCATGCGCCGCCATGGCCTCACACCGGCTCCGCCGCCTCGGGCGTAGCGCTTTGGGGCGTCAGAGTAGGACTCGTCGCCATCACGCTGCGGTGGGCTGGTGGCTACCCAATGTCTCAAATGGGTCATGTATGGACGGTGCCCGCGGTGCAAGAGGAATCTGACTATCAGCGAAGCGTTCGGGTGCGGTCATGTATTCGGCCTGTTGTCGCTTGGAGGGTTACCTCTGTCGCGATGCAGCCGTTATGGCCGCTGGCCCTGATGTAATCCGCTGATCGGGTCCCAAACAAAAGCACGCGCTCAAGTATCGCGTGACCCATCACGGGTTC
>Ga0208455_1000371_pt1 | contig 21560 bp, 23 predicted proteins | sample June2015DPH_4_50_FD_184690 | JGI IMG/M metagenome (GOLD analysis project Ga0208455, IMG submission 184690) | Peatland microbial communities from SPRUCE experiment site at the Marcell Experimental Forest, Minnesota, USA - June2015DPH_4_40... | ecosystem: Environmental > Terrestrial > Soil >... | reverse complement strand
CGACGTTGTGCCTACCATGGTCGGCCCTCCAAAAGCCGACCACCCATGAATCATTGAAAAACTGATTTGGGAATCCCGTGCCGCTAAAAATCTGCCAAAGTAGTGCTAGATCGGGATGACTTATCTTCGAATCGTCATCCCGCTCTAACTTCTTGTTTTATCGCGCGTCCGGACGGAAAACCGGTTTCCACTTTTCCTGGACGCGCTCTAGTGTTCCTGCGCGAGGCGCGAAAGCGGGCGCGGTGCCACGGGGCATCGGATGACAGGACCGGCAGTCGTAAGAAGCAGGCGGCGACAACGGCGTATCGCCTGGCGACGCCCGGCGGTCGCCATGACTGTGCTTGGCGCGTTGGCGCTCGCCGGCTGCGGGTCTTTCGGCAATTCGTCGTCCGAGAAGGATGAGACCGTCTATACGCCGTCGCAATCCAATCTGACGTCGCTGACCGAGGTCATTGAAAAGCATCCCGACGATCCGCAAGCCTACAATGTGCGCGGCTCGGTCTTTGCCGAGACCGGGCACCCCGAACAGGCGCTTGCCGATTTCACCAAGGCGATCAGCCTCGATGCCAATTACGCGCAGGCCTATGCCAACCGCGGCCTGCTCTACCGCCAAGCCGGCAAGCCGGATCTGGCGCTGGCCGACTACAACAAAGCGCTGGCGATCGACGGCTCCTACGCATCCGCCTATGTCGGCCGCGGCATCGTTTACCGCCAGCAGGGCCGCGGCGTACAGGCGCTCGGCGACTTCAACAAATCCATCGCGCTCAAGCCCGACGATCCGCAGGCCTACTACAATCGCGGCCTGCTCTATCAGGGCCAGCATCAGGACCAATTCGCGATCGACGACTTCACCACGGCCATCGGGCTCGCCACGCAGAAGGCGGAGCCGCGCGTGGCGCGGGCGCTCAGTTACCTCGCGGTCGGCGACGCCAAGTCGGCGGCAGCCGATCTCGACGACGCGGTGCAGATGCAGCCTTTGAATCTGCAGGCCTGGACCAGCCGCGGACTCGCTTACGAGCGCCTCGGGCAAAAGGAGAAAGCGGCGGGTTCCTACGCCAAGGCGCTCAACATTAACGAAAAATACGAGCCGGCGCGCACCGGCTTTGCCCGCGTCGGCGGCAAGATCGGGCAGTCGTATCAGACGTTCTAGGGCGTGGACCCATTAGCGCGCGGCCTTGATGGTGGGAGCCTGAATCCACCGCGGCAGAGGTCAATGCTTTCATTTTACTTCCGCTGCTGGGATACAGCGAACATAGGCGGATTTTCTCCTGGCTTGACCCTGGTGGCGATTGACCCAAATCGGTCCTCAATCCGTGGGCTACAGGCTGCCCGAGTGGTCAAAATTGCTCAGACTACCTTCTCGGACTGTGACAACCTCATACTACTAGGAGACTCACGAACGTGAGACCCGTTGGATCGTTGCCACAGCGCAAGGCCTGGAAACCGACGTCCGGTTTCGTAAACGACTGATTTGTAACAAAGGAGTTTTGCAGTCTCGGTTTTGGAATTCAGTTTTAGTCCGGGCGTGTCTCCAAGCAATGAAGTTGGGACACGGGTGGGGACGACAGAATGACCATCGAATATTCGCCATCGAGTGCGAGTGCGCCGCTGAGCGTCATTTTTGATACGGGCGGGCGCCGTACTGTCGCTAGCTATGAATTGGAATTGAAAAGACACAGGCGCACTGAAAGCGGGCTGCGGCAGGAACTTGCCCAGGAAGAGGCTCTGCTGTGCCAAAAGGAAGGGTTAATCCAGCGACAGACGGTCTTGACCCAGGAGTCCGATCACCGGCTGTTGAACGGCCTTCAAATGATCGTAAGCCTGCTTTCACTGCAAAGCCGGACGACGGAGAATGCCGAGGTGGCTTCGCAGCTGGCCTCCGCGGCCGATCGCATTGCCACGATCGGAAGCATTCACCACCGTCTCCACTCGTTCGATGGCGTGGAAACCTTTGCGATCAAACAATTCCTTGACGATATTTGTCGCGATTTTTCCATCATGCTGTCCTCGGAGTACCCAAAGCGGACCGTTGTCGCGGAAGGGATCGAAATCGAGTTACCGGCCGTCACGGCCATTCCGCTCGGCTTTATCGCCAACGAACTGATCACCAATGCCGTCAAATACGGTACCGGCCGGATCACGGTCAGCCTCGAACCCAATTCCGAAACGGGCTACGCGCTGTCCGTTGCCAACGACGGACCGGCTTTGCCGCAGGGATTTGATCCAGCCAATCGCAAAGGACTAGGAATGCGGATCATCCAGTCTTTTGTCAAACAGATCGGTGGTGAACTGCGGATCGGCAGAGACGATAGCAACCAGGGCGCGCGATTTACGGTGCTGTTCTCTTGAGTGCCTAAGGGAAGTGGACGATGATGAAAGCGATCGCATTAACGCGGGGGGCGTCGCACAGTTGCGTAGCATGGTGATCTCACGTTTTGGCTTGCTGACAATGCGATGGCAAACCGGACCTTCCCGCTTCGCGGCTTCACCCCTCAAGAAAGTGACCGAATGCGGCCAGCGGCTGAAGACGGTCGCAGATGATCTTAGTAATCGCCAGCATGGGCATCGAGAGGATCCCGCCCGGAATACCCCACATCCAGAACCAGAAGACAAGCGAGATGATGACGAGGACGGGATTGAGGGTGAACCGTCTAGCCAGAAGCATCGGCGTTAGAGTCTCGCCCTCAATCAAATGAAATCCAAAATAAAGTCCCGCAGGAAGCAACGCTTGCCAGAGCGTGTCATGAGTCAACAGGCCAGCGAGAAGAAAGATCAGCACGCCTAAAGCAGTGCCGAGGATCGGCACATAGTTCAGCAGAAAGGCTACCGTCCCCCAGAGGATCGGGTCGCCCACTCCCGTGAGCCACATCGCCAATGCCGTAGTAATACCTACTGCTGCGTTCATGATCGTGATCGTGACCAAATACGCGGAGACGTCGCTTTCTATTTGCTGTGAGATTTCCACGACCTGGCGCTTACTCTTAAAGCGCGGCAGTATCTCGACGAGGCGGTGCAGGAAAATATCGCCGGACACGAGAAGGAAAAAAAGAAACAGCACCGTCAGGAAGAGCCCGCTGGCAAAGTGTCGGGTTCCAGTGAATAGCTTCATCAAAAGAGTTGCACCTCGCTCCGAGACGGCGCCGTTTGGAGATGGTCCCGTTTCGCCAATATCCTCCACCTGCTGCAAAAACCCTTGCAGCGTGTTGATGGGTGCTCGCATGAAACTTAGCCGTTCCTCAAGCCGAGGAATGCCATCCGGAAGCTTGGCGGCCCAGGTGCGGGCCGGGCCTGAAATGGCCGTACCCAAGCCGACGATCATTCCGAATAGCGTAAGGATCAGGAGTAGCGCTGCGAGTATTCGCGGTACATGCAACCGCTCCAATACGCGCAAGGCTGGCTGCAGCAGGAGCTTGAGAACAATAGCGAAGACCAATGGCAACACGATTTCGCTCACGACATAGGCTGCCGCCAGCAAGGCAAGGACGAATAGACCACCAAGGAATATGACTTTTGGATCTGAGGGCAGAGGCAGGCCCTCCGGCACTTCTGCCGGGGTCACGACCTCGGTCGTCTGATCACTAGGTGCCATGTTCAATACCGCTGAACCGCATGTTGGCTGTGGTGACCGCTACGCAGATCGCCTCGGCATCAACGGCATCGCTCTCCTCCCGAATCGTCGGGGCCTTAACGCCGCCGGAGGAGCCGTCCACGCATCATGAGCGGAAGTCGTCAGCCTCATTCTATCACCCCGTCAACGCCGCAGAGAAAAAATGAGGTTAGTCCTTCTCCGCAAAGCACCGCCTTGCCCTCCGTTCTTGCGACGCAGTCATCCCGGCAGCCCGAGCCAGCGCCTTGGCCTGCACCATACCCAACTGGCCCACATAGGCACGGACCGTTGCGCAATTGATGTGCGAAGATTCGCTCCGGGCTGCCTGACCCGAATTTTGGTAAGCGTGATATGGCTTGGCCGACGCCGGACTCCCGGCTGCGACGAAGATCAGTATGAGCAGCGCAGCTTTCATCCAGGTCTCTCTCTAAGAGGCGCTGCGTGCGCGCCAACTGCGTCAGGCTGGAATTTAGCCACCTCGCTTGTGCGTGCGAGAGATTGGCTCGGTCCACAGCGGAGCACGCGCTGCGTGTGAAGAACTTTATTGGATGGCGGTTTCGCTTCGGTAGACGTCACCTGGGCGCCCCTCTCTCGCCTGAGCGCAGCAATGCGTTCGGGTCACCAAACACCTCGCCTGCGACCCCAGTATCCGCCGCCGCCGCCAAACAGCAGCAATAATACAACGATGATGAGGATCAATTCCATGGGAAGTCCCCGTTGATGGTGATGGCCTTATTTGCCGCGCACTGCATCCTTCAATCCACCGATCGCGTTTTGCACCTTGCCGGCAGCCTGGTCGGCCTTGCCGTCGGTTTCCAGCTTCTTGTCGCCGAGGACTCTCCCGGCGGCTTCTTTCACGGCCCCCTTGGCCTGCTCTGCGGAGCCTTTGATTCGGTCTTTATCCATTGCCGTATCCTCGCTGTTTTATTTGTTGGGTCGGGCGGGACGCTCGCCGTCCCGATGCTCGGCAGAATGCGCGCTTGGTATTCTTGAAGTCTGTATAGAATTGACCAGTGCGGGTTGTTTTACCGGCGAAGGTCCCCGTCCCATTTCGCCTTCGAGGCTTGGATGAAAACTGCACTGCTCATACTGATCTTAGTCGCTGCCGGTCGAGCGTGAGCTATTTTGCTCAGAGTCCGGACGAACATAGGCGTAGCCTTTCTAAACGACACGCCAACGCGAACCGAGCGCGGTTGAAAGTATGGACGCTTCATCAAATTGGCCCCGCAATCGGCTTTTGCTCGCGCTGCCTTCCCGCAATCTCAAGCGGCTTATGCCGGAGCTTGAGTTCATTCGCTGCCAACGCGCGCAGGTCCTGATGGACGCCGATAGTGCGCTCGACCATGTATTCTTTCCCGATAGCGGTGTCGTCTCGGTGGTGGCGGTTTATGCGGACGGCAGTATCATTGAGATGGCAACGATCGGAAGGGAGGGCTGCAGCGGTGTGCAAGCCATCTTGGGAGCCAAGCGCTCCTCAGTCCAGCTTCTCGTCCAAATCCCGGGGAGCGCCACGAAGATGTCGCGTGCGGCGTTTACACGGGCCATGCGGTCAATGCCGTCCTTCAAAAGTGTCATGGACGCTTACGTGCAAGCCTTTCTCGAACAGGTCATGGTGTCAGTAGCGTGCAACGGTGCACACAACCTCAAGCAGCGGTTAGCACGTTGGCTGCTCATGATGCGTGACCGCAGTGACGATGACGCGCTCCCGATCACTCAAAGCCTGCTCGCGGAAATGCTGGGAGTGCAAAGGCCGACCATCACGAATGCTGCCCGGGAATTCGAACGTGCCGGTTTGATTAAACGCGGCCGGCGGCAAGTGACGATAGTTGATCGCCAGGGCCTCACGGAGACATCTTGCGAATGTTATCAATTAGTCCGGACGCGCCTCGCTTTTCACCTTCCCAAAACCTACGCGTGATATTGTCGCTCCAGCGTGTCAGTAATATACATTACCGACACATACCCTAAATTAGCTCACAATCGCTCCGCAGGCGGGGCAGAATCGACTCTTGCTGTCGAGGATGAGCCCCGTCATCAGAAGGTGCGCGGGAGAACCGGCCGTGAGGGAAGTCGACCCACTGGATCTCGTAGAGACGATCCGTGAAGGCCTGCTCGTGCTCGATCCCGACCTAAGGGTTCGGTTTGCGAATCGTTCCTTTTGCGACACATTTACAGTCACTCAAGAGAATACGGTCGGCCGGAAGCTCTATGAGCTCGGCAACGGGCAATGGGACATTCCCGAGTTGCGCTCCTTGATCGAAACCATCCTTCCCGAACGTGAGACGATCGAGGCCTTCGAAGTGGACCGCGTCTTCCCGTCGATTGGACGACGGGTAATGGTGCTCAATGCGCGGAAGGTCTACCGGGCCGGCAACCACACAAACCAGGTCTTGCTGGCGATCGAAGACGTGACCGAGCAAAGGAGACTCGAGCACGAGCACGCGGTTGCGCACGAGCGTATCGCGGCGCTGCTGCAAGAGCTCGGCCACCGGATCAAAAACAGCCTGCAGATTATTGTTTCCATGGTCAGCCTGGAAGCGCGAAACCACAAAAGCGGCGAGGGCAAGGCGGCGCTTGAGAGGGTGTCGCATCGCATCGCCGCCCTCGGGCGCCTCTATTCCATGCTAGGGGAAACCAATTCGGTTGAACAGGTCGATGCGGCGAGCTATCTGGAGGCATTGTGTCGCGATCTAATCGAGTCAGTGCAAAAAGAGAATGGCACCACCATCGCGCTCAAAACCGACATCGAGAGCGAACCCCTGCCGGTCGATCGCGCGATTCCGCTCGGGCTCATTGTGAACGAGCTCGTAACGAATGCCATCAAATATGCGTTCCCGAGCGAGACAAGGGGCATGGTCGTGGTGACGCTAAAGCGCATTCCGGGAGAGCTTCGCCTGACGGTCTCCGATGACGGCAAGGGGGTCGATCCTCGACGCTCGGATTCCGGGCTCGGCGGCCGGTTGGTCGACACCTTTGCGCGACAGCTCGGCGGCCAGGTCGCGCGGGAAAGCGGCGACACGGGAACCATTGTGTCTCTGACGTTGCCTTCGCGTGAAGCCTCGTACGATCTACGCGCGTGAGGGGTATCCCCCGCGACAAGGAGGGCCGGCAATGAAACGGAAGGGAAAGCTCCCGTTCGATCCCAAAGTGTTTCTCTCGAAAGTAAACGGCGGACGAGCCGTTTCCGATTATCGGAAGGATCAAACTGTCTACACGCAGGGCGAACCCGCAAATTCTGTTTTCTACATTCAGAGCGGCAAGGTCAAGAAGACCGTCGTCTCCGAGCAGGGGAAGGAAGCCGTGGTCGCACTTCTGGGAACCGGCGATTTCTTTGGGGAAGGGTGCTTGACCGGACAGCCGCTGCGTCTGACAACCGTCTCCGCTATGACGGATTGCGTGATTGTGCAAATAGCAAAGGCAGACATCACCCGCGTGATCCACGAAGAGCCGGCGTTTGCCGAGCTATTTATCGCGCACCTCTTGGCTCGCAACAGTCGTGTCGAGGCGGACCTGGTTGATCAATTGTTCAACTCGAGCGAGAAACGGCTGGCGCGGATCCTTCTGCTTCTGGCGAATTTTGGCAAGGAAAGTCGGCCAGAGCCAATCATAGCGAAAATCAGCCAGGAGACACTGGCGGAGATGATCGGAACGACGCGATCCCGCGTGAGTTTCTTCATGAACAAATTTCGCGAATTGGGTCTTATTGATTACAACGGCCACATTGAAGTTCACAGTTCCTTGTTGAACGTGGTTCTCCACGAGCAACCGCAGATTAGGCGCGAAAGCGTTTGACGACTTTGAGAGCGGCGAACTGCCCCACGTTCGCAGTGCCACCAAGCGTCAACGGAAATAGTCATAATAGTGGCTGGTTTTGAACTTCACAGTGAGCGGCTTTGCCGTGGAGAGGTTTGAGCCGGGCAATCTAGGTGAGCAATTTTGAACAGACGGCTACTGCCAAGAAGCGCAGGCGAGTCTTGGGATGTTGGGGCACGCGAGGGTGCCCGTGGCCACTGTGATGTTTGCGGGTGGATTTCCCTCCCGGTGAGGTATCCCATGTCTGCATTTGAGCGCTTACTGGTGCCCGGCTTCACTGAATTGCCCGTGTGTCGGTGCGGGAAAGATATGCACACCGCAAGCATCAACCTATTGCCGGAAAGAATCGACACACATATCCGCATCTACAATTGTTCTGCGTGCCACCATGAGATGCGGCTTACTGTTTGGGGTGTCGACGCAGTGACTTGAGTCGGTCTCAATTGGCAGCCTCTCGCGGATTTTGAACCTCAGGCTCGATGTCGATCAATGCGGGCGGACGGATGGTTCGTCCAGATCGCCGGCGAGGAAACGGGCGACGGCATGCAACGCGCCATGCTTGTCGAGATCTTCATGGCCGCCGTCGAGGAAACGCACGAAGTGCTTCGGCGCTTTGGTCAGCTCGAACAGCCGCTCGCCCATCGTGTAGGGCACGAGGTCGTCATGCACGCCGTGCAAGATCAAGACCGGCGCCGTGATTTTTCCGATCCGCGCATCGGAACGGTATTGATCCTTCATCAATAGCCCGACCGGCATATACCAATAGCGCGTGGCGCCGACCGCGGCCGCGGACGTGAACGGCGCTTCCAGAATCACGCGGCCCACCGGTTTTTCCGCCGCCAGCGCCACCGCGACGCCGGAGCCGAGCGATTCGCCCCACAACACCAGCTGCTGCGCCGGGTAACGCGCGGCGGCAAAGGCGTAGGCGGCCTCGGCATCGGCGATGAGGCCGGCTTCGGTCGGCGTTCCGCTCGTGCCGCCGTAACCGCGATATTCGAGCGCAACGAGGCCGGCGCCGTCGCCTATGAGTCGGCGAAAGCGTTCGACGCGATAGCGCAGCGCGCCGCCGTTACCGTGGAAGTAAAGGACGACCGGCTTGCCGTCGCGCGGCGCGACATGCCAGGCGATGCTGTGTTCGCCGTCGGACGCCGTCAGCGTCACCTCCTCGGCCTCGGCCAGGCTGGCCTGCGACGGCGCCGTATGGATCGTTTCCGGGAAATACATCAGCGAACGCTGCGCGATGTAGAGCAGCAGCGCCGCGCCGAGATATAGGCAGAGCACGACGACGGCGATGCCTTTGAACGCCATCATCGCGTACGGTACCCAGACCGCGCGCGGCCACGGCCACGCGCGGGCGGCAAGTTCACGACCGCAGGCCGCGGCGCGCCCAACGAACGCCCACGCTTCGTCGGCGCGGTTCGCGACGCCGCCGGCTCCTCTCGCATCGCCGATCTTCGCCTCGCGCCGAAATGAGAGGGAGCGCAGCATCAAGTTTCGTCCCTATTGTCGCGTGACCGCATCCGCACTGTGATACCGGCCTGTTGCCGCTTCGTTGTGACGCGTGACCGAACTTGATCGCACTTGATCGCACTCGGCGATCGCGGGATCACAAAAACAAACCGGCCGGCTTAGGCAAGCCGGCCGGTGCAATTCACATCATGCCGCGCGATCAGGGACAGACCTGGACGGTCCGCCATTGATAGCCGACGCCTTCAACCCAAACCCGGTGGTGTCCCCAATGGCAACCGGGCGCCAGCTGGGCGTAAGCGGGGGGCGGCGGATAGGCGCCGGGCGGCGGTGGGTAATACGCGCCCGGAGGCGGTGGCGGATAATACGCGCCCGGAGGCGGCGGCGGCGGATAGTAGCCAGGCGGAGGCGGTGGCGGAGGGCTGTTGGCGATGGCGCTGCCAATCACCGTGCCTGCGACCACGCCGCCTAGTATTCCGGCGCCGACCACGCAGCCAAAACAACCGGCGTTTGCCGGGGCGGGGGCAGCCAATGCGGCAAAGCCGATGCCCGCGGCGCCGACAAGCGCAACCAGCGACTTGTGCATGTGTTCTCCTCGTGTGACCGGCCGGGCGCCGATCCGGGAAGTGAATAAGCGGAAGTCCCCGTAAACCCCCGAATTCCTCGCCGCCTCCGTCACTCTTAAACTGCGACTATTTGGCGGAAGTTTGGTGCGAAAAGGCGTGGCGCACCGAAATTAAGGCGTCCCCCCGAACACCGGGGGGACGATTTTCGCCGTGAATCCCGCAGCCTGCTCAGTAGCAGGCGTGGGCCCAAGCATAGCCGTTCCAAACGCGGCGGCAGCCAGGGCCGTAATAGGGATACGGTCCGTAGGGGTAGCGGTAGTAACCGTAGGGGTAGTAGCCGTAAGGGCCATAGGCGCCGGCGGCCAATGCACCACCGATGATGGCCCCGCCGATAAAGGGACCCGGGCCCCAGCCCCAACCGCCGCGCCACCCGTAACCCCAGCGTGCGTCCGCAGTGCTTGCCGTTGCCAGCGCGGTCGCACCGATCGCCGCCACCGCGATAAGGGTAGTCAGAATTTTTCTCATGGCATCACCTCGAAACCATCCTCTGTTCTACTCAGCTTCAAAACCGACCCCTGTCGCCTAAGTTCCCATTTGTTGGTGAATGTGGACTGAACAATCGTGCCTGAATATGGCCATCATTCCCCACCGAGCAGCGATCGGCTGACCGCTGCATCGCTGACTTACGCCATTGGCGACATCCACGGCTCGCTGGGCAAACTGCGCAGGCTGATGGAACGCTGCGCGCGCCACGCGCAGGGACGACCGACGACATTCGTCTTTCTCGGCGATTACATCGATCGCGGACCGGAAAGCGCCGGCGTGGTTCGCTATGTCATCGAGCTGCAGTCGCGGTTGCCCGAGCAAGTCATCGCGCTGAAGGGAAACCATGAAGCCGTCGCGCTGGGCGTCGTCGACGGGACAGCGTCGGCAGACTATTGGCTCAACCTCGGCGGCGCGGCAACGCTGCGCAGCTATGGCGTCGACAGGGCCCAGGCGCTGCCCGCCGAGCACGTGGATTGGCTGCGTTCGCTGCGGTCGAGCTACGACGATGGCCGCCGCTTTTTCGTCCACGCCGGCATCGATCCGGAAAAACCGCTCGATGCGCAACGCGAGCATGACATGCTCTGGATCAGAGAACCGTTTCTCTCCGACCAGCGCGACTACGCCCGCCTCATCGTGCACGGTCACACGCCGCTCGCGAGCGGCACGCCGGACCTGCGCGGCAACCGGTTGAACCTCGATACCGCAGCCGTGTTCGGCGGCCCGCTGACGGCGGCGGTGTTTGCCGAGATGGAGACCGCGCCGATCGCGTTTCTGCAAACGACGTGAGGGAGATTTGCAGAGTGTTTGCGGCCGACGGGTACGGCTATTTTTGCTGTGCCCCGCAGGGAGTTGGCAGCGCACATGCGACAATACGTCGCAGGTCCGCTGCGACCGTTGGTAAGCAGGGATGCCGTCCTCAACCGCGGCTGCCGCGGCGGCTAATGTTTCACGGCGATTCGAAGATGGGGTGCCCGTGCAGCACAAGTCGGCAAGACCGCAGCGAAAGACCGCGGCATTGCGGCCGCCGCGGTCGAAGCGCAGCGCACCAATCCAAAAACGCCGCAGCATGGACGAGCCGAAAACGCCGAAGCCGCGTTCGGGCGCGGTCGCGCTGCGGCTTGCAGCGGAAGTCGCGCGGCTCGCCGCCGAACTCGAAGCCTCGCGCGCGCACATCAGCGAACTCGAGGCAAGGGTCGACGTCGACCCGCTCACCGAGACGCTCAACCGCCGCGGCTTCAAGCGTGAACTCAAGCGCTCCCTCGCCTACGTGAAGCGCTACGGGGTGAGCGCGGCGCTCGTCTATCTCGACCTCGATCAGTTCAAGCCGGTCAATGACCGCTATGGCCACGCCGCGGGCGACGCCGTCCTCAAGGCGGTCGCTGCGACGCTCGTTCGTCACGTGCGCGCTTCCGATGTCGTCGCGCGCATCGGCGGCGATGAATTCGTCGTGCTGTTGTGGAACGTCGATGCGGCCGCCGCCGCGAGCAAAGCCGCCGCACTCGAAGCGGCGATTGACGCGACGCCGGTGCGCTGGAAAAGTTCGACGCTGGCGGTCGGAGCGTCGGCGGGCGTGGCATTGCTGGCTCCGTTCGACACGCCCGCCGCGGTGCTCGCTCGCGCCGACGCGAAGATGTACGCCCGCAAAAGCGCGCGGCGGCAGCGATCGCTCGCCGGCTTTGCCGGCGCCGGCTCATGACAGGAGGCTAGGCGATGATATCCGGGGTCAGCTGGTCTTCGATGAAGGTAATGCGATCGCGCAATTGCAGCTTGCGCTTCTTCAGGCGCTGAACCTGGATGATGTCGGCGCCGGGAGAAACCTGCAGCGCCGCGATCGCGGCGTCGAGGTCGCGATGCTCCTGCTGCAGGCGCGCAAGTTGCGCCCGCAGCTCGCGTTCTTCCTCTTTTGTCATCGCCGCCTTGGTCGCGCCGTGGTTCCGCCTCGGGCGCCCCTTGGGCACGGTCTTAGGCAGGTAAGTCGCTATGGATTATCGCGTTTTGGTCGGCGCCCGACAAGCCCGCATGGCGGCGGTGCACAGCAGGGGATTTTCGCCGCGCGGCAAAAGGAGTATCTTTCCGGGCGGTCAAACCGGTGTAGCGTTCCCGCACAGGGGGTCATGACACGCAAGGAGGCTGCCATATGGCGATCGAATCGCATCTTGCAGAACTCGAAAGACGGCACCAAGCGCTGGAGCAGGAAATCAGCGAAGCGCTAACCCACCCCGCGACGGACGGTTTGAAGGTCGCGGAACTCAAACGGCGCAAGTTGCATGTCAAGGACGAGATCACGCGGCTGAAGCAAGACGCGGTGCTACATTAATCGACGAGATTGGGTTGTTCCCGCCCCGTCCCTTCCCGCCAAGCGGGGAGGCGTTAGAGGTTTTTTCGCAACAGTAAATCAGCATCCCGCCTCGCGCGGTATGGGTAGAGGCGCCTACACCGCCTTCGCCGTCTCGCGCAGCTTGAATTTTTGAATTTTTCCGGTGCTGGTCTTCGGAATTTCCGTGAACACGATGTGGCGCGGGCATTTGTATGCGGCGAGCTGCGAGCGGCACCAGGCGATCAGCTCCTCGGCGGTGGCGCTGGCGCCCGGCTTGAATTCGACGAAGGCGCACGGCGTCTCGCCCCATTTGTCATCGGGCTTGGCCACCACGGCGACGGCGCCGACCGCCGGATGTTTGTAGAGCGCGTCCTCGACCTCGATCGAGGAAATGTTCTCGCCGCCGGAAATGATGATGTCCTTGGAACGGTCCTTGAGTTGGATGTAGCCGTCGGGATGGATGACGCCGAGATCGCCGGAATGGAACCAGCCGCCGGCGAATTCCTTCTCGGTCGCCGATTTGTTCTTCAGATAACCCTTCATCACCACGTTGCCGCGGAACATCACCTCGCCCAGCGTCTCGCCGTCGCGCGGCACCGGCTGCATGGTCGCCGGATCGAGCACGTCGAGCGCTTCGAGTACCGGGTAGCGCACGCCCTGGCGGGCCTTCTTCGCCGCCTGCGCCGCGCCGGGCAGCGCGTCCCATTCGCGGCGCCATTCATTGACGCAGGCCGGCCCATACACCTCGGTCAGCCCGTAGACATGGGTGACGTTGAAGCCGGCGGCCTTCATCGCCGCCAGCACGGCTTCCGGCGGCGGCGCCGCGGCGGTGACGAACTCGACCACATGCGGCAGCGCTTTCTTCTCCTGCGGCGGCGCATTGAGCAGCGTCGACATCACGATCGGCGCCCCGCACAGATGCGTCACCTTCTGCGTAGCGATGGCGTCGAAGATCGGCGCTGCGCGCACCGCGCGCAAGCAGACATGGGTGCCGGCGACGACCGACAGCGTCCAGGGAAAGCACCAGCCGTTGCAATGGAACATCGGCAGCGTCCACAAATAGACCGGGTGCTTGCCCATGCCGCAGGTGATCACGTTGCCGAGCGCGAGCAGATAAGCGCCGCGATGGTGGTAGACGACGCCTTTGGGATCGCCGGTGGTGCCCGAGGTATAGTTGAGCGAGATCGCGTCCCACTCGTCGTCCGGCATTTGCCAGGCGAACTCGGCGTCGCCCTCGCGGAGCAACGCTTCGTATTCCAGGCCGCCCAGCCGCTCGCCGGCGCCGGTGAATTCCGGGTCGTCGTAATCGACAATGAGCGGCTTCACTTTGGCGCGCGCCAGCGCCTCCTTGATGACCTTGGAAAACTCGCGGTCGGTGATCAGCACCTTGGCGTCGGCGTGGTCGAGGATGAAGGCGATGAGGGCGGCGTCGAGCCGGGTGTTGAGGGCGTTGAGCACGGCGCCCGTCATCGGCACGCCGTAATGCGCTTCGATCAGCGCCGGCGTGTTGGCGAGCATCACCGAGACGGTTTCGCCGCGCTTGATGCCGCGGCGCGCCAGCGCCGAAGCCAGTTGCTTCGCACGCGCATCGAACTGCCGATAATTCCAGGAGCGCGCGCCGTGGATGATCGCGGTCGCGTCGGGATAAACTTCGGCGGCGCGCGCCAGGAAGGACAGCGGCGTCAGCGGCTGGAAATTCGCCGCATTGCGGTCGAGGTCAATGTCATAGGGCGTCGGCATGATTTGTCCCCTCGCTACTAAAGTCGAACCCTAGCGAAAGGGAGCGGTTTAGATCAATGGCGGCTGCTGAAACAGCGATCCGTTACTGAAAAGCGCGATGTCTGCAAGCGACCAGATGACATAGATCAAAGCATCGGACTTGCTGCTAGGGCTTGGTGCCGACGCCGTGACCGGTGGCGGACTGCCGCCCCAGCTTGCAAAGAGCGTGGTCGCGGATCGAGAATAAGGCAATCACGTCACCGCTCCCGCTGGGGAGGATGGAGGAAGGCGCCATGGACGCTCGTCCGAGCCGGTATCACGAGGTCTACGCGCGCTGGCAGCGCGATCCGCAAGGCTTTTGGAGTGAAGCGGCCGCGGACATCGACTGGTTCGAGAAGCCGAAGGCGGCGTTCGACGCGAAAGCCGGGATTTACGGCCGCTGGTTCCCCGGCGGCGTCTGCAATACCTGCTTCAATGCCGTCGACCGTCACGTCAACGCCGGGCGCGGCGAACAGGCGGCCATCATCTACGATTCGCCGCTCGCCGGCGTCAAACGCACCATCACCTACCATCGCTTGCTCACCGAGACGCAGGTGCTCGCCGCCATGCTGCGCGATCTCGGCGTCGGCAAGGGCGACCGGGTGATCATCTATATGCCGATGGTGCCGGAGGCGGTGATTGGCATGCTCGCCTGCGCCCGCATCGGCGCGATTCATTCGGTGGTGTTCGGCGGCTTCGCCGCGCGCGAACTGGCGACGCGCATCGACGACGCCAAGCCGAAGGTGGTTCTCTCCGCCAGCTGCGGTCTCGAGCCCGGCCGCATCGTCCATTACAAGCCGCTGCTCGACGAAGCGATCTCGCTGTCCCAGCACAAGCCCGATGCGTGCCTCATCCTGCAACGCCCGCAAGCGGAAGCGTCGCTCGTCGCCGGCCGCGATCACGATTGGGCGCAGACGCGCGACCACGCGCTCACGCACGCCCGCTCGGTCTACGATTGCGTTCCGGTCGCGGCCACCGATCCGCTCTACATTCTTTACACGTCGGGCACGACCGGCCAACCGAAGGGGGTCGTGCGCGACAATGGCGGCCACATGGTCGCGCTCAAATGGTCGATGAAGAATCTCTACGGCGTCGAGCCGGGCGAGGCCTATTGGGCGGCCTCCGATATCGGCTGGGTGGTCGGCCACTCTTACATCATCTATGCGCCGCTCTTTCACGGCTGCACCTCGATCCTGTACGAGGGCAAGCCGGTCGGCACGCCCGACGCCGGCGCGTTCTGGCGGGTCATCGCCGAGCACGGCGTCTCCGCGCTGTTTACCGCGCCGACCGCCTTCCGCGCCATCAAGAAGGAGGATCCGGACGGCAAGCTTTTGGCGCAATACGATCTGAGCAAATTCCGCACGCTGTTTCTCGCCGGCGAACGCGCCGACCCGCCGACGCTCGAATGGGCGGAGAAGATGCTCAAGGTGCCGGTGATCGATCATTGGTGGCAGACCGAGACCGGCTGGGCCATCGCCGGCAATCCGGTGGGGCTTGGCATGCTGCCGATCAAGCACGGCTCGCCGACCGTGGCGATGCCCGGCTACGACGTGTGCATCGTCGACGAGGCGAACCGCGAGGTGGCGGCCAACAAAATGGGCTCGATCGTGGTCAAGCTGCCGCTGCCGCCGGCGTGTCTGCCGACGCTGTGGCAGGCCGACGAGCGCATGCGCGAAAGCTACCTCGACGAATTCCCCGGCTACTACAAGACCGCCGACGCCGGCTTCAAGGACGAGGACGGCTACATTTTCGTGATGAGCCGCACCGACGACATCATCAACGTCGCCGGCCACCGACTCTCGACCGGCGGCATGGAGGAAGTGCTGGCGTCGCATCCCGACGTCGCCGAATGCGCCGTGCTCGGTATCAAGGACGACCTCAAAGGCGAAGTGCCGTGCGGCTTCATCGTGCTCAAGTCCGGCGTCAACCGGCCGCCGACCGAGATCGAGAAGGAATGCATCGCGCTCATTCGCGAGAAGATTGGCCCGGTCGCCGCGTTCAAGCTCGCCATCGCCGTGGCGCGGCTGCCGAAAACGCGCTCGGGAAAAATCCTGCGCGGCACCATCAAGAAAATCGCCGACGGCGAGACTTGGACCATGCCGGCGACGATCGACGACCCGGCGGTGCTCGACGAGATCGGCAGTGCGCTGAAGGGCAAGGGTTTGGCCGCGTCCTAGATCGCAACCGCTTCAGCTTGAATCGATTGGACGCGTCCGCTTCCGGCGCAGGCTTTGCATCGAAGTCGATCGCCGCGCTCGCGGACCCAGCCGGTGCCATAGCAGCGCACGCAGGTCTCCTGGACGACAGGAGCGGAGCCATCGGTGTCAGCCGAAATGGCGTCAGCCGAAATCCGTTTTCCGAAATGCATTCGCATAGCCCTTGGTCTGCGTGTTGCGCGATGGTGAGAGTGGGCGGGACGTTATCGATGCCGCGTTAAGGCCGCGGCGGCGGATTGCCTAAAATGCGATGTAAGACGATGCGGGTCAGCTCGGCCGCGCACCGGCACATCTTAAGCGCCTAGTATTGCACCATATATAAGTATGGTATATTTGCCATATGCCGCCGCAGCCTAGCTTCGAATGGGACAACGCCAAGGATCGGAACAACCGCGCCAAACACGGAGTCTCCTTCGCCGCAGCGCAGGCGGCGTTCTTCGATCCGCGCCGCGTTATCGCCGAGGACCTGGAGCACAGCGGCGCGGAGCCGCGATACTTTTGCTTCGGCGCCGTCGGTGGCGGCGTGATGACGGTGCGCTTTACCTATCGCGCAGGCCGCATCCGCATCTTCGGTGCCGGCTATTGGCGGAAAGGAAAGAGAATCTATGAACAACAGAACCGTTAAATACACGGCAGGAGAAATCGGCCGCGTGCGGGTGATCGACGATTTTTTGCCCGCGCCCGCCGACCTCGTGCGGCGCGAGGAGAACGTGAAGGTGACGCTCTCGCTGTCGCGCCGCAGCCTCGATTTCTTCAAGCGCGAAGCCAAGAAGCGTCGTGTGCCCTATCAGCGCATGATCCGCGCGCTGGTGGACACCTATGCGGACCGGCAAGCAGGCGGCAAGAAGTGACCTCGCCGCCTGCAGGGAGGGTGACGCAAGATCAATTTATAGCCGCGATGGAGCCGCCTGGCGTTGGCGCCGCGACCGGCGGGTTTTGGCCCTTGCCACGCACGCGGCGCAGCGGCAACCCGACGGCTTGATGAAGAAGTCGAAATATTCTCGTCCGTAGTCGTACGTGATTTCCTCCCCCGGCGCGATGCGGCGCAGCGCGACGAACACGATCCGGCCCTTGCGCAACACCGGTTTCGCGTTCGGCCGGCAGGAATGATTGAGGTAACGTGCGACATTCCATCGTGAGGACCCGTCGATGGTCCATCGGCGGTTAAGTTCGAACATATATTTTGCGCCGTGTCGCTCGCGCTCTTCGGACTCCTCGGTCGAAATGCGCCGCCCGCGATAGGTCGCGATATAGGCGGTTCGCTTGATCGGTTTTGTCGCGAACAGGCCGAGCCCGGTTGCCGAGCGGCCGACGCGGAAGGAGCGTGACGGCATGGCTGCGCTTAACCGGAGATTCGGCCGCTGTCATCCGCAATCATCGATATTCGCCGTACAGCCACAGCTTTGAGCTTTAAGGAAAACTTCACCCTGCCGGCTCACTCTGCGGCGAACCTCGCAAGCGGCAAATGTTTTCACTCCTCACGATCGGAATCCCCTGGCAGTTCGCGATCCTCGCGGGCGGCGTTGGCCTGCTCGCCGCATTGGCCGCCGCCGGAGTCTTCGCCCGCGTGCGGCAGACGAGCGGCCGCGCCCGGGCGGTGTGGATCGTCGTCGGCGCCGTGATCGTCCTCTGTGCAGCGATGGCCATCGACCTGGTTGCGCAGCGGGCCTCCGGCATTGTGCCGATCGCCGCCGGCGCGGCGATCGGACTTGGCCTCGGCGGCGGCCTGTATTGGCTCGCCGCGGCGAACGGTGCGAGGGAGGACCTGCGCGACGCCGCGCTCAGCTACATGATCCAAGGTCTTTGCATGTTCGACGGCCCCGGGCGGCTCGTCTTCTGGAACAAGCGCTTTGCCGAGATCTACCGGCTCCAGGGCCGGCTGCGCATCGGCTTCAGCTTGCGCGACATTCTGCGCGAGCGGATGGCTGTCGGCACGTTGGCCGAGGATCCGGACGAATTTACCCGCCGCGCCACGACGGCGGCCAGGGACGGCAAGACTTTCAAGCACGTGTTCGAGCTGTCCGACGGGCGCAAGATCGCGGTCAACAACGAGCCGCGGCCGAGCGGCGGCTGGGTGTCGACGCATGAGGACATCACCGAGCGGCTGCAGGCGGCGCAAGAGCGCGCCGCGCTGCGCGATCAGGAACAGCGCCGGGTGCTGGTGGATTCCGCCATCGCCGCGTTTCGCCCGCAGATGGAAGACCTCATCGGCAGCGTCAGCGGCAAGGCCAGCGCCATGCGCGGCACCGCCTCGTCGCTGTTCGCCGCTTCGGAACAGACCTCGCAGCGCGCCGCCGGCGCGGTGCGTTCCTTCGACGAGGCTTCGGCCAACGTCAAGATCGTCGCCGCGGCGGCCGAGGAACTGTCGCAATCGATCGCCGAGATCAGCAACCAGCTGATGCGAATGAGCGAGGTGGTGCGGCTCGCCACCAACGAGGCGCAGGCGACCAACCAGGAGATCGCCGGGCTGTCCGACGGCGCGCAGAAGATCGGCGACGTCGTCAAGCTTATCCGCGCCATCGCCGAGCAGACCAATCTCTTGGCGCTCAACGCCACCATCGAGGCGGCGCGCGCCGGCGACGCCGGCCGCGGCTTTGCCGTGGTCGCCGCCGAGGTGAAATCGCTCGCGGTGCAGACGGCGAAGGCCACGGAAGAGATCGCCAATCATATTCTCGCCGTGCAGACCTCGACCGGCGGTGCGGTCGAGGCGATCCGCCGCATCGCGCTGCGCATGCAGGCGATCAACGAATCCACGGCCACCGTCTCCGCGGCGGTGGAGCAGCAGAACTCGGCGACCGGCGACATCAAGCACAACGTCACCAGCGCCGCCGACGGCACCAACGCCATGGCCGCCGTGCTCGGCGAGGTCGCCGGCGCCACCACCGAGACGCGCTCGTCGGCGCAGATCGTGCTCGATGCGTCGGAAACGGTGGCCAAGGACATCGCCATGCTGCGCGCCAATGTCGAGGCCTTCCTCGCCAAGGTGGCGGTGTAGTTTTTTTCGGGATGACGGCTCGTCATTGCTGGACAAAAGGCGCCAACGGGTCCGGCTCGAAGTGGCCGGCCCGATGACAGGCTCCGCGCCGTCTTCTCGCCAGCAGTTCCGGCAATCCATGCGGCCGTGCTGCACTAATCGACTCACGGTGAGCCTTTCCCGTGCGGTATTTCAGCATGGATAGATTTCAGCATGGATACGCGGGTCAAGCCCGTGTATGACGAGCTCGAATGATACCCCTCCCCGCGCGCGGGGAGAGACATGGGCGGCCGCAGGCGTAACGCGCCGTCTCGTCTCGATTAAATGGCGGATTACGCTTCGCTAATCCGCCCGACCGGCTCAACTCGCCACGCGCGGGCGCCGTTGCGCGTTCGGATTTTGTTGGAGGTCGGAAAGATTTTCGATGGTCTCGTGGCTAGCCGCGAATTCGAACAACCGATTGATCGCCTCAAGGACTTCCGCCGTGCCGCTCGACAGCGACTTGGCGATTTCGAGCGAGATGTCAGCAGCATTTCTCGTTTCGCCGATCGTCTCCCCGAACGCTGCAAGCGCTGTCGCGACGGTGGTAGCGTTTTCCGCGGCATGGGCCGCTTCCGTGGCGATGCTCGAAGTCGTGTGTGTCTGATTATTGATGTTGTTCGAGACCAATTCGACCGTCTCCGCGAGTTTGGTGATGGCGGCACCGGTACCGGTAATCTCCTCGACGGAGTGCCGCGTCGCTTCTTGGATTTTCCCGATCTGCTCACTGATTTCCTGAGTTGCCTTCGACGTTTGCATTGCGAGCGATTTCACTTCGCTGGCAACGACGGCGAATCCCCTGCCGGCCTCGCCAGCTCGCGCCGCTTCGATTGTTGCATTCAGCGCCAGGAGGTTCGTTTGCGCCGCGACCTGGGAGATCAGGCCGACGACAGAGCCCACTTTTTCTGCGGCGTCGGAAAGCGATTTGATCGTCTCATTGGTTTGCACCGCGCGCGCCACCGCCTTTTCAACAACCTGTGCTCCGTCCACGGCCTGCGCGCTGATGTTTCCAAGTGACGAACTCAATTGCTCAACCGCTGCCGCTATGGTGGAAACGTTCGTCGCCGTATTGCGGGCTGCTTCGGTCGCGACGCTTGATTCCTCCGAGGCACTGCCTGCGAGGCGCGAGAGCTTGGCGGCGTTATCGCTGAACGATTGCACCGCGTCGCTCACGAAGGAGCGCACGCTCTTGACCGCCTCGTCAAAATCTTTGATTGCGCCGCTGAGCTCGTTGCCGTGTTTTTTCGCCGCCCGCACTCGTGCCGAATAGTGCAGAACGATGGCGTTGGCAGCATCAAACGTCAGCACGCGTTGCGCGACGTCGGTGAGTTGAAGGGCTTTGCGGCGTGAAAGCCCAAATCGACGCCGCAGCTCGCGACTGAAATTGGTTAGGATGGACTGGGCGATCGTGCCGCGCGTCCGCATGTCCGCGGCCAGCCCAATTTCGATTTTGACACGTTCAAGTGCATCCTCGACAAATTTCTCGTCGAACGGATTTAAAAAGAGCCGGGAAGTGTAATGGATGACAAGCCTGCGCCATTCTTCTGCCCTTTCCTTCAGCGACTCTTCGTAAAAGGGCGTAAATTTCACAATCTTGGCGAAGTGCCGGTCGCAAATCATGTCCATCATCGGCCCAAGATAACGCCAGACTTCGGCGCGAAGCGCGAGCGCTTCGTCGTCGATTTCGTACATCTGCAGGCCGAGTAGGTATGGTGCCGGGATAGGCATGCCGCTTCCCCCAGTGCCAGCAAACCTGGACGCTAATGGGTTTCTTTTTAGTAAATAAAGATTGCCAGCTCCACGGCTTGCTTGGATGACATGCACAAGTGCGGATTTTCGCCCGCTGTCATCCGCGATGTCGTCATTGCCGGACAAAAGGCGCCAACGGGTCCGGCCCGAAGTGGCCGGCCCGATGACAGGCTCCGCGCCGTCTTCGCGCCAGCAGATCCGGCAATCCATGCGGCTTTAGCGGACCAGCGACGAGGCCTTGCTATGCAGCTTTTCAGCATGGATGTGCGGGTCAAGCCCGCGTATGACGAGCTAATCGCCTCTCCCCGCGCGGCGGGGAGAGGTCGGTCAGTCTGTAGCCCGGATGGAGCGGAGCGACATCCGGGGACGAATGGTGACGTTAGGGCCTGTCCATAAATAAGTCGATCATTTTGTGACCCGGCGGCGACCTCGAGGCTTTTGGCAGGGCGAGATCGTGTAGTTCCAGTCGCCGTGGAACGAGTGGCGGGAGATATTGACGGCGGCCAAT
>Ga0208455_1000341_pt1 | contig 22850 bp, 17 predicted proteins | sample June2015DPH_4_50_FD_184690 | JGI IMG/M metagenome (GOLD analysis project Ga0208455, IMG submission 184690) | Peatland microbial communities from SPRUCE experiment site at the Marcell Experimental Forest, Minnesota, USA - June2015DPH_4_40... | ecosystem: Environmental > Terrestrial > Soil >... | reverse complement strand
GTTCAAGCACTCTCGCGTCTCCAGACGCCACGGCCTACCACGTCTGCAAAAAAGCAAACATGTCTCCTCGCAAATCTGCCCAATCATGCAAAGATAGTGCGAGATATACGGGCTAGCCCGCGATCCAATTCAACCGAATCGGCTCATGGCCTAGGTATTTTTGTTTAAGCATGATCCTTTCCGAAAACCGGTTGCCACCCCGAATGACGTCCGGGGCAAGCTCTTTCGGGATCACGCTCCTGGTCCGAACATGGGGGAGGCGAGACCGCAAAGGACAATACCGGTTCGGCATCGAGACACAACTGCGATCAGTGGTCATCCGGACCCTTCCTGAGCGATGCGAGCGCGGCGAACGGGCTTTCATACGGCTTTGCCTCCGGCGGCTGGAACACCGCTCCGGGCTTGCGGGGATAGGGATCGAGCCCGAGGATGAGGAACTCGATGGCGAGCGCGCCGAGATCGACCAGCCCGCCGATCAGCGGCTCCGTTTCATCCGCGCTCTCGCCACGCGTGCCGACTTCTCCGTCTTCCCGCTCCGCGGTCGGTTGCGGCATGAACAGGAGGTCGATCGCTTCTTCGACTTCATTGACGAGCGGCTCGAGCGTGAAGATGCACAGCTGACCGACCGTGGCCGAGACTCTCCCGGCCACGTGCAAGCCGGCTCCACGCCGCGTGACGTCGAAATTCGCCTCCAGGCGCGGCAGATCGCGCAAGCTCGCCATTCGCGCCACTGCGGCGCGGACCTGCGCATTCGCTACGAGGTCGAAGCGCGCACCGGTTTCGGCGACATCTTCGACCGCGACGGGGACCTGCCAGGGCGTCGGAGCATATTTCTCGGAGCGCTGCTCACGCATGTGCAAAGGCCTCGGGGTTGGGGAAGACCAGCTGGCCCGCGACGAGCGCGTCCTCCTCCACGGTATCGAGCAGCTTTGCCGCCGCGCGCGCATAGCGCGCCAGCCGGGCCGCCCTGTCATCGATACCGGCGGCCTCAAAGATATTGCGTGCCAGCGCCTTCTCAAGCTCCCGGTCGTCGGCAGCGGCGAGTGCCTCGCCGTAGGCGGCCTGCCGGCCATAGAACGCCTCGCCGAAGCGGCGCATCTCCCGCGGCACGGCGAGGTTGCCCACGCCCATCTCCCGCAAATTGGCGTCCAGGTCGCGGCAGAAGGCGTCGAACAGCCCCTGCCCTAGCGCTCGCTCAGGACTGCGTCCCCGACCGGGTTCCGCATGGCGTCCGGGTCGCGGTCGAGGTTCATGATCCCGGCCCAACCGCGCCAAAACCAGCACGAGATGCAGGACGATCAGGTCAAATCGGCCCTGGACGGTGTCGGGGACGCTATAATCGGCGTAAAACGTTGGCGAGCGCGCCTGCGCCACGATCATGCCATAGAGCGCGTGGATGCTACGGCTGTGGGGATTGCGCCGAAACGCCGGTAAGATCATAGAGATAGCTCGCCGCCCTCATCCGCCCGCATACCACTCAGCGGCGGCAAATTGCCAATTGCGGGTTTCGGGGGTACGGCAGGCGGCTGTCGGACGCAAGGTGGATGTCGCAATGCGCAGGGGCCGGGTGCACAGTGGGGAAACGCGCGCCGCAGCGTCTTATGCGCTGATTATCGCGCTTGCTCTGGCACTGGGCGGCTGCTTCGGCGAGACGTTCCAGCGCGGCTATGTGCTTCCCGAAGGCGCGCTCGAGCAAATCCGGCTTGGCGCATCGCAGGAGCAGGTGCTGATCGTGCTCGGCACGCCCTCGACCGTCGCCACCGTTTCCGGCGAAGCGTTCTACTACATCTCGCAGCGCGCCGAGCGGGCGATCTCGTTCATGCCCGCCAAGATCACCGACCAGCGCGTCATCGCCATCTATTTCGACAAGGACCGGCGGGTCGAACGGGTCGCCTCCTACGGCATCAAGGACGGCAAGGTGTTCGATTACATCAGCCGCACGACGCCGACGGCCGGCGCGGACGCCAATTTCATCAAGGCGCTGTTCCAGAACCTGGGCAATGCCCACATCGGCCTGCCGTTCTGAGTGGCCGGCGAGGATTTGCAACCGCGCGTCATCGTCAGATCGGAACAACCAAACAATCCAGTCACGATGCTGGATTGCTTCGGCACGGCGCCATTTTTTGACGCGCGTGCCTCACGACAAGGAATGCGGCGCCTTTCTCAGTGCGCCAAGATCGCGAGCAGCAACAGCGCCACGATGTTGGTGATCTTGATCATCGGATTGACCGCCGGGCCGGCCGTATCCTTGTAGGGATCGCCGACCGTATCGCCGGTCACGGCGGCCTTGTGGGCCTCGGAGCCCTTGCCGCCGAAATGGCCGTCCTCGATGTATTTCTTGGCATTGTCCCAGGCACCGCCGCCCGACGTCATCGAGATGGCGACGAACAGACCGGTCACGATCACGCCGAGCAGCATCGCCCCGAGCGCCGAGAACGCCGCGGACTTGCCTTGGGCCCCGCCGCCGGCCACGAAGTAGATGACGAAATAGCCGACGATCGGCGACAGCACCGGCAACAGCGACGGTATGACCATCTCCTTGATCGCCGCGCGCGTCAGCATATCGACGGCGCGGCCGTAATCGGGCTTTTCCGTGCCCTGCATAATGCCAGGGTGCTCGCGGAATTGCCGCCGTACCTCTTCGACGATCGAGGACGCCGCGCGCCCGACCGCGGTCATGCCCATCGCGCCGAACATGTACGGCAACAGGCCGCCGAACAAGAGCCCGGCCACGACATAAGGATTGACGAGAGAAAAATCGGGCATGACGCCTTGGAAATAGGGGTGCTTGTCGGCGCTGGCGATGAAGAACTTGAGGTCCTGGTTGTAGGCTGCGAACAGCACCAGCGCGCCTAACCCGGCCGAGCCGATGGCGTAACCCTTGGTCACCGCCTTGGTGGTATTGCCGACGGCGTCGAGCGCATCGGTCGATTTGCGCACCTCTTTCGGCAGGCCGGCCATTTCGGCGATGCCGCCGGCGTTGTCGGTGACCGGCCCGAATGCATCGAGCGCCACGACGATGCCGGCGAGCGCCAGCATCGTCGTCACCGCGATGGCGATGCCAAACAGGCCCGCTAGGTTATAGCTCACCAGGATGCCGGCGATGATGACCAGCGCCGGACCGGCGGTTGCTTCCATCGACACGGCGAGGCCTTGGATCACATTGGTGCCGTGGCCGGTCACCGAGGCCTTGGCGATCGATTGCACCGGCCGATAGTTGGTGCCGGTGTAGTACTCGGTGATGACGATGATCAGCCCCGTCACGACGAGGCCGGTGACGCCGCAATAGAACAGCTCAGCGCCCGAATAGGTCGCCCCCTGAAGCTGGCCGAAACCGATGAGGTAATGCGTCACTCCGGCGATGCCGATGAGTGACAAAATCGCGGTGGCGATCATCCCCTTGTACAGCGCGCCCATGATCGATTGGCTGACGCCAAGCCGCACGAAAAACGTGCCGATGATCGAGGCGATGATGCAGACGCCGCCGATGGCGAGCGGCAACGTCATCATCCGCATCACCATGTCGCCGCTGACTGAACCGAAGAAGATGGCGGCAAGAACCATGGTCGCGACGGTGGTGACGGCATAGGTCTCGAACAGGTCGGCCGCCATGCCGGCGCAGTCGCCGACGTTGTCGCCGACGTTGTCGGCGATGGTGGCCGGATTGCGTGGATCGTCTTCCGGAATGCCGGCTTCGACCTTGCCGACGAGATCGCCGCCGACATCGGCGCCCTTGGTGAAGATGCCGCCGCCCAGTCGGGCGAAGATGGAGATCAGCGAGGCGCCGAAACCGAGCGCCACCATGGAATCGACCACGACGCGATCATTCGGCGCATAATGCAGCGTGCCGGTGAGGAAGCCGAAATAGAGGGTGACGCCGAGCAAAGCGAGCCCCGCCACCAGGAGCCCGGTGATCGCACCGGCGCGGAATGCGAGTTCGAGACCGCCAGCGAGCGAGCCGATGGCAGCCTGCGCGGTGCGCACATTGGCGCGCACGGAAACGTTCATGCCGATGAAGCCCGCGGAGCCGGACAGGATGGCGCCGACCGCAAAGCCGACGGCGACGAGCCAGCCGAGGAGATAGCCGACGATGACGAAGATCACGATGCCGACGATGGCGATCGTGGTGTATTGCCGCCGCAGATAGGCCTGGGCGCCCTCGCGCACCGCCGCGGATATTTCCTGCATCTTGGCGCTGCCGGGATCGGCTCGCATCACCGAAAACGTGGCCCAGATGGCGTAAAGGAGGGCGAGCACGCCGCAGAGAACGATGAGCCACAAAGTCGTCATGGAAAACCCCGGTTGATGGATGCGGCCGGAGTTGAAACCGGCCCGGAAGGAGAGCGCCCGGCGAAGCATCCACGCGTCCAGCCCAAGCGGCGCGGACATTGCCAAAAATGCCCGGGGGGCGCAACGGCGGTGAGCGGTTTACGCACGCTCCATAGTGGATGGCTGCGGCGCCGGTCGAGCGGCGATAAACCCTCGATCCTTACACCACCGGTGCAGGACGTATTCGGGGTTTGCGGGCGATCAAACCACGCCGAGATGGCGGATGGGGCGTCCCGGCGCGATGGCTTCCGCGGCGGCAATGATGGCATGGGTGTCGATGCCATAGTGACGGTAGAGCTCCGCGATCGAGCCGGTCTGGCCGAAATGCTCGACGCCGAGCGGCCGCATACGATGGCCCTCCACCGCACCCAGCCAAGCCAGCGTCGCCGGATGGCCGTCCAGCACGCTGACGATGCCGCAATGCCGGGGCAAGCCGGCAAACAGGCGCTCGATGTGGGAACGGGCTTGCACAAGCCCGCGCTCGCGCGCCCGCCACGCAGCCGCCCAGCCGGCATTGAGGCGGTCGGCGGAGGTGACGGCGAGCAGCCCCACATCGCGGCGGTCCTCCGCCATCAGTCCGACCGCTTGGATCGCCTCGGGCGCGACCGCGCCGGTGTAAGCGACCACGACTTGGCAGTTGGGCCCGGGCTTGCGCAGCCAGTAGGCGCCATCGACGATCGCTTGGCGTAACTCCGCAGTCATCTCGCGCTTGATCTGCTCGATCGGCCGGGTGGAGAGCCGCAAATAGACCGAGCCGCCGATCTCATCGCGCAGCCAGTTGCGCTCGGAGAGCTCGCCGCCACCGTCCCTCTGGATGTAATCCAACGCGAAGGCGAGAATGACGGCCAATTCGTCGACGAAGGCCGGCTCGAACGCGGCGAGACCGTCCTGACCTATCCCGATCAACGGTTCGACAATCGACTGATGCGCGCCGCCTTCCGGCGCCAGCGTGATGCCTGACGGCGTGGCGACCAGAATGAAGCGGGCGTCCTGATAGCAGGCATAATTCAGCGCATCGAGGCCGCGGGCGATGAACGGGTCATAGAGCGTTCCGATCGGCAACAGCCGCTCGCCGTTGATCGCGTGCGAGAGGCCGAGCGCCGAAAGCAAGGCGAATAGATTCATCTCGGCGATGCCAAGCTCGATATGCTGGCCCGCGGGCGAGAACTCCCAGTTGAAGGTGGATGGGATGCGCTCGCTCTTGAACGTATCGGCGAGCGCTTCACGCGCGAACAGCTTGCGGCGATTGACCCACGGGCCGAGGCTGGTCGACACGGTGACGTCGGGCGACGCGGTGACGATGCGGGCGGCAAGCGGCGTCGTACCGCGCGCCAGTTCGTTGAGCAGCGCGCCAAAGCCGAGTTGCGTCGACATCTGCGATTGGAGCGTCACCGCAAGCTCCGCCGGCACATCGATCCGCGGCGCCTGCAAGCGGCGTTCGCCGCCGCGCGCGAACGGCACGCGGTCGAGGAAGGCCTGGATCTTTTCCGCCGGCTGCCGCAGGCCCTCGAAGCGGTCCCATTCGTGCCCCGGCCGGATGTTCATCGCGGCGCGGAGTGTCTCCATCTGCGCCGGCGTCATCAGCCCGGCGTGGTTGTCCTTGTGCCCGGCGAACGGCAGACCGTAGCCTTTGATCGTATAGGCGATGAAGCAAACCGGCCGCTCGTGATCGATACCGTCGAAAGCGTCAATGATCGCGGCGAGGTCGTGGCCGCCGAGATTGTTCATCAGCTGCGCCAACTCGTCGTCGCTGCGCCGTTCGATCAGTTGCGTCACCGGCCCCTGGTCGCCGATCTCGTCGAGCAAGCGCTTGCGCCAGGCGGCGCCGCCCTGGAATACCAGCGCGGAATAGAGTTGGTTCGGGCAACGATCGATCCATTGCCGCAGCACCTCGCCGCCGGGCTCGGCGAAGGCGGCTTGCTGCAGCGATCCGTATTTGACGACCACCACATCCCAGCCGAAGTTGCGGAACAGGCTTTCGTAGCGTTCCCACAGTCCTTCGCGGACCACGGCATCGAGGCTTTGCCGGTTGTAATCGACGATCCACCAGCAATTGCGCAGACCCTGCTTCCAGCCTTCGAGGATCGCCTCGAAGATGTTGCCCTCGTCCAGCTCGGCGTCACCGAGGAGCGCGATCATGCGGCCTTCCGGCCTGTCAGCGCCCCAACCGTGGGCGCGCACATAATCCTGGGTGAGCGACGCGAACAGCGTCTGCGCAACGCCTAAGCCTACTGAGCCGGTCGAGAAATCGACGTCGTCGGCATCCTTGGTGCGCGAGGGATAGGATTGCGCGCCCTTGTAGCCGCGGAAGTTTTCCAGCTTGTCGCGGCTCTGGCGGCCGAGCAGATATTGGATGGCATGAAAATTAGGCGCGGCGTGCGGCTTGACCGCGACGCGATCGGCCGGCCGCAGGCTGTGGAAATAAAGCGCAGTCATGATGGTGGCGAGCGACGCGGAGGAGGCTTGGTGGCCTCCCACTTTCAGTCCGTCGGTGTTTTCCCGCACATGGTTGGCGTGGTGGATGGTCCAGCTCGCCAGCCACAGCACCTTGCGCTCGAGCTCAGCGAGGATTGGCAGGTCGCGCGTAAGCGAGGGTGACGGCATCATGTGCTTCGTTAGCGTTTCCCTCGCCCGTCAGACCACCGTCGGCCGCCGCGCCAGCGTGCCCCATGCAAGCAGCAGCCCGGCCACGACGACGACCGGAAAGACCACCTCATTGACCGCCGTCCAGCCGTAGCTCGCCAGCAAAGCGCCGGACGAGAACGAACCGATCGCCATCGAGCCGAAGATCAGAAAGTCGTTGAAGGCCTGGACCTTGTTGCGCTCGCGCGGGCCGTGACATTCGGTGACCAGCGTGGTCGCGCCGACGAAGGCGAAGTTCCAACCGATGCCGAGAAGCGCCAGGGCCGCCCAGAAATTCCACAGCGCGATGCCGAGCACGCCGATCGTGGCGGCGGCGGCGATCAGCAGCAGTCCGGTCGCGACGACGGCCCGCAGCCCGAAGCGGGCGATCAGCGCACCGGTGAAAAAGCTCGGGGCATACATGCCGATCACGTGCCATTGAATTCCCAGCGCGGCTTCACCGACCGAATGGTGACACATCACCATGGCGAGCGGAGCCGCGGTCATCATCATGTTCATCACGACGTAGCTGGCGACGCCGCAGGCGACGGCGACGATAAATCGCGGCTTGCCGATGATTTCGGCAAGCGGCCGCCCCTCGCCGAGCGGCCGCGCGACGACGGCCTGCGGCAGCTTGAGCAAGCTCAGCACTGCGCCCGCGAGCACGGCGCAGGCCGACTGCGCCAGAAAAGTTCCCGCGAACAAATAGGCGGGCCAAACATCCTTGGTGAGGATGACGAGCTGCGGCCCGATCACTGCGGCAAACATGCCGCCGGCCAGCACCCAGGCCACCGCCTTGCCGCGAAATTGCATGCTCGCGGTGTCGGCCGCGGCAAACCGATAGGATTGGTGCGCCGCCGCGTAGAGGCCGGCGCAGAAGGTGCCGATGAGCAGCAGCGCGAACGATCCCCGCAGCATGGCCGCGGACGAGATGATGCCGGCGAGCGCGCCGCAAGCCGATCCGATCTGCAAAGCAGAGCGGCGGCCGTAGGCTTTGGCCAGCATGCCGACCGGGAGCGTCCCGATCCACATGCCGACCGCCATCAGCGTGATGGGAAGCGTCGCCAGCGTCGGATCGGGCGCCAGTATCGCACCGGCGATGCCGCCGGTCGCCACGATCACCGTGGAATTGCCGCCGGCAAGCGCCTGCGCCGCAGCAAGCACCAGCGCGTTGCGGGCTGCAAGCCGGTCGTCGGTGACCTCGGTGCTCGGTTCGGCGATGACCGCCATGGGGGCATGTTCCGTCTGAGAAAACCTTTTAGCGGGCGAACCGGCGCGGTGCCAGGGCGTGTCTTTGTAAATCCAACCGTGATTTGCAGCGCAACATCCCCGTAGAGTCACAAGTCATCGGAACAACCAGCCGCTCCGTCGGTAGCGCGCAAGTTAGAACTGCAGCGCACCTGGGTGCCGGATCGTGACCGAGCGCACCTCGTCCACAGTGCGCGCGCCGAGTTGGGCGAGCGTTCCTTGCGTCTCCTCGATCAAAAGGTCGATGACGTGCCCGGGGCCGTCCTCGCCGAGCGCACCGAGACCCCACAAGAACGCTTTGCCGGCAAAAGCCGCCGTGGCTCCGAGCGCATAGGCGCGCACCACGTCGCTGCCGCTGCGCACACCTGAATCCATCATGACGGTTGCCCTGCCGCCGACTTGCCGGACGATGGCGGGAAGTACGTCGATCCCCGCCGGCAGCGCCTCGATCTGTCGCCCGCCGTGATTGGAAACGAACATGCCGTCGACGCCGAGCGATACCGTCTTTTCGGCATCCTCCGGGTGCATGATGCCTTTGACGACCAACGTTCCCTTCCAGCGGTCGCGGTACATCTTCACCTCGTCCCAGGTGAAGGCCCCGCCCATCTCGCGCCGGGCGAAAACGAAGATCTCCGCAAGCGAGGCGTTGTCGCCGGCATAAGAGCGCAGGCTGGCAAAACGCGGGATGCCGTTTTTCCAGAGCGCCACGATCCAAGCCGGCGCCCGCGCGATCTGCATCAGGATGCCGGGATCAAGACGGAACGCGCCGGCGATGCCGGTTGCCGCCTCGCGTGGCCGCGTGGTGCGCACCGGCAGATCGAGCGTCAGCACCAGCGTGCGGCAGCCGGCGGCTTCGGCGCGCCGCACCAGGTCGAGGCCGATCGCATGGCGGTCCCTGGCAAAGCGATAAAGCTGAAACCAGAAGACGTCCGGGGCGACCTCAGCGATCTGTTCGATCGTGGCGCCGCCGGCGGTGCCCAGAGTGTAAGGAATGCGCGCGTGTTGGGCGGCGCGGGCGAGATGCAGGTCCGCGCCGGGCCACACGATCGCCGGCCCGCCCATCGGCGCCACCCCAATCGGGGCGCAGTAGCGCCGGCCGAACAGCTCGACATCGCAGGACGGCAGCGACGGCATAACGCCATAGCGCGGCACCAGCTCGATGGCGTCGAGCGCCGCCCAATTGCGGCGGATCCCGGCATCGTCATTGCCGGCGCCGCCGTCGGCGTATTCGAAGGCAAAATGCGGAATGCGGCGGCGCGCACGCCGCCGCAGATAATCGATACTCGGATAATGCCGATGCAGCTCCGCATAACGCGGGTTGCCGCTATGGCCCGCGAACAGCCTGTGCTGCGCTGCGACGACGGCGGCCGGGTCGTGCATGGGGCTTCCCTATGGGCGGAGTCGTTGCGGGAGCGCCCATTATAGCCCGTTCGGTGCCGATGCTATTGTCGGAAATCTTGGGGCCAGCCGGCAGCGGCTTTGTATTTTCAACGCCGCGACGCGCGCGCCAGGTTGGCGAGTTCCTTGACGGTTGAACTTTGCGCGGCTGCCTTGAACAGCGTGTCCATGGCCTCGCCGATCTCCGAGGAGCGGTTCGACAAGTCCGCCGCAAAGCCAAGCACCACATTGGTCGCGTCCTGCGTGCAGCGGATCGTATCCTGCATCGTCTTCAAGGCATCGGTGACCGTCGTCGCGTTCAGCGAGGCGCTGTTCGCGTTCTTGGCAATTTCGTTGGTGGCGTGCGCCTGATGCATGACCATTTCGGCCAGCGAGCTGGACACTCCGGAAATCTCCGTGATCGATTGATTGGTCGATGTGATTTCGCTCATCGACCGTCGCATAGCTTCCTGAATCACGGAGATCTGCTTGCCGACGTCGTCGGTGGCCTTGGCCGTCTGCACGGCGAGCGACTTGACTTCCGAAGCGACCACGGCGAACCCGCGGCCGGCGTCGCCGGCCCGCGCCGCTTCGATCGTCGCATTCAACGCCAGGAGATTTGTTTGCGCGGCGATGTTCGAGATCAGATTGACGACCGAGCCGATCTTCTCGACCGCTTCCGAAAGCGAGCGAATGTTGGTATCGGTGCGCGCCGAATGTGACACGGCCCTTTGCGCCGTCTCGGCGCTGCCCATGACCTGCGCATGTATTTCCTCGATCGAGGCATTGAGCTCGTCGGTGGCTGCGGCGATGCTGCCGATCCGCGACGCGGTATCCTCGGCGGCGTGGGCCGCCATGTCGGTCTGACCGGAAGCGGTCTTGCCCAGTTCGGCGAGCTGGTCCGACGTCGAACTGATCGACTTGGCTACATTGGCGATGATTTCGCGCACCCCGTCGACCGAACGGGCAAAGCTCTTGATGGAATTTGCCAGTTCATCGGATCGGGCTTTGGCTTGTTGAACTTCCATGCTGTTGTAACACGCTACCGCGTTGGCAGCGTCCAGCATGAAAATGCGGGTCGCCGCATTCAACAGGCGAAGGCCTTTGCGCGGCGAGAATCGATGATGCTCGTAAATGCATTTGCTCAAGTCGTTCAGCAGCGCAATCGCGCTGGCGCTGCGCGATCTCATGTCCAGGCCGGATTTGGCTTCGGCCGTCGCACGATCGTAGGCGTCTTTGACCCACTCCTCGTCGAACGGATTATTCAAAAGCCTTTCCGTGAAATATTTGAACGTGTCGGTATAAGCCTTGCGACCCTCTTCCATCTTCTTGCGGTATAGCGGAGCTACCCTGAGGATATGCGCCAGGTAGGTCGCAATAATCGAATCGAGACGAGGGGCAAGCAGCCGCCAGATTTCCGCACGCAGATCGACGACATCGGCGTCAATTTCGTAGATTCCGAGGCGAACTTGAAAACCGGGCTCGACGGCCATGGCCGCTTCCAAAACGTAGTGAAGCCAAAAGACTAGCGCGCGGTACTTAACGCACCATTATCTTACCGGCAGTGCCGGTTTAGCCGGCGTTTGGCGCAGCGGCTTCGGCGCGCAGCCCCGGATTGGGATCGAACGGGGGCTTGCCGCTGGGAAGGCGCTACGGCCGGTCAGTGAGGCGATCCGCCCCTGCGCAGCGAAGCAGCGGGAAAGGGGGCAATCATGGCGAGCGAGGCTTTCAACAAATTAGCAAGTTTTGCAGTCACGCCTCTTCCACCTCCCATCGCGCGGGCCCCTTCCCCCGTTCTGCCTGCGCTTTCCGGCGAGCGCGGGTCGTAGGCCCAGGTCAGGTAGATGCCGCCCCAGGTGAAGCCACCGCCAAAGGCCGCCAGCAGCAGCCGATCACCGGCTTTGAGCTTGCTTTCGTATTCCCACAGGCACAGCGGGATCGTTGCCGCTGTAGTGTTGCCGTATTTGTGGATCGTCACCATCACCCGCTCCAGCGGCAGCCCGACGCGCTCGGCGGTGGCTTCGATGATGCGCCGGTTGGCCTGGTGCGGTACCAGCCAATCGATCATGTCCTTAGTCAGGTGGTTACGCAGCATTAATTCGGTTGCGACTTCGGCCATGCGCGCGATGGCGAACTTGTAGACCGCGGCGCCTTCCTGGTGGACGTAGTGCAGGCGCTTGGCGACAGTCTCCGCCGTCGGCGGCATGCGGCTGCCGCCCGCCTTCTGATGCAAGTGCTTCATGCCGGCGCCATCGGACGCGATCAGCGTGTCGATAATGCCGTATTTCTTGTTCGGCTCGAGAAGCACCGCGCCGGCGCCGTCGCCGAACAGCACGCAGGTGGCCCGGTCGGTATAGTCGATGACCGCCGACATCTTGTCGGCTCCGACCACCACGATCTTGCGACACGTGCCTCGCTCGATGAACTGCGCGGCAATGGTGAGCGCATAGACGAAGCCAGAACACGCGGCCTGCACGTCGAAGCTGCCGATGTTGCGAATATCCGCCATGTCGCAAATGAGATTGGCGGTCGAGGGAAACACGAAGTCCGGCGTCGTCGTGGCGCAGATCAGAAGATCGACGTCGCCCGGTGCGGTGCCGGTTTTCTGCAGAAGACCGCGCACGGCTTCGGCGCCCATATGCGAGGTGCCGAGGCCCTTGCCCTTGAGGATGTGCCGTTCCTTTATTCCAGTGCGCTCGACGATCCACTGGTCGGTGGTGTCGACCATCTGCGCCAGTTCGGCATTGGTCAGCACGTCCGGCGGCACGTAACAGTGCACCCCGGTAATCGCGGCGCGGACCGCGGATTTTTGCTGTTTGGACGTCTTCGTCATGCGCCCCTGAACCGTTGGGCTTGCTCGAACACCGCGGCTCTCGCTAGCAATTGGTTAATGCATAGATAGTGCACTGCTGACAACAAGCCGTTAATTTGGGCCGGTTGTGGCAGCGAGATTGCGGCGGCCGCGGCGCGCCATATCGAGCACGGTCGCCGCGGCCATGGCGCTCGGCACCGCGGCGCCGGGCGCCATGATGCGATCGAGCCTGCCGAAAGCCTCGACCTGCCGCAGCCGCTGCGGCGTGTCGGACAGGAGCGGAATCAGCGCGTCGGCGAGCCGCTGCGGCGTGCAATCGCGCTGCAGGAATTCCGGAATGTCGTTCCCGCCGAGCACCAGATTAGCGAGGATCACGCTGGCAAGACGCGTGCGCACGCCACCGAGCCGCGCGACCAGCTCTTCGATGAGTGATATGCGATAGGCAGCAATCGTCGGGACGCCGGCCAGCGCCAGCTCGAGCGTCACCGTGCCGGAGGCCGCAAGCGCGGCGCGTGCCGTGCGAAAGGCGGCCCACTTCGCCGCGGGCTCGACCACAATGCGCGGCGTCACCGCCCAGCCGGCGACCGCCTCGCCCACCCGCGATGCCAAGTGGGGCACAGTCGGCAAAACCACCTCGATCGGTCCGACGCGGGTGGCAGTCCGCGCAATCGCGTCACCGAAAATGCCGATGAGTCGCCCGATCTCGCTGGTCCGGCTGCCGGGCAGGGCAAGAATGAGCGGCGGATCGGCTTTTCGGCGTTGCGCCTCGTCCGCATTGGGGCGCAACTCAGCGATGCGCTCGATCAGCGGATGGCCGACATAGATGCAGGGCGGACCGCCGAGCCGCAGATGCGCGGCCGGCTCGAACGGTAGGATCGCAAGCACGCAATCGATATAGCCGCGCATCGCGCGCGCGCGTCCCGGCCGCCAGGCCCAAACCGACGGCGAAACATAATCGAGAATCGGAATCGAGGGGGCCGCGCGCCGCACACGGCGGGCCGCCCGGTGGGTGAAGTCGGGGCTGTCGATGATGACCAGGGCATCCGGCCGCGCGGCGACGATCGCATCCGCGGTCTCGCGGATCCGGCGCAAAATCATCGGCAGCCGGCGTGGGATCGCATTGAGACCGATGATCGAGAGCTCCTCGATCGGGAATGGGCTGGCAATTCCCGCAGCCGCCATCGCCCGTCCGCCAACGCCGGAGAGCCTGACCGCTGCGCCGCCCTGCGCGACCAGCGCGCGCGCCAAGCTCGCGCCGAGCGCGTCGCCCGATTCCTCCGCGGCGATCATATAAATCGACAGCGGCCGGACTTGTGGCTCCGGCTTCATCGCGCCGCGTCCTCGCGCACCCCGGCGAGAAAGACTTTCGCGCGGTCCGCGGCGGCGACGACTGCGGACGCTTCGGCGATGATCGCGCTGCCGGCGGCGACCGCTAATCCGGCAAGGCCGGCGCGCGCCACAAGCTCGACTGTTTGCGGACCGATCGCCGGCAGATCGAAGCGGCGATCCTGACCGGGCTTTGGTGCCTTGACGAGAACGCCGACACCCGGGGGCGTGGCCACCCGCCCTTGGCGTCGCAAATCGGCAATGCGGGTGAGCAAATTATCGGTGCCTTCCGCCGCCTCGACCGCGAGCACGTGGTTGTCGGCGACCACCGTGGCCTGCCCCACGTCGAACGGCCCAAGCGCGGCGATCAGCGCCAGTGCACGCGAAGTGTCAGCCCTGTCGCGATCCGACGGTTGGTAGCGGCCAAGCACACCTTCGGGAACCGTGATTTCCGGCGCCACATCGTGGACGCCAATGATCCGGAAGCCTGCTTCCTCGAACAGGTTCGCCACGCGCGAAAGCAGGCGGTCATCGCCGCCGCGAAAGGCGCGAACGATGCGCGGCATCAACCGGATCGTCTGCCAATCAAGGCGGATCTGCGCGAGCGGCGGCCGCAGCATTGTCCCGATGAAGAGTACCTGCCGGCAACGCTCGACACCGGCCAGTCGGAGGAATCGTCCCGCCTGTCCGATCGCGATCCAGTGATGGTCGTAGCGCTCGACCACATTGGGATCGGCCCAGCCCTTGACGGCGAACATCACCGGCCGTCGGCCTTGCCGTGCCACCGCTTCGGCGACCGCGCCGGGAAAGCTGCCGCCGCCGCAGATGATCGCCAGCGGATCGCGTCCCGGCGCGTCAACCATTCATCGGCTCATTGGGCTGCATCATCGCCGTTCTCGTCGGCTTTCCCGACGGCGCGAGGCCGCATCAACGGGCGTTTGCCGCCCGCCCGGATGAACCCGACGATCTTGCCGACCAGCGGATCGTCTCCGAACTCGCGTTCCACCGCATCGATCCGGTCGGCGAGCCGTCCGGCGACGAAGAACAGGCTGCGATAGGCACGGCGCAGCCGATGCATCTCGGCCCGCGTCGCGCCGCGCCGCCGCAAACCCACGATGTTCAGCCCGCCCAGCGCGGCGCCGTAGCCGAGCGCAAATCCGAAGGGAATGACGTCGGTGCGCGTGGCCGACATGCCCGCCATCATAACACCTTCTCCGATACGCACGAATTGATGGATCGCCACGTGCCCACCCAGGAACGTATAATCGCCGACACGAACGTGACCGCCCAGCACCGCGTTGTTGGCAAGGGTCACGTCATTGCCGACCTGGCAATCGTGCCCGACATGGGATCCGACCATGAAGAAGCAGCGTTCGCCGACGCGGGTCACGCCGTCGCCGTCTTCGGTCCCGGTATTCATGGTGACGCTCTCGCGCAGTTCGCAGCGCGCTCCGATCACCAGCCGCGTCGCCCCGCCGCGATAGTGAACCGATTGCGGCGGCGTTCCCAGCGAGGCAAACGGATAAACAACGGTGTCTTCCCCGATCGTGGTAACGCCGGTGACATGGACGTGCGCAAGCAGGCGCGCGCCGCTTTTGATCTCCACTTGCGGCCCGACGATGCAATAGGGGCCGATCTCGACGCTGTCCGCAATGCGCGCCCCTTCCGCGACCCGCGCGGTCGGATCGATCACCATTTAGCCCTCGGTAATGACTGCCCCAACTTCGGCCTCGGCGATGAGAACGCCGGCAACCTTCGCCTCGGCCCGGTACCACCACATGTTGCGCCGGCGCGCGATCTTGTTGACGTGATATTCGATGGTGTCGCCCGGCACCGCCGGCTTGCGGAATTTGGCCTTGTCGATGGTGAGGAAATACATCGAGGCATGACGTTCGTGCGATCCTACGTGATGCAGACAGAGTACGCCCGCCGTCTGCGCCATCCCCTCGATGATCAGCACACCCGGCATCACCGGATTTTCCGGAAAATGGCCAACAAATTGCGGCTCGTTGATCGTAACATTCTTGATGCCAATGGCGTGATCGTCGCCGCGCATGTCGACGACGCGATCGATCATGATGAAGGGGTAGCGATGCGGCAACAACCGCAGGATCTCGCGGATGTCGGCGGCGTCCATCCTCTGCTCGCTCATTCGCTCGCCCCTTCGGACTTACGGCCGCTGCGCACCAGACGACGAACGGTGGCCACTCCCCGTTTCCAATCACCCGCAGGCTCGGCCGGAAAGCCGCCCCAGCGCGCGCCCGGCGGAACGTTCGACGTGACGCCGGCCCGCGCGCCGAGTATGGCTCCGCTCCCGATCGTCAGATGATCGCCAATGCCGACCTGGCCGCCCAGCATGACGAAATCGCCCACCTCCACGCTGCCGGATATTCCGGTTTGCGACACGATCACGCAGTGCCGCCCGATGGAGACGTTGTGTCCGATTTGCACCAGATTGTCGATCTTCGTGCCCTCGCCGATGATCGTGTCTCGGGTCCCGCCGCGGTCGATCGTGGTGTTGGCGCCGATCTCGACGTCGTCCTGAATGATGACGCGGCGAGTTTGCGGGATTTTCTGATGCCCCTTCGGACTCGGAAGATAGCCAAACCCGTCCTGACCGATGCGCGCGCCGGGATGAATGATGACGCGATCGCCGACCAGGGCGCAGAGCACCGTGGCGCCGGCGCTGATCGCGCAGTCGCGTCCGATCGCGACGCCCGGACCGATCACTGCGCCGGCCGCAATCAGCGTGCCGGCCCCGATCTCGGCGCCGGGCCCGATCACCGCCAGCGGATCGATCGTCACGCCTGCCTCGATCCGCGCCCAGGCATGCACGTTGGCGCTCCCGGCGCGGCCGCTGACGCCGAACAGCGACGACGGCCGCAATGCCCCGGGAAACAGCGCACGCGCCACCGTGACGAAGGCGCGATACGGCTCCGCCGTCACCAGCACCGCGAGCGTATCCGGCGCGGCGTCCTCGAACTGCGGCTTCAGCAGGCAGGCTCCTGCGCGCGTCACGGCCAATTGACCGAGATATTTCTTATTGTCGAGGAAGCTGATGTCGGACGCTCGCGCCGTGTCGAGCGGAGCGATGTTGCCGATACGCCGGTCGAGCGGAGTGCCGGCGCGCGGCTTGGCACGCGTGAGCGTGACGATCTCTCCGATCGTCAGCTCGCGTTCTACTGGGAAGAAGTCCGGCATGCGCCCGCCGTTGACGAGGGTCGCGGCCGCGATCAGAACCGCGTGCCGCCGCCGAACTGGAACCATTGCGTGCGGTCATAGGGCTGCTTCAGAATCGGATAGGCTAAGTCAAACCGCAGCGGACCGAACGGCGAGTCCCAGATCAGGCTGGCGCCGACCGATACGCGCGGCGCCGCAGTGTCGCTGTATTGCATGCCGCAGGAGCAAACGAAAGTGCCGGCAGTGGTGTTGATGGGGCCGTTGATTTCGCCGGTCGCCGGATACTGGGTCTCTCCTTTGTAACCCCACTCCGAACCAGAATCGACAAAGACGGCGCCGCGGAAGCCGGAGTCCTTGGGCAGGAAGTAGAACGGATATTGCATTTCAATACTGGCCCCCCAGTACATGGTACCGCCGAGCGGATCGCCGGCCGTGAACGGCGTGGTATCGCGCGGACCGAAGCCGGCCGGCTGAAATCCGCGCACCAGATTGGGGCCCATCTTGAAATCGTCGAGCATGCGCACGTAGCCGCCATTGGAAACGCATGCGCCGCTGGTCGGGCAACCGGTCAGGCCGATCATGTCGCCGCCCTGCAGATGCAGGATGCTGATCAGATCGGAGACGATTTCGTAATAGCTACGGATGTCCGCAGTGGTGCGAATATACGCCGCGTTGCCGCCGAGACCGGCGAAATCCTGACCGAAGCTGACGAGGATGCCGTTGGTGGGATGTTTGTTGTTGTCGAGCGTGTTGTAGGTAAATCCGTATCCGGCCAGCGAGGTCAGATAGCCGCCCTGGGCAAGCTCCATACGCACCGGCAGCGAAGCCTGACCGATGAGCGCATCGCCGAGATTGGCGCCGGCGAGGAGACAGTTCGTTTGGTTACCGGCCGCCACGGCACCGAAGTAGCCGGGATAGGCGAGGCCCGCGGCCGCCGCGCCGAGGACGGCGGTCCACGTCGGAAAGGTGGTCTGGAAATCCGGGTTGATGTTGTTGCAATCGTCCATGCTCGACTGCAGCTGGATCTGCTGCCAATAGATCGAATAGCGCAGCTGCATCGAGAGATCTTCGCGCAGCGGAATGCCCAGTTTCAAGCTGGTGCCGATCGTTTCGGTTCCGTACGAAATATAGGGGTTCGTCAACGACTCTCGAGCAAACAAATCGACTCCTCCAGAGAACCGCTGGTCGAGAAGATAAGGCTCGACGAAATTAAGCTCGACGCCACGAATATATTCGCCGTAGGTGAGCGAAGCCTTGGCGAACCGGCCGGTGCCGAGCAGGTTCTTTTCCGAGACCGATACCTGCCCCATCCAGCCGTCCGCAGTCGAGAAGCCGCCCATGACCGAAAAGTCGCCGGTTGATTGCTCCTCGACGTCGACATTGATGACCACCCGGTCCGGCGCCGAGCCGGGCTCGTTGGTGATCTTTACGGTCTTGAAGAAGTTGAGGTTCTTGATGCGTCGCTCGGCGCGATCGATCAAGGCGCGGTTGTACGGATCGCCTTCGGATATATCGAACTCGCGCCGGATCACATAATCACGGGTCCTGGTGTTGCCGCGGATATTGATACGCTCGATATAGGCGCGCACTCCTTCATCCAAGGCAAACACCACGCTGATGGTACGCGTCTGCGGATTGCGGTCGCCGCGCGGCCGCACCGTCGCGAACGGATAGCCGTGCTTGCTGATTTCGACGGTGAGGTTCTCGACCGTCTTTTCGACGGCGTCGCTATTATAGACGTCGCCCCGTTTCATGCGCAGGACGGAGCGCAGCGATTGCGGATCGACGGCGCGGATGTTGGATTGAATGTCGATCGTGCCGAAATGGTACTGCGGCCCCTCCTCGATCGTGAAAGTGATGAGGAAGCCCTTCTGCGCGGGGTCGTACTCGCCGGTCGCGGAGACGACCTGCACGTCGGCATAGCCATGGCTCAGGTAGAAGCGCCGGATCAGATCGCGGTCGGCTTCGATGCGGTCGGTGTCATAGACGTCGGTGGTCTGCAGAAAGCTGAAGAAGTTCGAGGTCGAGGTCTTGATCACGTCCTTCAGTCGGTAGGACGAGTAGGCCTTGTTGCCGACGAAGTTGATGGTTTTGACGCCGGTCTTCTCACCTTCTTTGATCTCGAAGATCAGGTCGACGCGGTTGTTCGGCCGAGCGATGATCTTCGGCACCACCTGGATGTCGAAGCGCCCATTGCGATGATAAACATCGATGATGCGCTGAACGTCCGCCTGCACCGTTGCGCGCGACAGCGTACCGCGCGCTTTCGACTGGATTTCCTGCTGCAGCTGCTCGTCCTTGATCTTGCTGGTGCCCTCGAAGATGAGCCGATCGATGACCGGCGCTTCCACCACGGTGACGACCAGGTGGCCGCCTGCCTGGGAGATGCGAACGTCCTCGAACAGCCCTGAGGCGTAAAGCGCCTTGAGCGCGGCGTCGATCTTGGCGGCATCGAGCGGCTCGCCCGGCGCCACCTTGAAATACGAGCGGATCGTGTCGGCTTCGACGCGGCGGTTGCCCTGGACAACAATCGAAGCCGCAGTCGCGCCCGTTTCCGCCGGCGCCGCAAATGCCGCACCGGGCGCAAATCCAAGCAATACTCCGCCGAGGAGCAAGCCGGCCACGACAAGCCCTCGTCTTACCCACACACACATGTCCATGCGCAAAGCGCCCTTATTCCCCTCGTGGCCGCCCCAGTGGCGGGTTAGTCGCAGTCCCCCTGAGCTCAGTTTGACGTCTCAATCCGCCGAATATTATTCTCCGCTTGATTGGGACACCTAGCCTCTTTCACCCATACACCCCTGCCTGCCTTGGGCGATCGCCTTAGGACGTCGTCAGATGAACGATGTCATTGAAAGTTGCAAATATCATCAACATCAGGACGATCGCGAGACCGATGCGGAAGCCGACTTCCTGAGCTCTTTCGGAGAGCGGCCGGCCGCGCAGGGCTTCGATCGTATAGAACAAAAGGTGACCGCCATCGAGCAGCGGAATCGGAAACAGGTTTAACAGTCCGATCGACACCGACAGGACGGCGGCGAGCTGGATCAGCGGCACAAAACCGAAACTGGCAACTTGTCCGGACATTTGCGCGATACGGATCGGGCCGCCGAGCTGGTTTGCGGCCTCGCGGCCGACGATGACGCCGCCGATATAGCCGAGCGTCCGATCGATCACGGACCAGGTTTCCTGAACGCTCATCCAAATGGCCAGCGGCGGCGAAACCGGGTGCAGTTTCAGGTCCTCCGGGGCCATCGAGCGGCTGATGCCGAGAACCCCGATGCGCTGCACGTTGCCGAAATTGTCCTTGACCTCTTTCAGCGCCGCGGTCGCCTTGAGCACCTGCTGGACGCCGCCGCGATCCACCGTGATGGTGAGCGTCTCGCCCGCGCTTGTGCTGACGATGCGCTGCATTTCTGCGAAATTGTCGATTGGGCGGCCGTCGATCGCCACGACGAGATCGCCGGGCTTGAAACCTGCTGCCGCAGCGGCGCTGTCCGGTAGTACGGAATCCACCCGCGCGCTCATTGTCTGCTTGCCGTAGAGCATGAAGACGCCGGCAAAAATCACGATTGCCAAGATGAAATTTGCCAGCGGCCCGGCCACGACAATGGCGGCGCGCTTGTACACCGGCTGAAACGCGAAGCTTTGCGCGCGTTCCTGCGCGTTCATGGCGGCGATGCGAGCGGTATCGGGAACGCTTGCCGCGTTGTCGTCGCCGAAGAACTTCACGAAGCCGCCGAGAGGAATCGCTGAGATTTTCCAGCGCGTCCCGTAGCGGTCATCGAAGCCGACGATTTCCGGCCCAAAGCCGATGGAGAACACCATGATCCGCACGCCGCACCAGCGCGCGACCAGAAAGTGGCCCAGTTCATGAAAAAAGACGACGAGGCTGAGAACAAAGATGAAGGGGATGACATACCCGACGAGGCCGTCGCCGAGCGCATGCACATGCGACAAAAAATAGGACTCCATGACCTCGCCCACCCCGTCCCCTAGTTATTCCGGCCCACTTCTTAACGTTAAGATGCCATTGCGGCAATTTCGGGCAAGAGTTCGGCCGCCAACCTTCTTGCATTATGGTCAATAGCGATCGCGTCCGCGACGGATTGCGGCTCCGCCGTCGTGCCGCGCCTCTCCGCTGCATCGAGCGTCGCCTCGACCAAGGCGGGAATTCCAGCGAAACCGAGGCGACCGCCGATGAATTCGCGCACCGCGATTTCATTGGCCGCGTTGAGAACCGTTGGGGCGGCGCCGCCGGCGGCGAGCGCCCGGCGCGCAATCGCCAGCGCCGGGAAGCGGACGGGGTCGGGCTCCTCGAAGGTCAGCGTGGCAAGGCGGGCAAGGTCGAGCCGGGGGGCCGGCGTACCCATGCGGACCGGCCACGCCAGACAATGGGCGATCGGAATCCGCATGTCGGGAGACCCCAGCTGGGCGACCACCGAACCATCGCGGAATTCCACCAAGCCGTGGACCACGGATTGGGGATGGACCACGACGTCGAGCGCCTCAATTCCGAACGCGAACAGATGGTGCGCCTCGATGAGTTCGAGGCCTTTATTCATGAGGGTGGCCGAATCGATCGTCACCTTCGGGCCCATGGACCACGTCGGATGCTTGAGCGCCTGCTCCACCGTGACGTTGCGGATGGCCTCGAGCGGCCAGGTGCGAAATGGCCCTCCCGAAGCGGTCAAGACAATACGGCGCACATCCTCGCGCCGACCCGCGCCCAACGCCTGGAAAATCGCGTTGTGCTCGGAATCGACCGGCAGGACCGTGGCGCCGGCGGCAGCCGCCCGCCGCATGAACAGCGCGCCGGCGCAGACGAGACATTCCTTATTGGCCAGCGCCACCGTCGCGCCGCGTTCGGCGGCGGCGAGCGTCGGCTCGAGGCTGGTCGCACCGGTGATCGCAGCCATCACCCAATCGGCGGGCCGTTGCGCCGCCTCGACGACAGCCGCAGCACCGGCGGCAGCCTCGATGCCGGAGCCGGAAAGCTCGGCTTTGAGTTCGCCGTAAGCGTCGGGATCGGCGACGGCGGCAAAGCCCGCGCCGAGTTGGCGCGCCAAGCGCGCCAGCGCCGCGGCATTGCGGTGCGCGGTCACCGCCGCGACGCGATAGCGGGCGGGATCCTGCCGCAGGAGATCGACGGTGCTCGACCCGATCGAGCCGGTGGCGCCCAATAGCGTCACCGTGCGCGGCACGGGCGCCAGCTCGACTCTGGCCCGGGGATGCTTCTGCGTCATCGGCTTACCATACCAGGAAGCCGCGGGCCGGCGTACCTGTTCCCTCGCGAATAATTCCGATGAGCAAGGCGGCGAAGGCGGCCACCAGGAAGCCGTCGAGGCGGTCCATCAAGCCCCCATGACCCGGAATGAGCCGGCTCGCGTCCTTGGCGCCGAAATGCCGCTTGACCGCGGATTCGAACAGGTCGCCGGCTTGCGCCAGGACCGAAAGCAGGAACGCCATGACCGCAATGATCCCCAACCTGCCGAGTCCGCTCGCATAGGCGACGCCGACGCCGGCGGCAACCCCCCCGGCCAGTCCCCCGATAGCGCCCGCCCAGGTCTTGTTCGGGCTGACCCGCGGCGACAGCCGGGGACCCCCGATCGCACGGCCGCAGAAATAGGCAAAACTGTCGGTCATCCAGACGGTTGCAAACAGAAATGAAAGTGCTGTCAGACCCCATTCCGGATCGCGGCGCAACAGCGTGGGCCCAAGTAGCGTCGCCCCCGCATAGGCCACCCCGCCGGCGGCCCAAACGGCCGTTGCCGAGGCGGGATGGTCGTGTCGCGACCAGGCAACCGCTAAAAGCCCCGCCAACGCCGCCCCGATCGCGATCGTGCCGAACGCGGCGCCGGGCAAGCTCAGCCCGACGAGCACGGCCGCCCCCAGCAATGCCGCCAGTCCCGGCGCCAGAAGCCGAGGGTCGGCGCTACGGGAGACCAGGGATGCC
>Ga0208455_1000329_pt1 | contig 23708 bp, 26 predicted proteins | sample June2015DPH_4_50_FD_184690 | JGI IMG/M metagenome (GOLD analysis project Ga0208455, IMG submission 184690) | Peatland microbial communities from SPRUCE experiment site at the Marcell Experimental Forest, Minnesota, USA - June2015DPH_4_40... | ecosystem: Environmental > Terrestrial > Soil >... | reverse complement strand
AGTTGCGGCGGCTTGCCGTTGGCGTCCGCCGCCTTGCTGTCGACGACGTAAACCGTATCGCCGTACGGATTAAAGCTGATCGCCGTCTGCCGCAGGGTGATGTAGCTCTGCGGCGCCCCGGTCGCGATGTCCACCGTCGCATACATTCCCGGCAGCAGCTTGTGGTCCGGATTCTTCAAGGTCGCGCGGATCTGGACGTTGCGGCTGCCGGCATCGACCTTTGGATTGATCGCCGAGATTTCGCCGGCAAAGGTTTGATCCTTGAATACGCCGACCTTCACGATCACCGATTGGCCCAGGCGAACCTGATCGACCGATTGCTGCGGCACGAAGAAGTCGACAAAGATCGGATCGAGGGCTTGCAACGTGACGATGGGGGTGCCGGCGCTGAGATATTGGCCGAGGTCGACCGCGCGAATGCCGAGGTGGCCGTCAAACGGAGCGCGGAGAAACTTCTTGTCGAGGATGGCCTGTTGCTGCACCACCTGCGCCTTGGCGTTTTTCAGATTCGCGGCATCAGTATCCAAGGTGGCTTGGCTGACCGCCTGCATCTTAAATTGCTTCTGATCGCGTTCGTAGGTGATTTCGTTCAACTCGGCGACCGCCCGCAAAGATTCGAGCTTGGCGACATCGTCGCCGGCGCGCAGCTTCAGCAGCAGCTTGCCCTGCTCGATGTCGTCGCCCGAATTGAATGTGATAGTATCGACGACGCCGGCCACCTCGAGCGACAGGTCGGCGCCCAGAACTGCGCGCAATGAGCCGACCGCTTCGAGCTTCGGTTGCCATTCGCTGTAGCTGGCTTTCGCCGCCGACACGGTTTGCGGCGGTGAGCCCATGGCGGTCATGAATTTCTTGATCATGGACGCCTTGAACGCCTGGAATCCGAAGATTCCGCCGAACACGATGGCGACTGCGATGAGCATGATCACCATGCGCTTGGTCATCTATTGAGCTCCGTTGCTGCGCCCGGCGACGGCATCGCTGGCGGCTTGGACGAGTTGCGGCTCGGGGCTGAGCGGATCCGGCACCACGTCGCTGCGGTTCCACCAGCCGCCGCCGAGCGCCGCGAACAATGCGGCGGTGTCGGCGTAGCGGGCCGCTTGCGCCTGCACCAAAGCAAGCCGCGCCTGCTGGTAGCTGCGTTCGGCATTGAGCAAGGTCACATAAGTGATGGCGCCGAGCCGGTACTGGCCGCGTGACAGATCGAATGTATCCGAGGCCGCGCGCACCGCGCGCTGCTGCGCCTTGAGCGTGGCGGCGTCCAGTTGCAGCGCGCGTAACGCGTCGGCGACATTCTGGAACGCCCCGAGCACCGTATTGCGATATTGCGCTTCGGCCATGTCGTAGGCGGCTTTGGCGGCGCGTTCCTGGTGCAAGAGGGTAAAGCCGTGGAAAATGGGTTGCGTGCCGGTCGCCCCGAGGGTCCAAATCGCGGCAGCCGGCGTAAACAGCGCCGCCGGCGTCAAAGCGAGGCTGCCGTATTCCGCGGTGAGACTGAATTGCGGCAGTCTGTTGGCGGTGGCGACGCCGATCTGAGCGCTGGCCTGATGCAGTTGCGCTTCGGCGGCGCGCACATCGGGGCGTTGCTCGACGAGTTGCGTCGGCAGACTCACCGGCAAATCCGTCGGCAGCCGCAGCGATGCGAGTTGCAAGTGAGGCCCGTGCTGCTGGCTTGGAAAGCGGCCGATCAACGCCAGCAGCAGATGGTGCTGTTGTTCAAGCTGCTTCTGCAGCGGCGGCAACGTCGCCTCCGTCGTCGCCACCTCGGATTCCTGGGTCAGCACATCGGCGCGGGTCGTGGCGCCAGCCTCGAATTGATTACGCACGACGCCGAGCTGCTCGGTTTCCGCCTTGATGATGTCTTGCGTCGCCTGGATCTGGCCACGCAGCGAAGCTTCCTGGATCGCCGCGGTCACAATGTTCGCAGTGAGCGTCAGGTAAGTCGCCTCGAGCTCGAAGCGTTGATACTCGGCCTGGGCGGCGTTGGCCTCGATCTGGCGGCGCTGGCCGCCGAACACATCGGGCGCATAGGAGACGTTTACCGTGGCCTGGTACAGATTGAAAATGGACGGCCCGCCGGGGAGGCCGAATTCCGCCGGCGAGAATTGCTGACGCTGGAAGCCGGCGTTGGCGTCGACACTCGGCAACAGTTTGCCGGCGGAGGCGTAGAGGTTCTCCTTCGCCTGCCACAACGCAGCCTGCGCAGCTTGAAGGTTCGGATTGGCCCGCAGCGCTTCGGCGATCAGCGCGTCGATCTCCTTCGAGTGAAAAACCTTCCACCACTCGGCCGGAATGTCGCGGCCGATGAGGAAGTTTTGTGCCGCGCCGCCGGCAACATTGGCGGTCGTCGTCGGTGCCAGGTGCGCCTCCGGCGTGTAGCCGCTGACCGGGGGTGCCGGCGGCGGCTTGAAGTCGGGACCAACCGCGCAGGCCGCCGATAGCGAAAATGACAGGACAACGCCGGCCGCCCTCGGCCAAAACCAGCCGAGATCAGCCAAATATCTGACATGACGCGCGCCGGCCGGCCGCCGACGGCGCCACCTGAACTGCCCGAACCACATCTGCACTTGTTCACCCCTGGGCGAGGCAGACTAGTTATTTACTATCCAGTTAGTCAATAACTTGACTTTTATGGTTTCCGGAGCCTAGCTCGGCCCATGACCGAGGTGATGGAGACGCGCACGGAAACCCGGCGCCGCCGCAAAGCCGAGCGGCCGCACGAGATCCTGGAAGCCGCATTCCTCGAGTTTTCCCGCAACGGCTACGCCATGACCACGCTCGACCAGATCGCCGAGCGTGCCGGCGTGACCAAGGGCACGATCTACGTCTATTTCGCGAGCAAGGAGCAACTCTTCATCTCGATGGTGCGCGAGCTCATGAAAGCGACGCTCGACACCGTGCAGGACATGTTCGAGCGCCACGAGGGCTCGACTGCCGATCTGCTGCGCGCGCAGTTCAGCTTCATCTACCAGCACATCGTGGAGGATCGGCGCCGGCGCGAAGTGGTGCGCATGCTGATTTCCGAAGCATCGCGTTTTCCGGAGCTCGCCAACCGTTATCACGAGGAAATCCACCGCCCGTGTCTCGACATGCTCGAGAAGGCGATTCAGCGCGGCATGGATCGCGGCGAGATCCGCCGTTCGGCGGTGACCGATTGTCCGCTGGTCATCATCGCGCCGATCGCGCTGGTCGACCTGTGGATGATGATGTTCGACGACCGCCACCCGCTCGACTTGAAGTCCTACTTCGACGCCCACCTCGAACTGGTGCTGAACGGGTTGCTGGCGAAGCAGGCGTAGAGCATGATCCGGAAAAGTGGAGGCCGGTTTTCCGAAAAGATCATGCTCGACCAAGATATCAGAGCGGCAATCGATTCAATCTGAAGCGATTGCGCTCCGAGGGCCGTAACGGCGCCGGGAAAAAGAAAAAACCGCCCGTTTGGGCGGTTTCCAGCCTTCGCTCCGCAAGGAGCGGTCATCGTTGCCGTCACGCCGCCTGGATGTTGCCGACCGCGATCTTGCCGGTGCGGCGGTCTTCCTGCGTATCGAAAGCGACTTTCTGGCCCTCGACCAGTCCACGCATTCCGGCGCGCTCGAGCGCGGTGGCGTGGACGAAGACGTCCTTGCCGCCGTCATCCGGCTTGATGAAGCCGAAACCCTTCTGGTCGTTGTAAAATTTCACGACGCCCGTGTTCAAGGTGCCGGTCATGGAGATATCCTTTCACTTTAGTCAGTGCACATGAGCCACGACGCGATTGCGCCGGTGCGGCTCGATTGTCGATGTTTGGAGGGGTCTGAACGTGCGCCTGGCATTCAGCGAAGGCGAAACGGCCCGATTGTCCGGCCAAAGGTCGATTGTCGAGCGATAGACCATACCGGCGGTTTTTACAAGATATCGACCACGGCGGCCGCAGGAACAGCAATGCGCCTGCGTTCAACTAATCGATCGACTACCCGGACAGGAGCGATGCGTGCGCGCCGGCGCCACGTAGAGTTCGCAGCTTGCGGAAGGAAACAAGCCGACGGGCCGTTTCATCCCAGAGCACCAGGCGAACGCATGACAGACTCTGAAGCAGCGTCAACCGGCCGATTTTTGTGAGCTCGGGGTGGCGGCGGAGGATCAGCGGCAATCGATAAAACGGTATCCGGCTGCAGAGATGGTGAACGTGGTGAACGCCGATGTTGGCAGTGAACCAGCGCAGGATGATCGGAAGATCGTAGTGCGAACTGCCGTAAAGCGCAGCCTCATGCACGTTCCAGGCCCGGTTGCGAGCCCAAAACGTATCTTCAAACTGGTGCTGGACATAGAACAGCCAAACGCCGAGCGAGGCGGCGATCAGCATGATCGGGACTTCAACCAGCAGGAAGGCGCGAATTCCGACGGCCCAGATCGTGACTGCCGCCAGCAACGCGATGCCGAGATTTGTGGCCATCGTGCTGAGCCAAGGCTGCCAGCCTGCGCGCATCAATCCGACCGGCAAACGATGCCGCAGGACGAACAGATAGGCGGGTCCGAGGCCGAACATGATCAGCGGGTGCCGGTAGAGGCGATAGCGGAGCCTTCCCCAGCGCGACAGGGACAGATATTCGTTGACCGTCAGCGTATCGACGTCGCCGATGCCGCGCCGGTCCAGATTGCCCGAGCTCGCATGGTGGAGGGCATGGCTGCGCCGCCAGAAATCGTATGGCGTCAATGTGAAGACGCCGATAACGCGTCCGACCCAATCATTGGCGCCGCGGTGTCGAAAAAACGCGCCATGACCGCAATCATGCTGGATCATGAACAGACGAACAAGAAAACCCGCCGCAGGAATGGCCAGCAATAGATAAAGCCCGTAGCCGATGTCGAGCGCGCGCCACATCGCCAACCAAAGCAGAATGAGCGGTATCGCGGTAATCAGAATCTCGACAATGCTCCGACCATGATTCGGCTGGCGATAGCCGGCGAGATCCTGGGTCAGCGCCCGCATGTCGGTTGTCGCCGTACCGGCGTCGAGCTTCGATCGGTCGTGCAAAACTCTCTCCGTCGCTAAAGCCTGCTCATGAACGACACCCGCCCCGGCAACCGCAAGCTTCGGACCATCGGCACGCTTTCGTGCGCCCTCGGCGCAGAAGCCATCTCATTCCGGCGCCTGAACAGCGGCGCTTTCCGGGCGCGCAGCCTTAACAGGGTCTTTCGACAGGAAAAGCCTAGGCATCGTGCCGTGCGTCAAGCAGACCGGCTGGGAAACGCAGCGGCTGTTTCAGCCTAGATAGCCGCATTTCCTCTACCGCACCCTTACACGCTATGCGATTACCCGTCCACCTCGCGATCGTCGCAGGTCTTCCCGATTTCGAAATATATGCAGCGGCCACCTAGCATTATGGCGTTTTGAGCTTATCTTTATGCAGTGTTTGTGTGCGACGTTTCGGGACAATTTGGAGGCCGGACCAATGAGCGAGTTTAACTACAAAGCCGCGGCCGAGTTGTTTCCGACGCGTAGGCGGATACCGCGGCGGCAGCCGCTCGGCTACAAGCGGTTCGCGCAGGCCGCGCAGGCCATCCGTTTTGCCATGGAAGACGTTGCGCCGGAGCTTCTGGTCGGCGCTTGTCTGGAAGTCGACGAGCAAAGGTACGGCAGCGACGATATCCGCCGCCTCTATGAAAGCGCCGACTATCCCTTGGCGCGGCGCGCCGCGCGATCATGACGGACAAGACCCCGACACCAGGGAGGACACGATGGCAAAAGGCCAAATGAGAAGCAATCGCGAGAAGAAGAAGCCGAAAGCCGACAAGAGCAAGAAGAAGGGCACCCCGGCGGTTTCGCCGTTTAGCCCGGTGCGGCTGACTGGGAATCCAAACCAGGGCGGCGGCAAAAAGTTCTAACGGTCCCGCCGTCGGCTGGGGTGAGAGCGCTCAACGACTTCCTCGATACGCGGCTTAGAGCGCAATCCCTTGTCATGCTCTAGAAATCCGTCACCACGAGTTCGTAGGATCCCTTACGGCCGCGGGTAAACGCCTTGAGTGCCGCCGCGTAGATCAAGGGTCGATTGGAATCGAAGGCCCGCAGCAAACCCGCCTCGTCCCGTCCTATATCCGGCTGGATGCGCTTAAGCGCGTCCTCGCTGACGAAGAACGACCACTCCATGGCGCTGTCGTATCCCCAAAACCGCACCGCACGTCGCGTCGGATCAAAAAATCGGCTTTGGTTCGGAAAATTCAGCATGGTCCGCTCACCGCTTTTCAGTCGGCGTTGGCAACCCAGCATTTGCGCAGGCCGTCGGCATCCCGCGCCCACCAGTAATTTCCCTCCGGATTGTGCCCGGACACATTGAAGGTTTTCAGATGCTTCTTGACTGCAGCCAACGCCTCTTCGCGCGTCGAATAGCGATGCTGCCCGACCTGCGCCGCCGCGGCTGACTGTGTGCCTTTGAGCTCGAGAATCTTGAACATTGTCGGGTTACCATCCGATGCTGTCCAAGTTCGTTGCAGCGCTCCGGCTCTGGCAAATTCCCGATATCGGGGCATCGCACCAGTTCCTATTCGAACCTCAGATTCGCCGAGAGGATAAGATCGCTCTCGCCAACCACCCGCTCGTGGTTCTCGCTCCTGCTCTTGATCCGGTACTGCGGATTGCCGCCCTCGGCCGGCCGCAGGCTGACAATTTCGTAATGCCCTCTTGCCGCGGACCTGAACGTCGAGGGGATGAGGTCGACAGTTTGCCCGATCTTGAATCTGTGGATGAACTCTGTCATCGCAGATCTTGCTCCTGCACAGGGAACGCGTTTACCGAGTATATCTTTTCAAACGGCGTCCGCCGTCTTTTTGCTCATCCGCCAAAGCTGATAGCCGTGATCGTTGATGGCCGTTTCGATGACGGCTCGCGACAGCTTGTGCGGAGGGTCACGGTCTGGCGCGACGGCGCCGATCGCCCGCCAGGGACGGAACTGATCCGGCAGCCGACCGCCGACCAGATCGCCGCCGAACGCTCGCAGATCGGGACTTGTTTCCGACTTGAAGATGAAAATTCGCATCATACCGCTCCTCTTGCCGTGACATGGCCGTCGCCGCCGGAATGATGCATGGGCATCGAATTCAGCGGCGGCGAAATTGGTTGCGCTGCGGCGGCCGGCTGACCGACGCCGCTCGCTCGTCCTTGTGGCGAAAGATCATGCGGCCCTTTTCCAGATCGTAGGGCGAAACTTCGACGGTCACCCGATCGCCGGCCAGCGTTTTGATCCGGTTTTTCTTCATCCTGCCGGCGGTGTAGGCGATCAACGCATGTCCGTTGTCGAGCTGAATGCGGTAGCGCGCGTCGGGCAGAATCTCGGTGACCAATCCCTCGAATTGCAGGAGTTCTTCTTTCGACACGTTACGATCCTCGTGAATGGCCGATCCAACGCGGCGCGCGGGCGGCGACGTCGCGCCCCGCCGGTGCCGGACGATGCAGGAAAGAAACCGAAGCGATGCCGGTTGCGGGCTCCGCCGGCTGACCGTTATGCCCCTTCGCCTGACCGTTATGCCGGTGTCCGCGCGGGTCGTCGGCGCGATGCCGTTGCCGGTGTTTGGCCGGGGCGCCGTTTGCCGACCGGGCGGGACCCCGCGTTGCCGCCGGCGGCTCGGAATGCCGCGGCTGCGCGCGTTTGTCGCTCACCGGAATCGACAGGCGAATGAGCTTCTCGATATCGCGGACGAATCCCACTTCGTCGCCGTCGCACAGCGAGATCGCGACGCCTTCGGCGCCCGCCCGCGCCGCGCGGCCGATGCGATGAATGTAGGTCTCCGGAATGTTAGGCACGTCGTAGTTTACCACGTGACTGATGCCGTCGACATCAATACCGCGTGCGGCAATATCGGTGGCGACCAGCGTCCTGACCTCGCCTTTGCGGAAGGCGGCGAGCACGCGTTCGCGCTGATTTTGCGATTTGTTGCCGTGGATCGCCTCGGCGGCAATGCCGGCGCGCACGAGGCTGCGCACGACTTTGTCGGCGCCATGCTTGGTGCGGGTGAAGATCAGCGCCCGCTCGATCGGCTCGCGCTGCAACAGGTCGACGAGGATCGTAGGTTTCGCGGCGCGATCGACCCGGATCATACGCTGCTCGATCCGCTCCGCCGTAGCGCCCACCGGCGCCACCGAAACCTTGACCGGATCGCGCAGCATGTGCGCGGCGAGATCGACGATGGCGTGGGGCATGGTCGCGGAGAACATCAAGGTTTGCCGCTGCGTGGGAAGCTTGGCGACGATTTTCCGGATGTCGTGGATGAAGCCCATGTCGAGCATGCGGTCGGCCTCGTCGAGCACGAGACATTCGACGTGGTCCAGGTGGAGCGCATTGCTCTTGACCAGATCGAGGAGCCGGCCGGGTGTGGCGACCAGGACATCGACGCCGTTAAGCAGCGCGCGAACCTGTCCGCCCATCGGCACACCGCCGATCACCAGCGCGCCCTTGATGCGCAAATGACGGCCGTAGGCGCGGAAGCTGTCGAGGATCTGGCCGGACAATTCGCGGGTCGGACTGAGCACCAGGACGCGGCAGCTCTTGCGCACCGGCGGCCGCGCATTGGCGGCGAGACGATGCAGGATCGGCAGCGCGAAGGCGGCGGTCTTGCCGGTTCCGGTCTGCGCAATTCCGATCAGGTCGCGGCCCGACATCACGGTCGGGATCGTCTGCGCTTGGATCGGGGTTGGAGTGAGGTACTTTTCCTCGGCGAGGGCACGCGTGATGGCGTCGTTAAGCTTGAAATCGTGAAACGAGGTCAAAGAAGATACTTTCTTTTATGCGCATTGGCGCAGCCGCGGCGCCATGCGCCGGGCCTGCGTTGCGGGTGAATAAGACACCCCGCGCGATCTGGGCTGTCAGTGAAAAGGGTTTAAAGAACGAGCCGGAAGCCGTTTTGACGGTGTCCGTACACGCGGCTCGCCGCAAGCCCATGGGGCTGCTGGTTCTATATGGAGCACGGATGTGTTCGTTTCAAGGCGCGCCACAATGGGGCCGCGCTGACGGCGGCAAACGCACCGGCGACCGGAAGCTTATTATACCTTGCCCGCGGCGGTTTTTTTGGTGGGCTCGACCGCTTTTTCCGCAGCCTCTTTCGCCAAACGCAGCGCCCGCAACTTCGCCGTCTTTTCGCGAACGATCCGGCCGTGGGCCTGATATTCCATCATGGCCTTGGCGCCGTCCTTGGCACGCTCTTCCTTCCTGAAACTCGCTTCCGCCCGGGTTCGAGCCTCGCTCGACCGGGCCTCACTCGCTTTTGTCGGCAAATCTCATTCTCCTTCAGCGAGCAAATCCGCCCTTTATCATTGATAGTGTAGGAAGGCCGGATTCCGCCCGTCTATGATCCATATATAGGTATCGACGTAAGACAAAGGTAGGCCGAGCGAATCAGGCTCTCCCGCCATCATCATAGCGAAAAAGCCGAACCCTCATGAAAAGCTGCCATAAGCCGCCGCCGTAGGTGAGGCGGCCCGCGCGGCGAGTTCGCCGCTACCGCGAGAACTTCTTGTACTTGATCCGGTGCGGAATGACCGTGTCGGTCCCCAGCCGCCGCATCTTGTCCTTCTCGTAATCCTGAAAGTTGCCCTCGAACCATTCGACATGGCTGTCGCCTTCGAAGGCGAGGATGTGGGTGGCGATGCGGTCGAGGAGCCAGCGGTCGTGGCTGGTGATCACGGCGCAACCGGCGAAATCCTCCAGCGCCTCCTCCAGCGCGCGCAGCGTGTCGACGTCGAGATCGTTGGTCGGCTCGTCGAGCAATAGCACATTGGCGCCGGATTTGAGTATCTTGGCGAGATGCACGCGGTTGCGTTCGCCGCCGGAGAGCGCCCCGACCTTCTTCTGCTGATCGGCTCCCTTGAAGTTGAAGGATGAGCAATAGGCGCGCGAATTGACCTCGCGCTTGCCGAGCTGCAGCTGATCGAGGCCGCCGGAAATTTCCTCCCACACCGTCTTCTTGCCGTCGAGCGAATCGCGCGACTGGTCGACATAGCCGAGATGCACCGACTCGCCGATCTTGATCGTGCCTTGGTCGGGCTTGTCCTGGCCCGTGATCATGCGGAGCAGCGTGGTCTTGCCAGCGCCGTTGGGGCCGATGATGCCGACGATGCCGCCGGGCGGCAGCTTGACCGTCAGATCGTCGATCAAGAGATTGTCGCCGAAACCCTTTCTCAGGTGCTCGAAGTCGATGACGTTTTGCCCGAGCCGCTCGGTGACCGGGATGACGATCTGCGCGGTCTGCGTCTGCTTCTCGCCGGCCTTTTTCAGCAATTCCTCGTAGCGCTCGTAACGCGCCTTGGATTTCGCCTGCCGCGCGCGCGGCGAAGCGGCGATCCATTCCTGCTCGCGCGCCAGCGTGCGCTGGTGCGCCTCGTCCTCACGGCCTTCCTGTTCGAGCCGCTTCTGCTTCTGCTTGAGCCACGCCGAGTAATTGCCCTCGTAGGGAATGCCGCGGCCGCGATCGAGCTCAAGAATCCAGCCGGTGACGTTGTCGAGAAAATAGCGGTCGTGGGTGACGATGAGGATGGCGCCCGGATAGTTGCGCAGGTGGCCCTCGAGCCACATCACCGACTCGGCGTCGAGGTGATTGGTCGGCTCGTCGAGCAGCAGCAATTCCGGCTGCTCCAGCAGCAGACGGCAGAGCGCCACACGCCGCTTCTCGCCGCCGGAAAGCTGCGCCACCTCGGCATCATCGGCCGGGCAGCGCAACGCATCCATCGCCTGATCGACCTTGGAGTCGAGGTCCCATAATCCCTTGGCCTCGATCTGGTCCTGCAGCCTGGTCATCTCGTCGGCGGTCTCGTCGGAATAGTTGACCGCCAGCTCGTTGTAGCGGTCGACGATCGCCTTCTGCGCCGCCACCCCCTCCATGACGTTCTCGCGCACCGATTTGGCCGGATCGAGTTGCGGCTCCTGCGGCAGGTAGCCGACGCGGGCGCCCTCGGCGGCCCAAGCCTCGCCGGTAAACTCGGTGTCGAGGCCGGCCATGATGCGCAACAGCGTCGACTTGCCGGCACCGTTGACACCGAGCACGCCGATCTTGGCATCGGGATAGAACGACAGGTTGATGTTCTCCAAGACCTTGCGGTTGCCCGGATAGGTCTTGGACAGCCCCTGCATGTGGTAGATGAATTGCCGCGCCATCAGCGCCCTGCCCTCTTGCTCGGCGCCGGTCAGCCACTGCACGCCGGGGCGCAACAGCAAACGCGCTCATGTTGGGAAGTCGGCGCTGATGTAGCGATCCACCCTGCCAAGGGCAAGGACCGGCGCTCGACACGGCCAGCGCGCAGGCCGGCCTGGGAGCCGGTACGATCGGCCCACCGACCGCGGCAACATTTCGTAAATCCTGACCACATTTCGGTGCCGCCGGCGACGATTCGCACCAATTTTTAATGATTTGTCGCCGAAACTTTGCGGCAAAGGCGCGCCTCTCGGCAGACGCTTCAACCGCGGATGTCAGAGCAGGCGGCCAGGGCAGAGGCCTGGGAGCACGTCATGGGCCGTCATTTGACCAATGCCGTCCGCGAGCTGTGGCGGACCTTCGCCGAGCTGTTCAATCCCTATCATCCGGAACTGCACTATATGCGCGGTCCCGGCCCGAAATGGCACGCCAAGCGCGCGGCGCCCTGACGTCCGCCGCAGCGGAACCGCCCGCCGCCAAGGCGCGGGCCCAGCGCATTTCCCGCAGTTTCCTGCTCGTGCAACGCTTGTTTTCGTAAGGCCGTTATGAGACGGCTACGCGCCCTATCGGATAGGCGGTATTCATGGCGCTGCGCTGCGCAATTCTCGACGATTATCAGAACGTCGCGCTCACTTTTGCCGACTGGTCGAAAGTCAAGGGCGACGTGGAAATCAGGGTGTTCAATGAACATCTCGGCTCCCAGGACAAGGTCATCGCGGCGCTTCAGGGCTTTGCCATCGTCTGCGCCATGCGCGAGCGCACCCCCTTCCCGCGCGCGGTGATCGAGGCGCTGCCGGATCTGAAACTCCTGATCACCACTGGAATGCGCAATGCGTCGATCGACCTCGCGGCGGCCAAGGCGCGAGGCGTCGCCGTCTGCGGTACGCCGGCGTTCGGCAATGCGACCGCCGCCATCGCCATCGGCCTGATGCTCGAACTGACGCGCCGCATCGGCTACGAGAACGCGCGGCTCAAGGCCGGCGCCGTCTGGCAGACGACCATCGGGCTTGATCTCGAAGGCATGACGCTTGCGCTTCTCGGCCTCGGCAGGCTCGGCGCCCGCGTCGCCGCGATCGGCAAGGCGTTCGGGATGAACGTCATCGCCTGGAGCCAGAACCTGACGCCGGAACGGTGCAACGAGGTCGGCGTCGAGTCCGTGAGCCGCGACGAGCTGTTCCGCCGCGCGGATTTTCTGTCCATCCATTTGCAGCTGTCGCCGCGCACCCGCGGCCTGATCGGCACGCGCGAACTCGGCCTGATGAAACGAAGCGCCTATCTCATCAATACGTCGCGCGGGCCGATTGTCGACGAGGCCGCACTGATCGCAGTGCTGCGCGAAAAGCGCATCGCCGGAGCTGGGCTCGACGTGTTCGACGTCGAGCCGCTGCCACTCGATCATCCGCTCCGCAAGCTCGACAATGTCGTGCTCACGCCGCATCTCGGCTACGTCGTCGAGAAGAATTATCGGGCGTTCTTCGGCGGCATGGTCGACGACATCCGCGCTTACCTCGACGGCCGGCCGGTGCGCGTACTGACGTAACGACCCCCCTCGATTTTCACAGCTTTCTGCCCCAGACGCCGGGGAAGTGCCCCTATTGAAAATTTCGATTGCAATACTGAGTGCGAATCACTCAAACGTAATAATACATGTCTCAGACATCACTTCTCATGTCATTCCATGCTTACCGCCGGTCAACTTAGAGCCGCACGAGCCCTGCGCGGCCTCGACCAGCGCAAACTTGCCGAGGCGGCCGGGTTGTCGTTGCCGACCATCCAGCGCATGGAAGCGAGCGAAGGGGTGATCCGCGGCAATGTCGATTCGCTGATGAAACTGGTCGCGGCGCTCGAAGTGCTCGGTCTCGAGCTGATTCCCGACAATGCGCCGAGCCCAGGTGGTGGCCGCGGCGTACGGCTCAAGAGGTCGGCGCCATGACGCTGACGATCGCACTCGTGTGCGCCGCGGCGTTGCTCGCGCTGGCGGCGGTCGGCGTGATCATGGGGCGCTTCCCCGCGAGCACGCGGGTCGTCTACGGCGCGAGTCTCATCATCGCGGCGGTTTCGTTCATCGCCGGGCTGGTCCAACTCGTCGGCGCGGCGGCGCCTTTCGGCCTTACGCTGCCGCTCGGCGTCCCATGGCTCGGCGCGCATTTCCGCCTCGATGCACTGTCCGCTTTCTTTCTCATCGTGGTCGATCTCGGCGCCATGAGCGCCAGCCTGTTCGCGCTCGGCTATGGCGAGCACGAAACGGCACCGCGGCGCGTGCTGCCGTTCTACGCCGCCTTCCTCGCCGGCATGACGCTGGTTGTGCTCGCCGATGACGCTTTCACGTTCCTGTTCTCCTGGGAGTTCATGTCGCTCACCTCGTGGGCGCTGGTGATGTCGCACCCTCGCGTGCCGGAAAACGTGCGCGCCGGCTACGTCTATCTGGTGATGGCGAGCTTCGGCACACTCACGCTGTTGTTCGCCTTCGGCCTCCTTGCCGGCCCGGACGGCCTCTACACTTTCGCGCAGATGCGCGCCGCGCATCCTTCGGCGGCGCTCGGCGCACTGGCGCTCCTCCTCGCGCTGATCGGAGCCGGCTCCAAGGCCGGCATCGTACCGCTGCATGTGTGGCTGCCGCTCGCCCATCCGGCGGCGCCGAGCCACGTCTCCGCGCTGATGAGCGGCGTGATGACCAAGGTCGCCGTCTACGGCTTCGTGCGCATCGCCTTCGAGCTCGCCGGCCCCCCGGCCTGGTGGTGGAGCATCGTCGTGCTCGCCGTCGCCGGCCTGACGACGGTGATGGGCGTGCTCTACGCGCTGATGCAGCACGATCTCAAGCGGCTTCTCGCCTATCACACGGTGGAGAATATCGGCATCATCTTCATCGGGCTCGGCCTGTCGCTCGCTTTCAACGCCAACGGCCTGCCGTTCGCCGCGGCGCTGGCGCTCACTGCCGCACTGCTGCACGTCTTCAATCACTCGCTGTTCAAGAGCCTGCTCTTCTTCGGCGCCGGCGCGGTGCTCACCGCCACCGGCGAGCGCGACATGGAGCATCTCGGCGGCCTCATCCATCGCATGCCGCAGACCGCGTTCGTTGTCCTGGTCGGCTGCGCGGCGATCTCGGCGCTGCCGCCGCTCAACGGTTTCGTCTCCGAATGGCTGACGTTCCAGGCGATCCTGTTGAGCCCGCAACTGCCGTCGTGGGGGCTGAAGCTCCTGGTGCCGGGCGTCGGCGCCTTGCTGGCGCTCTCCGCCGCGCTCGCCGCCGCCTGCTTCGTCAAGGCCTATGGGGTGACGTTTCTCGGCCGCCCGCGCACCCCCGCCGCCGAGCGCGCGACCGAAACCGACCGCTTCTCGCTGGCCGCGATGTTCTTTCTGGCGGCGCTCTGTCTCGTCGTCGGCATCCTGCCCGGCTTTTTCATCGATGCGCTCGCTCCGGTCAGCACGGCGCTGCTCGGCGCGCGCATGCCGCCGCAGATCGGCGCGCAATGGCTCTCGATTGTACCGATCGCCGCCAGCCGCAGCTCCTATGACGGCCTGCTGGTCTTTTTGTTCATGACTCTATCGGGCACGCTCGCGGCGTATGCGATCCACCGCCTCGCCTCCGACCGCTTGCGCCGCGCGCCGGCCTGGGACTGCGGCTATCCCGACTTGAGCCCGGCGACGCAATACACTGCCATGAGCTTCGCGCAGCCGATCCGCCGCGTGTTCGGCACTTTTGTGTTCCGCGCCCGTGAGCAGGTCGACATGCCGCCGCCCGGCGACATGCGTCCGGCGCGGTTGACCGTCCAAATCACCGATCCGATTTGGGACTTCCTCTATGCGCCGCTCGTCGTCGGCATCGGCGTCGCCGCCGACCGGCTCAATCGTCTGCAGTTCCTGACCATCCGCCAGTTCCTCAGCCTGGTGTTCTGCGCGCTGGTCATTTTGCTCCTGGTGCTCGCCATATGGTCCTGATCCGCGATCTGATCATCCAGGGCGTGCAGATGCTGCTGGTGCTGTTGCTGGCGCCGCTGTTCACCGGCTTCGTGCGCAAGGTGAAGGCGCGGCTGCTGCGGCGGCAAGGCCCGCCGCTCATTCAGCCCTACCTCGACCTCATCCGCCTCACCCGCAAGGACGTGGTGCTGGCGGAGTCGGCCTCCTGGCTGTTTCGCGTCATTCCCTATCTCGTCTTCGCCGCCACCTGGGTCGCCGCCGCGCTGGTGCCGACCTTCCGCACCGGGCTGTTGTTCTCCTGGTCGGCCGACCTCATCGCCATCATCGCGCTGCTCGGCAGCGCCCGCTTCTTCCTAGCGCTCGCCGGGCTCGACGTCGGCACCAGCTTCGGCGGCATCGGCTCGAGCCGCGAGGTGATGATCGCCTCGCTCGCCGAGCCGGCGATGATCATGATCGTGTTCACGCTGGCTTTGATCGCCGGCTCGACCCAGCTCTCCAACGTGGCGGAATTCATGGCGTCGCCGCAGGTCGGGCTGCGCGTCTCGCTCGGGCTGGCGCTGATCGCCCTGGTCATGGTCGCGATCGCCGAGAACGGCCGCGTTCCCGTCGACAACCCGGCGACGCACCTCGAACTGACCATGGTGCATGAGGCCATGGTGCTCGAATATTCCGGCCGGCATCTAGCGCTGATCGAGCTTTCCAGCTCGCTCAAGCTCCTGCTTTACGTCTCGCTGCTCGCCTGCCTGTTCGCGCCCTGGGGCATCGAGGCGGCCGGCGCGTCCGTGCCGACGCTTGCGCTTGGCGCCGCCGCCTATGTGGGAAAACTCGCGGTCGGCGGCTTCCTGCTGGCGCTGTTCGAGACCTCGATCGCCAAGATGCGCGTGTTCCGCGTGCCGGAATTCCTCGGCGTCGCCTTGATGCTCGGCCTGTTGGCGACGCTGCTGCGGTTCGTGTCCGGGAGCTTCTGATGAGCAGGATCGATTTCGACATCGCCCACCTGCTGGCCGGCTCGCTGGTGCTGATCAGCTTTCTCGAGCTTTATCAGGACCGCCTCTACGCGCTGCTCAATGTCTTTGCCGCGCACGCGCTGGTGCTGGCGGCCTCGGTCGCCTGGCAGGCCTTCATCCAGGACGCGCCGCATCTCTACGTCACCGCGGCGATCGCGCTCACTTTTAAGGCGATCGTCATTCCAGTGGCGCTGCACCGGATCATCGTGCGGCTCGGCATTCATCGCGAGATCGAGAAGGTGGTGGGTGTCGGTGCCGCCATGCTCGCCGGCATGGGCCTGGTCGCGCTTTCCATGGTGGTAATGCTGCGCGTCACCCACGGCGCCGATCCGCTGGCGCGCGAGGACCTGGCGTTCGCGCTGTCGGTGGTGCTGCTCGGCCTGTTGATGATGGTGACGCGAAGAAACGCCGTCGGCCAGGTGATCGGCTTCATGTCGCTGGAGAACGGCCTGGTGCTGGCGGCGACCGGCGCCAGAGGCATGCCGCTGGTGGTCGAGATCAGCGTTGCGTTCTCCGTCCTCATCGCCTTCATCGTGATCGGAATCTTTCTCTTCCGCATCCGCGAGCGTTTCGACACGGTCGACGTGCAGGTGATCGACCGCTTTCGCGGAGAGCGCCGATGACCTTCGATACCGTCACCGGCGTGCTTTTGATTCCCGCCATCGCCGCCGCGCTGCTGGCGGCGCTGCCCGGTTATCGCATCAGCGCGCGGCTCAACGTCGCGGCGACGACGCTGACGCTGATCTGTGCGCTGTCGCTGTTCTTCAGTCGGCCGGCGCCGGGCGTTTATCTCCTGGTCGACGACCTCAACGGCACGTTCGTCGTGCTCACCACCTTCGTCGGCTTTACCACCAGCGTGTTCAGCCTGAGCTACATCGGTCACGAGCTCGAGACCGGCCGTTTGACGCCGCCGTTCGTGCGCTTCTACCACGCCATGTATCAGGTGCTGATGTTCGCGATGAACCTGGCGCTGATCGCCAACAATATCGGGCTGATGTGGGTGGCGATCGAACTGGCGACGCTGACCACCGTGCTCATGGTCGGCATCTACCGCACCCACGAGGCGCTCGAGGCGGCGTGGAAATATTTCATTCTCGGCAGCGTCGGCATCGCGCTGGCGCTGTTCGGCACCATCCTCATCTACATGGCCGCCCGGCCGGTCATCGGCGAAGGCCTCGCCGCCATGGAGTGGACCGTGCTGGTCACCCGCGCCGGCGCCTTCGACCCGGCGTTGCTCAATGTCGCGTTCGTCTTTCTGCTGCTCGGATACGGCACCAAGGTGGGGCTGGCGCCGCTGCATGCCTGGCTTCCCGACGCCCACGCCGAGGGCCCCACCCCGATCTCGGCGGTGCTGTCGGGATTGCTGCTCAACGTCGCGCTCTACGCGCTGTTGCGTTTCAAGATGCTGCTGGCGGTGAACGCGGCGGCGCTGGCACCCGGCCCGCTGATGGTGACGCTCGGCTTGCTGTCGCTGGTATTCGCGGCCTTCATGCTCTACCGCCGGCGCGACATCAAACGCCTGTTCGCCTATTCGTCGATCGAGCACATGGGCATTATCGCCTTTGCTTTCGGCATGGGTGGCCCGATCGCCAATTTCGCCGGTCTGTTGCACATGACCATGCATTCGCTGACCAAGTCGGCGATCTTCTTCGCCGTCGGTCACATCGCGCAGGTCAAGGGCACCCAGCGCATCGCCGATATGGGCGGGCTGACCGAGACTCATCCGGTGCTCGGCTGGGCGCTCATTCTCGGCGTCGTGGCGATCGCCGGACTGCCGCCGCTCGGCATCTTCATGAGCGAATTCCTGATGGTGACCTCGACCTTCGCCCGCGCGCCGCTGCTCGCGCTGGTTCTTGTTTTCGGCATTTTGGTCGGCGTCGCCGCGCTGTTCCTGCGGCTCAACAGCATCGCCTTCGGCGAGCCGCGCGGCTCCAGCGCCAAGGCGCAGGCGTCCTACGTGCCGATGTTCGCGCATCTGGCGCTGGTGCTCGCCGCCGGCATCTACATGCCGCCGGCGCTGGTCGCCTGGTTCCAGAACGTCGCCGGACTGTTGGGTTAGGCCGATGCCGCCGCTCATCGACATCGTCCCGCATGGCGAGCGCGTCGAGAACCACCGGCCCTGGCCGCGCGTCATCGTCACGGCCGACGAATGGCGCCATGTCGCGCGCGAAATCGCCGCCGGCCGCGCCACCTTGTTCGGCCTGTGGGGCGACACCGGCGCCGCACCGACGGTGCACATGGCCATCATCGCGGAAACGACCGGCGAGATCGTGGTGATCAGCCTCGCCTGTCCGGCGAGAAAATTTCCCTCAGTCGGCGCGCTGCATCCGCCCGCCATCCGGCTCGAGCGCGCCATTCACAGCCTCTACGGACTAACACCGGTCGGCGCGCCGGATGCGCGGCCCTGGCTCGATCTCGGGTTCTGGGATGTGCAGCATCCGCTCGGCGTCCGCCGGCCGGCGCCGGCCGAACCTCCGGCCTACGCGTTCCTGCCGGTGGCAGGCGAGAGCCTGCATCAGATTCCCGTGGGCCCGGTGCACGCCGGCATCATCGAGCCGGGGCATTTCCGCTTCACCGCCGGCGGCGAGACGGTGGCGCGGCTCGAACAGCGGCTCGGCTACGTGCACAAGGGCATCGAGTCGCTGATGACCGGCGCGACCATCGAGCAGGCGGCGCGGCTCGCCGCGCGCACCTCCGGCGACAGCACCGTCGCCTATGGGATCGCCTTCGCGCAGGCAGTCGAGGCGGCGCTCGCCATTGAGGCACCGCCGCGCGCAAAATATCTGCGCGCGCTGATGGCGGAGCTGGAACGGCTGGCCAACCATTTCGGCGACATCGGCGCCATCTGCAACGATGCCTCCTTCGCGCTGATGCACGCGCATTGCAGCATCCTGCGCGAGCAGGTGTTGCGCGCCGCCGATGCTTGCTTCGGCCACCGGCTGATGATGGATCGGGTCGTGCCGGGCGGCGTCGCCGATGATCTTCGCCCGGGCGGCCTGACCCTTCTTCGCAATACCTTGCAGCACATCCGCGCGCGATTCCCGCGGCTGGTCGAGCTTTACGACAACACCGCCTCGCTGCAGGACCGCACCGTGGCGACCGGTGTCGTTGCCGCCGAGCTGGCGCGGCAGTTCGGCGCGGCGGGCTATGTCGGCCGCGCCAGCGGGCGCGATTTCGACGCGCGCAGAACGCCCGGCTACACGCCCTACGATCAACTCGACTTCGCCGTCCCGGTACTGACGGCGGGCGACGTCAATGCCCGGGTCTGGATCCGCATTCGCGAGGTGGAGCAGAGCCTGAAAATGATCGATCGCATTCTCGCGCATCTTCCCGACGGACCGATCGCCACCGCGCTCGACGGCGGCAACGGCGGCAACGGCGAAGGACTGGGCCTGGCCGAGGGATTTCGCGGCGATGTGCTGGCTTGGGTTCGACTGAAGGGGCGGCGTGTCGCGCGCTGTCACCTGCGCGACCCGTCGTGGTTTCAATGGCCGCTCCTCGAAATCGCGGTCGAAGGCAACATCGTCGCCGACTTCCCGCTCTGCAATAAGTCGTTCAATTGCTCGTATTCGGGACACGACCTGTAGCGCATGTTCAGGAAAAGTGGGAACCGGTTTTCCGTATAGAACATGCGCAACTAAAAAGGCGATTTATGCGCAGAACATTGCTGGAAAGCCTCACCAGCCGGCCGTTGACCGAAACGCCGCCGGCGACGGACGACGCCGCGCTTGCCGAATTGGCGGCGAGCATCGAGCGCGCGGCGCGGCGCCGGCTCGGCCGCAGCCTGGCGATCCGCCAGGTGGATGCCGGCTCCTGCAACGGCTGCGAGCTTGAAATCCACGCACTCAACAACGCCTTCTACGATCTTGAGCGCTTCGGCCTGCGCTTCGTCGCGTCGCCCCGTCATGCCGACGTGCTGCTCGTCACCGGGCCGGTCACGCGCAACATGAGGCAAGCGCTCGAACGCACCTACAACGCCACGCCGGATCCCAAATGGGTGGTCGCGGTCGGGCATTGCGCGGCCGACGGCGGCATTTTCGCCGGCAGCTACGCCGTCGCCGGCGGCGTCGGCGCCGTTGTTCCGGTCGATCTCCATATCGCCGGCTGCCCGCCGATGCCGCTGCAATTGCTGCAGGGGCTGCTTGCGCTGCTCGCCGCCTGATCGGCGGCATGAGCGGATCGCCGCGTCAGCCGTGGCGGATCTTGAGCACCAGAATAATCGCCGTCATCGCCAGCGTAACGATGCTCGAGCCGATCAGCGGCCCATCGACGATGGCGAGCCCATAGACCAGCCACAACAGAACCCCGAACGCCGACAGCGTCGTGGCCGGCAGCGAAATCGCGCGGGTCTCCCGCTCGCGCGCGATCTTGACCGCTTGCGGCACCCAGCACAGCGTGGTCAGAACGGCACCGGTAACGCCGATCGTGTCGACGACCGCTGAAGCCATCATCGATCCTCGTGCCGGGAACGCGGTCAACACGCCGCGCGGCTACCAAGCGGCGCAGCGAATCAGCGCAATGTTATTCGCACGCCCGTGAGACTGTGATGACAAAGACCGATCGCTCATCGGCGTGAAATCAAATGCTGTGTCATCGGATCGTCACGCACGAATCGTAGAATCATCAAGGCGTTGGGTTAGGTTTTGTTCCGGGATCGTCGCGTAACAGCAATGGCGCGCACCCGATGAGAGCTACCAACGCCTACGGAATATCATGAACGTTTCAGACCACACCACGCGCGTCTTCGACACCGACCTCATCCAGCTAACGCAGCTGGTCGCGCAGATGGGCGGCTTCGCCCAGAAGCAGATTACCGACGCCATCGACGCGCTGACGCGGCGCGACGTCGGCCTGGCGCGGAGCGTCATCGCCGCCGATGCGACGGTCGACGATCTGCAGCGGCAGATCGAGGACAAGGCCATCGCCACGATCGCGCTGCGGCAGCCGATGGCCGTCGATCTGCGGGCGCTAGTGGCGATGCTGCGCATCGCCAACGACCTCGAGCGGATCGGCGACCTGGCGAAGAACATCGGCAAGCGTGTCATCGGCTTGAGCGGCGATAACTCGCAGCGCACGCTGATGCGCGGGCTCAAGCACATGGCGGCGCTGGTCGTCGCGCAACTGGCGGCCGTGCTCGACAGCTTCGTCGACCGCAACCCGGGCAAGGCGCTGCAAGTCTGGCAGGGCGACAAGGAAGTCGACGCGCTTTACGTCTCGCTGTTCCGCGAATTGCTCACCTATACGATGGAAGATCCGGGCGCGGTTTCGATGTGCATCCACCATCTGTTTTGCGCCAAGAACATCGAGCGGATCGGCGACCACGCCACCAATATCGCCGAGGCCGTGCATTACATGGTCGAGGGCCATGCCATCGCCGGCGAGCGGCCCAAAGGCGATACGTCGAGCTATGTCGGCGAGACACGCCCCATCGCAGGCAAGGTGCCGGCGTAGCCGCAGCAGCCAACCGACCATCCCCCGTAGAGGTTCCCGTTTTGCGTCGTTAGGCTAGCTGCGCGGCACGGGCTTTGGTGAGTTGCACAAGTGGCATGTCGCGGACCTATGCGCGCGAAACATTTGTCGGCTATGCTTTCAGCCGCAGTGCCTCACGCGACGCCTTGGTCCAGCCGTGCGCTTCCGGGCCTACATCGCGAATTTTAGGAGCGATCCGCCGCATGCGAGCAAAAGAGACAAAATACGTTCGCAAGGATTAAACCCGCATTCCCCGGATGAACCACTGAACTGCACTGCCCTTACGCCGATTCAGATATAGGTGTCAGCATCTTATATCATCGGATCGAGGGTGATCATGGCGCACCCAACGGGTGAATCGGAATCGGACGCTCTTCGGCTCGATTTCGACCGGCGTCTCAAGCTCGAGTTCCACGGTTCCAACGTCACTTCCGATGCTGGTCTGCTGCCGTTCCCGGAACTGGATGATGCCCTCGGCCTGAGCGAGATGGCCGGTGCGGTACTGTCAGACGGCCGTCGCGGTAAGAACACGCGGCACGTCCTGTCCGGCTTGCTGCGTCAATCCGTATTTGGGCGGCTCGCTGGCTATGACGACGTGAATAATGCCGACCGGCTGGCGCATGATCCAGCCATACGCTGGATTGTCGGTGGTAGAGCGGTTCATGACTGCGCCGCCTCAGCCAGCCAGATGGGGCGCTTCGAGACAGAGTGGCTCACGAGTGGTGAGAACCTCGTCGCACTCGCCGACCTCTCCGGGCATTGGATCGACCGCGTTCACACCGGCCAACCGCCGAGGACAATCGTGCTCGACATGGATTCGAGTGTCAGCCCAACCTACCGTGATCAGGAAGGCACCGCCTACAACGGCCACTTCGCTTGCACCTGCTATCGTCCGCTGTTCGTGTTCAATCAGTTCGGCGATCTGGAACGCTCCGCGCTTCGTTCCGGCAACGTTCATTCGGCGCACGGTTGGAAGGAGGTGGTTGAGCCGGTCGTGGCCCGCTACCGAGGTAAGTTCAAACGCCGCTACTTCCGCGCCGATGCCGCCTTCGCGAACCCGCAGGTCTACGAGTTCCTGGAGGCTGGCGTAGTATCAACGGACCTCGATGGGAGGGCGACCGACTGGTCGCTTAAGCAGATACCCGATCTTCGCTTGCTGGCGTCCCGATCGGAATAGCTCAGGCTCCGCGGTCTTCATTTTCAGCAGCAAGCCGATCCAGGCCGCGAACCAGACTGCCAATCAGATTCTCTGACGCCGAAGGATCATTCGACCGCAGGCAAGGTCAGGCTCGGCGTTATCACGTGAGCCGACGATGAAGGATTGCGCAGCGTGCTGGCGGTCGGCGCTACCGCTGTGATTCAGCATGTTCGACGCGGCGGTAGGTCGTCGCCTTGGCTTACCGAGCTCTTCAAACGGAAGTCGCCGAAGTTAGCCGCCGTGGCGCTGGCCAACAAGATGGCACGCGTCGCCTGGAAACTGATGGTTAGGGGGAAAATTACACCGCGAAATCTGCGCCCGCTAGCCTAGAGATCAGCCAGACACGGGGAGCAACTCAACTGCAACCGTGCTGCTGGTGCCCAGAACTTGCAAGATAATGCGCAGATGGTGTGATCAATCGATCCATGACGAGAGAAATTCCGCATTCCCCAGTGGCCCTCTATGAGGTCGCTCATCTGTTTTGGAGCTCTCGTCGCGGAAACCATCTTGGCCAGCGTTCATGTGTGAGCGCACAAAACAGGCCGGACATATTGACGCAAGCGATCTGATCAAAGCACTGCAAAACATCTTGCAAGGAGGGGGCCGTCCACATATGGGGAATGTTGGGTTAGATGTTATTCTCGACTTGAGAAGGGCATGGGATGCTTCCTGCGCCAGCCAAGCAGTCCGATGAGGGCGAGACCTGCAGTAAATAGCGGTAGCTTGGAAGGCGCCGGTGCACGCAGCAGATTGGCAGTGACCGTTCCGGCAAAACCAAACGTTTCGTAGGGGCATCGAGTTATATGAATTCTCCGCGCGTTGGCTCTGCGACCATAGTACTCGACTCGCTATCGGAAAGCCAAGAAACGCAGGGGTTTGATGGGTAGTTTTGGCGACAGGAGTTGTCCGAGGAAAGCGATTATTTGATCAGGACGTGCGGCGACGAAGATTTTGCGGAG
>Ga0208455_1000328_pt1 | contig 23727 bp, 22 predicted proteins | sample June2015DPH_4_50_FD_184690 | JGI IMG/M metagenome (GOLD analysis project Ga0208455, IMG submission 184690) | Peatland microbial communities from SPRUCE experiment site at the Marcell Experimental Forest, Minnesota, USA - June2015DPH_4_40... | ecosystem: Environmental > Terrestrial > Soil >... | reverse complement strand
CGAGCGTCACAATGGCGGGACCCCCCCATCGCCGCGTCGCCACGGTGGATTGCGCCGTCAAGAATCGATTTACCATGCCATGTCCCGGTCGAAATGCCTGTCCGCGCTTGCGTCGATCAAGATCGGCGGCCAGCTTATTTGAGTCACCCCGACACAGCTAGACCGCCCCGATGTCGGCTGTTGGCCCGCTGCGACAGATATTGCAGCGCAAGCGAATGTCGGCTTTCGGGGGAACTGCTGAAGTGGGCGTCGCTCGCTCGAAACGTCGAAGATGACCCAACTCGGAAGTCGAGTATGCATCGCAACAATCCCAGACAATGATGGTTTTCAGCTTGTCTTTGGCGCCCCTTGCCAGGTTCGATCGCTGGCGGGGCAGGAGCACGGCCGGACTATTCCATTACCGGACGTGGAGTGTGCGTCGCAGCAGTCGCGAAAAAGGTTGCGTGTGGGTGCCCGGACAGAGTTGATGCGCCCCAACGAGGTCGCGTACTCATAAATGAGCTGAAGGATTTTCTCGAATCAGTCGATGTGCGTCACCACGGCGAGCCGCTTGATCTCGCCGCCGGTGTAGGCCTTCAGGAAGGCGCCGTAGTCCTTGAACGACACGCAGCCGTTGGAATCGCCGTTCGGGCCGAGCATGTAGGTGTGGGCGAGCAGGCCACTACGGCCAAACACCTTTGAGTCATCCACCGGGATCAGGCGCAACGCCTGCACACCGTGGAACGGCCGCTCACGGAGTTCAAGGTTATAGATGTCGGGCGGAGTGACGCCACGACTTCTTGCGCTGGCGGAGCGCGGATCGTCGAGCAGTTCGTGATAACCCGAATGCGCTTCTAGAATTGTCCCATTGGGCAGGTACACGGCGTGCGCGGAGATATCGTAAACCGCGGTCTGCCGGTCGTAGAGCCCGGTCGTTACGGTTGCATCGTCGCCGATCAGGCCGGCGAACGGCGCCGCGTAGGCAAGCCTGACGCCGGACGGCGAAGGCCCGTAAAGCTTCTCCAAAATCGCGGACCGCGGCCGGCCAAACAGCTTCTCGAACGGCGTTAGTTCGACAGCCGGCGGGTGGGCGGCAGCGAGCGTTTGCGGGTCGTCCTGGACCGACGGCCTCGGATTCTGTCGGACCCGGGACGCGAGCGAACGCGGCGGGGGCGGTGGAGCGATCCGCGCCGTGCGGCTTCGCGACGCCGATGGCACAAGGCGGACCGCAGAAATAGCGGCTTGCGGCGAAGGCGCATCGAGGTTTTGCGCCTGATCGGGGACAACCGTCGAGAACGTCCCCGCGCCCAGATAGAAGCGGGCGGCGAACCGGGCGGTTGCGGGATCGGTGCGCGGCCCCGCAGTCTCTTCACGCGCCAATGCCAACGCCTGCCCGCTACGCGGCCCGGCAAAAATCCCGCAGAGAACCCATGAGGATAACAGTGCCGCGCCGGCGACCAGCGCGCCGCCGAAAACCGCCTGCATCCGCGGAGCAGACGACCAAAATCGCTGTCTGCCGGCGCCAAAACCGCGGCGCGACCCTGCACCGAACGCCATACCCCCCTCGCGACCCCCACTCGCTGGTCATTCGGCGGCGGCGCGACGGCGCAACCGAACCGGCAGTGTGAGTTTTGCGAACCCCGATCCCCGAGATCGAGCAGACTGGTCCGGAGACTTGCTGAAGATTGTGGCAGCTTTTGGCCTTTTTCAGCCGCGCCGATTGGCTGTCACTAAAGAGGTCGCCGAAAGGAGTCATCCCGCGCTCGACATATGCGGGGCGTTGCGGAGTTGCTGCGCGCGTGGCGGGTGTCCCACATGAAAAGGCGCAGCATCAAGCGGCGGTACAAGCGGGACTGGTCCCGCGCGACGCTCAGCCGGAACTAGCCCTTCGTTACGACGGGAGGCGGAGGTGCTTTTCCCTTTCCCCCAACCGGGTACTTGCCTTTGCCCGCGCAGCCGGCAACGCTCAATGCCAATGCCAGCGAACAAACGATAGCGAAGAATTTATTCATAGCGACCACCCCCCAGGTTTCCCGTGGGTATACGGTAACTTCATCGACGGGCCACGAACTAGTGCAGAAAAGCCACAGGTGGAGGAAAACAAGCGGCCGGCTCTTTTGAGATTGAATGCGAATGACCCTGCGGACCTTCATAAGGTTGTGGCAGTAGGCCCCAAAGTTGGGACGGCAAGTGATGGTGGACGAGGGTTGAACCCGGATGTGACCTGCTGATAGTTTCGTCATGGCGCGCTGGTCATGGTTGCCACCATTTTTGATGGGGTTTTGCGCGGGGCTGAAGCGTCGTGAGATTGATTGTTCTGCTCGCCACAATTGTCACGAGTTCATTGCTTGGCACCTTTGCCTCGAATAGTGCGCCCAAGGTCGCCCAAGCGTCCGTTTCCGAAAAATCCGACCAGGTGTGGTCGCTTCAGACTCCCTTCGGCGTTATTTATGGGATCATTCCACGCCAAGAGGTGGATTATCCAAGCACGCACGCTGCAGGCACCATCGTCGTCAACACCAGGGAACGGCGGCTCTATTACGTGCTCGGTCGCGGCAAGGCTATTCGCTATGGCATTGCTGTTGGAATGGAGGGCTATGGTTGGTCGGGCGTCAGCACGGTTGCCGCCAAGCGCGAATGGCCGGACTGGACGCCTACGCCGGATATCCTGAAGCGGCTTCCCAATCTGCCCCATCACATGGTAGGCGGCCCAGACAATCCGCTGGGTGCACGGGCACTCTATCTCGGTGGCACGCTATATCGCATCCATGGGACGAACGAGCCTTGGAAGCTTGGTGGCGGCGTATCTTCAGGCTGCATTCGTCTGTCCAACGATGACATCATCGACCTGTACAATCGTACTAAGATTGGCGCGACGGTAGTTGTGCAGTAGTAATGCGCTTCAGGCTGACGGCACCGCCGCCGCCTGTCTCGCAACCGGATATGACCCGTGGCTGTCGGCCGCGGTGCCCGGTTGTCTCGGATCGGGCGTTTTGCTTTTTATAAATGCCCTCCAAGTCGAATTTCAGTGCCCGCCACAAACAAAGTATCCAGTACCGAAGCCTTGTGGAACCGTTGGGATCGAAGTAGTTTGCTCTTGGTCGCCACCGGGAGAAATCCATGCAAAAAACGTTAGCTGCTTTGAGCATCGCCGCTGGTATAGGTTTCGTTTGTTGTCAAACAGCCGGAGCCGTTCCGGCCAGCGCACCCGCCATGAAGGAAGCCGCAACGGCGGCCTCACTGACACAGCAGGCGCAATACGCCGAGCGTGTCACTCGGCATGGCATCATCAAGTGCTACCGCGAAGCCGTCATTGGCCCTTACCGCTGCCACAGATACGGTTGGTGGGTAGCAGTTCCGCCTCGGTGAAACCCTCTGCTCCGCACCCCATTTGTTGGGCCGGACTTACCGATTTTTCTAAAACCCGCTCGGGCCTCTCAACTTCGAGAGGGTATTGGTTGACACTGCGGTTGGCGGATTGCTGGTCAGTCCCGCATTGAAAGCGGCCTCGGAGCGATTTGCCGCTCGTTCGACTCGTCCAATACGGGCGAGCCGGTTTTGCCCAGTTCTCTGAGTAGTCGGTGCCGGGCGTCTCGGTGAGCGGCTTGCAATAACTCAAGGCCCGACAGCAAATATTTGGCATGATCCGTGGGGTGGCGGGTGCGTTCGAGTTCGGCGACAACCTGGCGTTGCGTAGCAATGCGGCGCTGCCCGCTCGCAATCCGCTCTTCGGCGTCCGCTACTTCGTCGCCGCTAGTGCATGCCCGCTGGCGTCCTTCACGCATTGTTATGTTGCTCGACGATCCAAGGCGGCGGGAAGTGGCGCGGATGGCATGGTGCAATGAACCTAAAACGAAAGAGGCCAGCGTTGCCGCCAGCCTCCCCGTTATTACGCTACGCCACCCCACTACGCCGCGAGGGCCGTACCCTTGCCACACCCGGCCTCGCCAGACGGTATATCGCGACGGCGGCGCTGCCGTTCGAGCTGGCGCGGGCCATATAAGATACCCGACGAAAAACCGCACCAGCGGCGACGGCAAGGGCGATGATAGCACGGTAGGCCCGTGAACCAGGCGGGTCAGCGGCAGAACGCGCTAGCGCTCGTGCGCAGAGCACCACTTGCGGATATCTACTATATCGATGCGTTCGCCGTTCGGGCCAGCGACGTGAGAGACGACGTGCCCCTGCTGCATTAGGTTATACGCTTTCTGCATTGCATCCTCCTGGGTGCTGATCTCGCTGGAGGAGATGTTGCGGTTATTGATCTCATCCCAGTAGTGAACGACCCATGCCATTTGTTTGTTCGTGCTCCAGTGTCGACCAGTAGAGGGTGAGCTTAGGTCGAGGACTTGAACGTCACGATGCCGGGGTAGATGCCACCCACGGATAACGCCGTAACCGTCGACGGCAAAACGGGCACGACCGCGGCGGGGTGGCGCGTATCGACCGTCGGTGCGGGATACTCGGCGTCTGTGATCGCATCGACGGTGAAGGTTACCGAGCTAATAGAGAAGCCGGTCGATGGCATGAAGATCGACGCAATAGGCGGTGCCTCAGGAGCGTCGCCGTTGCCTGGAACATAGGGCGAAACCATGTAATGCGCAGTTGCGATCGCCCCGAGGCCGATAAGGAAGTACTTGTTCATCGTCGCGTTTATGTAAGAACCGTCCTGCGGCCTTTGCAAGAGCGGGGACAAGTAGGCCGGTTCAGCTTCAGTCCGATCGGCGCAATAGCTCCGGCAGCTTGGCGAAGTTCGCCGCCATGCGGCGGGCCTCGTCGCGGGTCAGCAGTTTCGCCGCTGATCGACGTCCAACGGCGGGAAGCGGCGCGCGGCGGGCCGGGATCACCGCTCAAGCCCTTGCGACAACGCAGCATCAGCGCGATGTGGTAACGTGCTTTCAATATCTCAAACTTGGCGCTGTGGCCACTACCTCGAAGCTCCTTGTCGCGCACTACGATGTGCCGCCCCCGCACCGTGTCAGCCCACAGCGTGTCGTCGGTGCTCGCTGATCGGAGCACCGTCACCGTGCAAACAGTGGCCCTTTCAGAGGACAAGCGGTCTGCCGCGCTGTCTCGAAACGACGGCAGAACCCAGAGGGCATGTGATCGTGCAAGCGTCTCATAACGCCCATCATGCATTACGATGGGGCCGTGTCAGCATAGTGTTCGGCGGTCTATTTAAAGGCCACGCCAATTCGCTTTTCGCTTCTCCATGCAACATGGCATAGATGCTGATCGTGATCGTCCTTGATCATCAGAATGAAATCATCAGGAATACCGAGCTGACTGGCGACCTCAAGACAGGCTCCGGCGGTTGATAAGTTCCGAACCGTACAGTCAATGGCCCCGCCAGAAGTCAATGAAATTGTTCCACGCTTAAGAACTCGGCGGCGTTGAATATTCCGGTGTTCATCCATAACAAAGAAACTCCAACCTCGCAGTCGGGGCCTCCGAAGGAGAGCGCACTGTAGCACACAGGATGGGGTCGGTGCCACCGCCCCGTAGCGCGCGTCATCAGATTGAGACGGAGTGGATTGGAAGGTTTCCTAATTTGCTAAAGCCATCAATCAAGTTACGTGGCAGCCGACCACAGGGTGCGTGCAGATGTCGTGCATGAGCGCGTCCATCACGTTACGCGCCGCCACTCGATCTGCAGTTATCTCGATGGCAACCGCGACGGCATAGGCCACGACGAGCACGAAAAGCACGCCGATGCAGAAATCAAGCGCTTGGCATATCCTGCGCACTACCGGCGACTTTCTCATAAGAAGAATTTACAGGGACAATTTTCTTATCGCAATTGTTCGCTTCCGTCAGCCTTAACGGGCCAGGGCCCTAGCGCAGCAACGCGAGCATCCTGTCAGACCGCAAGCGCCGCGCCGTATTTCGTTTGGCGTGGAATGATGCAGTGCAGATGACAGGCCATGTGACCGGGCCACCGTCAAATGCTTAAGAGCAAGTTAACGAGGGTTTTTGGGTCATAGGTAATTCTGGTCCACTCTTTTCTTCAAAAGAGACCGCCGGCCTGTCCAGCATACCCCGGGGGTCGGCCAGCCCCCTGAGCCTCGCATCAAGCTGCAAAATTTAGAAGCCGTTGCTCGACGCGCCGTCCGTCATTAACGGCATGCGGTTGGCCGACCGGGATGGCGATTGGCAGCCGCCGTTGAGCGGAGGGGACTCGCGCGCTTTTTGCCGATAGACTCGCGCGGTTGAGGAGGCGTGGCCAGCAATCGCTTCGCCCAGCCGCTCTAGTTTGAATTCATAGTCGTCCTTAGCGATCATGTGCCATGCCCAAAGCTGAATGGACAGAAGCCTTCCCCGAGTCAGTTTTGCAGCGACGTCCCGATCTAGCCCAGAAGGTTGGACTCATCGTGGACAGATGGGGATACATAGAACGCGCCCTGCGAAACATATTAGCGTCCATCCTCAGCATACAGATAAATGAAGCATTCTCTGTACTCCATGCCCTATCGAGCTTCCAGGGCCGTCTTGATATATTGCGCGCGGCTGGAGCGTATATGCCAGACACAAAAGACAAGGCAGACCTCTTTAAGCTCTTCGATAGGCTGGGAGCCGCCTACGTTGTTCGTAATACGATTGTTCACGGCTGGTATCTTGGCGGCACAGAAGTCGAAATCGTGTTGGCCAAACCAGCAAGGAAACGCGATACAAGATCACCGGCGAGCATTATAGAGGAGCATTTGGCCCGCCTTGATGTACTCTTTTCAGAGCTTCTGACGTTCGCTCTTTCAGATACCGGTTATCCGAAACGACGCCGCGTGATCTGGCGTGGTCCATCGCCAGGAATACATCGAGGATCGTCTCAATAGAATGGGTGTCAGCACTATTGAAGCGACGGCAAGAAGTACGGACCGCCGCGTTCCGCCCTCGTAGCACCTATCGTGCATTACGATGTGCCAGCCTCGCACCGTGTCGGGGAGCGTAGCGTTCGACTGTCCTGCCGCTAGTCCAAGTCGATTGGTTTTCCTGTGTCTGCATCCTCCGCAGTCCAATGGGCGGGTATACATACACTCTCTAGGAAATAGAACAACAAAAAGGACTGATCGACGCAGAGCGACAGCAATCGCATCGTCAGGGTAGATTTTCTCCGATCACTGGGTGTGGTAGGCTAGAATTGGATTCTACGAGTAGCGAACTTCATGCCTTGGCGGACACTTGTATCATCCGGAGAATCACCGGCTGAGCTAACGCGGAAAGTGCGCGTCCTTGTTGATGAGTCGTTAGGTCGTGGGGTTGCAGATCAGCTAAAGTACGAGGGCTATAACGCGGTCTTTGCAGAGGATGTCGGCCTTAAAGGAAAGGACGATAGCGCGGTCGCTTCGTACGCTTGGCGAGTGGGCCGGATGATATGGACCCACGATGCCGACTTTTTAGATGATCGCGTCGTTCCAGAACATAGCAATCCAGGCGTCGTAGTGCTGCCCGGTTGAGATGGTGATCAACGCGCCATGATCACCGGTCTTGCAGTCGCCATCACCGTCTTTGGCCATGGAGACTGGCAGCGGACAAAATCGACGATCAACTCAGCTGGTGAGATGACGATTAGGAGCCGCAAGCGCGAAACCGGAGCGGTGACTTCGACGCGATATCGGATGACCAAGGGTGAAGATCCGGAAGTATGGGTGGATGAGGCGGGGAACAAGACGTGACTTGTCACCGCTCTGCCGGAAACCGACAACCGACAGAATAGGACAGAAATGACTTATTGTCGGTTCTGTCAGCGTAAACCGACACCCTTTGTCATTTTGTCGTTTACGGACCTCGGAGTCTTGGGGGGCACACAACGCCAGTAAGCAAGAGCAAGACAATGAGCCTAGCGACCGAGCCGCTAGAGGACGGATTTTGCCATGTTTGACTTCGCCCTGTTCTTTGTTGCGGGCGTATGCCAATTAGCTCTTGGTTTTCTTGCCTTGCGCGTGAGTTTCCGTCCGCCAAACAAAGCACAGTGGGCCCGATATGTGTGGGCCTTTCTCGTTATTGGTCTAATCGGACTCGTGGCTGTCTTTTGGAGCGGTGTTCGTTCTGCAAACGTGCAGCAGGCAATTGCGGACGGTGTCGAAAAAATAGAGGTCAAGCTCGGCATCAGCAAAGGTCAGACGGAAGAACCAAAACTTTTTCTCCAGTGCGACTGGGTCGTAATGCCAAAAGTGATGCCGCCGTCTGGTGAAATATTCGTCTTTGAGCCTCACTCTACTAATCTATCCCAAGGAATAATGTACGGCGCTGCCCTTGGCAAACAATTCGCCCCGCCTGGGAGCCCGATCAGCTGGAATCTGAAAGACAGTGAGCGTCCGGCTTTTGGAAACAAATGTCAGTTGTTTGATTATGGAAGCGGTCCGGTTTTTGACGTTAATCTAGTCTTCGATGTTTCCACAAGAAAAGTTATCGTAAATGAGGGTGGCGGAAAGCAGTCTGGCGATAAAATACAATCGGGGCAATGGATAGTGGCAATCCCAAAGATCGATGAAGGTGCTGGTAATCCGTTTGTATTTTATTTCTTCAACAGGTTTTGGCCGTTTTTTGTCCAAATCGATCTGCCGCCTTCGGCTTCCTTTATAAGGAGCAATAATGCTCCTCGACAATCGATTGAGGTACTCTCCGCCGCTCATAACCAGCCGATTTGGCTAAACCCAGGAGACCTAAGCCCTTGATTACCCGGCGCCCGAGCGTGACGCCGACCCCGCACCGTGTCACGGGGGCGTAGCGTTCGGTCGTCTCAGTTTTGTCGCCACACGCTGCCGTTCGCCGTCGCCTTAGCTACCCCAACAGCAGTTGCGACGGAATTTCCTGTTCCGGCCGAAGGCGCCCAACAATCACTTCGTAAGCGTCGCTTGGGCAATACGGTACAAACAGGTGTACGATCACCGAAAGCTCCTGTCCGCGCCGCAAAAATTTCAATTCGTGCAATGTGGGAGCACTAATTTCCCGACCCCGATAATGGCCACCGACCCAGTAATTCCAATCGGGAGCATCCTCCCTTACCAGACGATTGACATATGTTTCTTCAAAGGCCTCGTGGCCTAGCTCTGCAATGGCGAAAGAGTGCGCCGTCTTCGCTATCATCCTGGCTAAAGCCATAGCGTTCATTGTGACCTTATCTTCCGCCGTATCTGCTCCAAGACGTACAAGTCGCTGCTCCCAATCGGGAAAAATGTTCGCCTCGATAAGGCGAATGGAAAATGTTGACTGTTCCGCTGGCCGCCCCGCTATCCGCCCTGGTGGGTCGAACATCACGAAGCGAATATTACCAGGATGATCGGAAAGCTTGACCTTGCGCGTCCAGGTGTGCGGGCCGCGTTTCAATGTGAGCTTGTAGCTGTCCGGTCGTTGCAGAGGCTTCCGGGAAGGAAGCGAGAGGTATGAACGCAGCGGGCACAGGTATCGGCGAAGCACGAAGTCTTCGACCTTGGACGTGGCCTTACGGCAGGTTTCGCAGCTTGATTTCGGAAAGATCAGGTCGCTGCCAAGCCCATAGGGAATGATATGTTCCGTGGACAAACCGTCCGCCGAAGCGCAATAGGCGCAACGGTTCAGCGGCTGATAAAGCTTGGACGGGTAAGGAATTTTCGTGCCCATAATTCGAGATCGGCGAAGCCAAGCCACGAGTCAAGAGAGCACCACTGCGGCGTCTCCTGTGCCGAGGCCGCAACGGCGCTACCGCCTTCGAGCGTATAGCGTTCGGCCGTCTTAGTTTGTCGCGTTGCTACCGGCCAATCAGCTTTTTTCTTTTACGAGTTCCCAATAGCCACGCCGGCGGGACTGCGTAATCTTGGCCATTCCCAGTACCTTTCCGGTTTTCGGATTGACCAGGCGCACCCGTGCGCAAAAAGGGCCAGTAGAGCGCACACAGGGGATCTTCCTCCGAAGAAAGTATCGGAGACAAAAGACGAGGCCGCCCTACTGGGCGGCCTCTGGCCGGCAACAAGCGCAAGAGTCAAGTTTCCGCCTTGGTTGTAGGGTTCCATCGGAGGTCTTTTGGGTTTCCAGCCGGCGGATATTCCCCATGAGTGCAGATTGGAAAAAAGACGGACAGGATTACGCGAAATACCTCCGACTGCTTCCAAAAAAGGTGGTAGAGGACAACAATAAACGCGGACGCGCCTGCGCAGAGAAAGAAGCCCAAGAGTTCACCGAGGCGTTCAAGGCGGGGAAGTGCTCCGTGTGCAAAAGCGATCTCTCGTCCTACGTGAAGGAGAAGCCGTGCCTGCACTGGCTCTTGAAGCCGGACGGATTCGAGAAGTCGGACCTCCTCCGCGTCACCAACGAATTCTCGATGGGGCAGGTAGAGCTCTACATGCGCCGCGCTGCGAACCAAGAGGCATTCGCGAAGAACATCAATGATATGGCGGATGAGGGCACTGGGAAGCTCGTCGAGCTAACGGCCAAGTACAAAAACCTGGAATGGGCGATCTCGTGCGGCCAGGGCGACTATGACGGTCACGAAACTGATTCGGAGGACTCGAAGCACCCACACTATCACTTCCAGATGCGCATCGATGGAAAACGCTACATCGATTACAACGACTTCCACATCCCGCTGCATCGCCGAGATATTCTTACGATGGAGGCGGTGAAGGCAGCGCCCGAGTACGTGACGCGCCGCTTCGCCGGTGGCACTGGCATGGGTGACGTGTTCAAAGATGACGCGGTGGAGAAGCTAGCCATTTCCGGGAGCGCTGTGGAGAACGAAGCCGATGGCTTGGTCAAGCTCGATCACTTCGTCGTCGCCGATAAAGGAAAGCCGATGCGCGCGGAAGAGGTTCAAGCTGCTGTGCGAAGGGCGCGAGGGCAGGGAAAGCCGGCTACTGCCTTCCTTCGAGAGATTCCGAATGTCCGGGTACACACGCTAGCTACCCCGGGGCCGGGAGTCGTTGAGCAAGCGGTGCGTGGCGGACGAGGACAGAAGCCGCCGAAGTAGCGGCCCATTGTGTCGCAAACTGATATCGTTGGCGGCGGTGATAGGGCAAAATCCCGATCGCAAGACTCGCGGCTTGGTCGGGCGCCGAGGGACTTGCCGTACAGCGAGACCAGACCGATCCGAACGCAAAGGAATTCGAACCTGCCGGCATCACAACGCCCCACGCAAGCGTGCCGAGCTTGTCCTTGCCACCAGGCGGCTTAAGTGACAACAAAAGACCCGCTGGGCACGCTACGACTCATTCTAGGGTGCGAAATCTGCACACCAGGCTTCATTCGGCGCAAGCTATGGATAGAGCGCGCGATGAACGACCACCTTTTTCTGACGGACGGCGAGGATCAGCCCGTTCCGTAGCTTGCGTGGCGTGCAAATCGAATGCCTCTCTTCGACCGCATTAAGACTACGCCCGATATACCACCTGAAGTCATCGACGGCGCGAATGCGATCGTCGAACGCCTCCAGCGTCGCAAGGTTACCGAGATTATCCTACCGGAGCCTAGCACTGGCTTGCGTGTGCCCAATCGTGTCCGTTGCTACCCCCAGGCACACATCCGGCGCTGCCTCACCTTCATTGAGGCGGGCGCCGCCGAACTGGATGCCAACCGACCCCTTGCTGCCGAACTTTGCACCCGCGCGATCTATGAGAACGCTGCTACCATCTGCGACTTTACCGACAAACTGAAACCCCTTTGCGAAGCCGTCGATTACGCTGGCGTTGAGGCGCTTGTGACCAAAGCAGCTTTCACCACGCGTATTCCGGCGTTCATTGAAGAATACGGCGAAGAAGTCAAAGCGCCGCAAATCTTGAACCAAATCGACAAAAATGAACCGGCGCTATCCGGACTACAGAACCGCTTATGACCATCTGTCCGACATCGTCCACCCGAATGGGCTCGGCGCTGTCGTGTATTTCGGCACGTTCAGCGAGAATGGCGTCATGCGCTTTGACGACGCTGGAGTTTCGAAAAGCCAGGAACGCGCCCGCTCGTCGCTCATCCTTGCCGTCCTCATGTTGCTTCACGTGGAGCTGGCGCTGATACAGACAGAGGAGCGGCTCAAAAAATTGAGTGCCGACATGACCGCAAAGGGCGGCTAGGTCCCCGGCCCTTCGGATTTCACGACACTGCCTCGCTGCTACAGCGCGCGGTGTCTCCCAAGCGTCTTTCTCAAGATGATGCTAGAGCACACAGGGCATGTGGTGGTGCCGCTGTTTACGATTTCTTAACCATTACTTTTTGGCGGTTCTATCTGCGCGAGCGACGTTTCTTCGCGCGAGACTACCCGGCCTGTCCAGCATACCCCGGGGGTCCGCCAGCCCCCGGAGCCTCGCATCAAGCTGCAAAATTAGAAACCGTTGCTCGACGCGGATATGGCGCGCGGCTGTGCGCAAAACACGGTCGCATGGCGCCATGGCGCGGTTTGTGCAGTTCCCTGTCCATCCTTCCGTCGCAGGAGGCATCTGTGGCACGGGCAGTGATTTCCGACCCAAAACGACGCACAGCCGACGAACCGCTGTACGACATTGATCCGCAGACTGGCGCCAGCGTCGAAATTTTCTACGCTGACCGCGCGCTCGCCACGTCCTTCGGCACGCGTGGCGCCGGGTGGTTCTGGTGGGCTTGTCAGCCCGCTTGTCTGCCAGGAGCGGTGGCCGGCCCGTTTGCAGACAACTACCTCGCATACCGCGATGCGCTGGGCAGCCTCAACTCCGCAGCGCACTTCGGCAAGCGCCCTTCCTGATCAACAAAATGTGCTGACCGACACCCGATCTCCATTGTCATTGCGGACACAGTGCGGACACGGAGGTTTTTGCTCAGGCGAGAAAATAACTAAGTATCTGATTTTGTTGGTACAGCTGGGTGGACTCGAACCACCGACCTCCTGATCCACAGTCAGGCGCTCTAACCAACTGAGCTACAGCTGCACGGGCCCGCGGGTCGGCAAGCGCGCGAAAGCTATGTGGATCGTCTCAGTTTGGCAAGGCCGGCGGCAAGTCCTCGGCCCTACCGCCGCAAGCCCCGGCAAACCGGCAAGCAAAAGCCCGGGCAAGAACCCGGGCTTTCCTTCGCAGCAGTGGCAAAGCGATGCGAAAGCGCCGCTTAGGCAACCTTGCTGAACGCCTTGTTCATGCCGCTCTTGATCGGCTCCGCCGTCTCCGTCGCAACCTTCTGCGCGAGCGCATTGAGCTCTTTGCTCTGCTGCGTCAACGCTTCGAATTGCTTGCGCGCATGCGCGCTCGTGAGCTCGACGACTTCCGACAGCGTCTTCGCCGCCATCACTTCGCCGGCAAAATCGAACGCGGCATTGGTATTCACGCGCGCCACCTCGATCACTTTGAGACCGTAGTCGGAGGCGCCTTTGGTGGCGGTGGAGTAGGTGGTCTCGAGGACATCCGTCGCCTCTTCGGCGGCGGCCTTCATCTTCTCGTAGGTATCCTTGGCCTGGGCGACGCCGCGCTCCGCAAATTCGCGGAAGGCGGCCGGCATCTCGACCTTCGGGATGTCAAACTTGGGCATTTCGAATTTCGGCATTTCGAACACACCCGTCGCCGGCTTCGTCGTCTTTACTTTCGGGGCAGTAGTTGTGGCTTCCGCCATGACACTCGTCCTTGTTTTCGTCTGCTCTTGGGCTGTTCACCTGGGAAATTTCAGTCGCCTCACCGCCCATCGCGCGAGGCATCGTATTTCAATGGACCCCGCAAGCCGAACGCAGCACCACTTAGGCCTCGGGCCGTCCGATGGCTTATATAACATCACTTTTGGTGCATTGCAATAGGAAATATTGCATTGCACAAAAAATACTTAACGCATTGAAAATGTTTTGATTTTCCCGCCATGCACGCCTGCGAATCACGGCTTCGGTTTTGCAGTTTCCATGACTAATTTGGCAGCACTTTGTCCGAGCTCCTGCACCTGAGCTGAGAGCGCCTGCATCTGACGGCCGAGAAACTCGGATTGCAGACCCATCACCTCGGTCGCGTCCTTCGCGTGCATCAGCTTCTGGGCGAAATCGAACGTTGCCGCCACATTCTGCTCCGCATAAGCCATCGACTTGTGCGCGATTTCAGTGGCGCCGCTCTGGGCCGCCTGGGTGTGGCCGTGCATCTGGCCCATTGCCTTGTTTGCCGCCTGGATGAAACCGTCGACGGCCTTCCTTGCCTGCGCCACGCTTTGCTCGGCGAATGCCCGCACCTCGTTGGGGATTGCGAATTGCTCGAAGGGTTCCTTGGCCATGGTCATGCTCCTCTATGTCTGATCCGTCATCCTAGCCTGAAATCAACGTCAGCGTGCAGTCCCCCTCTTCGGCGCTGCGTCAAGTTCCCAGCGCGATTAAGGTTATCCCTCCTTGCCCGGCTGAAGTCGAGGCCGCGGCATGGACGGCACCGACGGCCCGCACTATTAAGAATTTGTTAGGCAATGAGTTTTGTCGCATGCCGACTGTGGCGTCAGAGTTCGACCTGTCGCGCGACCCGCGACTAGCGGTGCAGCTCGCAGATTACGCGACCAGCGCATCGCCGGTCTGGCTATGGAGCACGGACGGATCGCGGATTCTGTGGGCGAATGCGGTAGGCGCCGCCATCTTCGGCGCCGCGAATGTCAGCGAATGCGCCACCCGCCGCTTCGACGCCAAGCACCCGGGCGCCGCGGCGATCAGGCGGCTGGCGCCAACCTTGCCGTCAACCGGGCAACCGCGGCTTGAACGACTGCGCGGCTTGGGCGCGAGCTTCGGCCGTGCGCTCACTTGTGTCTGCTCGCGCATCGTTTTGCCTGAAGGCCGGGCGGCGGTCCTCATTGTCGCAACCGAGCAGGCGGGACCGGCGCTGCCGCTTCGCGAGCGGGTCCGCCGCCTGTTCCCCGATGCCGAGCAGGCGCTCGCGGTCTTTTCCACCGACGGCATTTCTCTCTGGTCGACCGAGGCGGCGCAGAAGCGCCTTGCCGGCACATCGACGCTGTCTGCCCTCGGCATCGCTGCGCTCGCGGCCGAAGCATTGGGAACCGGCCGCGCCAGCGGAACGACGCGTTACGGTCCGGTCACCATCGAGCGTCTTGGCCGCGATGCATCGGCCGTGCTGGTGGTCAGGTTCGGTGCGCCGCCGCATGTTGAGGCTCCCGTAATCGAGAGCGCTCCGGCAAAGAGCAAGCCAACGCCTGCGACAACCGAAGCCGAGCTGGAAACACCGACGCCTTCGGCGGCCGCAACCGAACCCGAAGCCGAGCCGGCAACGCCAACACCCTCGCCAGCCGCAGAATCGGAAGCCGCGCCGCCACAAATCTCCGGAAGCGTTGCACAAAGTGACTCCACGGCGGAGCGGCGCCATCCGCTCCGCTTCGTGTGGCAGATGGATGCCGACGGCCGCTTCGTTGTCGGCTCCGACGAGTTCATGGAGCTGATCGGGCCGCGAACCACGGCGGCATTCGGCCGATTGTGGAGCGAGATTGTCGCCGAACTGAAGCTCGATCCGGAAAATCAGGTGGCGCGCGCGGTCGCGACGCATGAAACATGGAGCGGCATCGTTGTCTCCTGGCCGGTGGACGAGGGCGGCGAGCGGCTGCCGGTGGAGCTGTCGGGCCTTCCGGTGTTCGATCGCGATCGTAATTTTCGCGGCTACCGCGGCTTCGGCGTCTGTCGCGACATCGCCCGCATCAACCAATTGGCGCGCGCGCGTCGGGAGCGCCCGCTCGGATTCATGGCGCAGCCCGAGGCAACGTCGGCGGAGGGCGCCCCCTCCGCTGCGACGCCAATAGCGACGGTCGCTGAGGCCGAGGCCGCAGCCGCGAGCCAAATGGCAATCCATGCCGCAAGAGTCTCGCCGACTGCGGCCAATGTAGTGCCGTTTCGCCCGGGGACGCCGCCCGAAACGAGGACGCCGAGTCTCAGCCCGGTGGAGCGCAGCGCGTTCCGCGAACTGGCGCAAGAATTGACGGCGCGCTTGCGGGGAGGAAGCGAGGCTGCCATCGCCGAGGGAGGCGCCAGTGGCTTGCCGCCCGAGGGAGAGGCAAGTCCGACGGAACCCAACGCTGCGCATCCGGCGCCCGCGTCGGTGGCTGACGTCGGCGCACAACACGAGGACGCGACGAGGCGGCAGGGTTTGGCCGCCGTCGAGCCGGTGTTGCTCGAGCGCATTCCAGTCGGCGTACTGATCTACCGGCACGATGCGCTGCTCTACGCCAATCGGCATTTCCTCGAATTGAGCGGCTACCAGAGCCTCGACGCGCTTGCCACGGCCGGCGGCTTGGGCACACTTTTCGCCGAGCCCGGCACCGGCGCTCTTGCTCAGAGCAACGGTGCGCAATCGCTGTCGATTGTGAGCGCCGGCGGCGACCGCCGTCCGGTTGAGGGACGCCTGTTCACCGTTCCCTGGAACGGGGGGGCCGCGCTCGCGCTGATCTTGACCGACGCCGAAGCCGAGGAACGCCGGCGGGCCGATGCGCTCTCGCTCGGCACCGCGGAGGATGAAATCCGCGAGCTGACCGCTCGGCTTGAATCCTTCAAGGAGGCCGAGGAGGAATTGCGGGCTGCCACGCGGGAGGCGCAAAAAGCGGCGGCGGCCAAGGCGGACTTCCTCGCCAAAGTCAGCCACGAGATTCGCACGCCCCTTAACGCCATCACTGGTTTCGCCGAGGTGATGATGGCGGAGCGCTTCGGGCCGATCAGCAACGAGCGCTACCGCGAATATCTCAAGGACATCCACGACGCCGGCATGCACTTGGTCTCGCTGTTGAACGATCTGCTCGATCTTTCCAAGATAGAGACCGGCCAATTGGATCTCACATTCGCCAATGTCAGCCTCAACGAGCTGACGCAGCAATGCGTCGGCATCATGCAGCCGCAAGCCAGCCGCGCGCGCATCATCATTCGCACCTCGCTCACGCCCGGGATGCCACAGGTCGTTGCCGACGAGCGGTCGCTGCGCCAGATCGTGCTCAATCTGCTCTCGAACTCGATCAAGTTCACCGGGCCGGGCGGCCAGGTGATCGTATCGACGGCGTTTGCCGACAGCGGCGAGGCGGTGTTGCGCGTGCGGGATACCGGCGTCGGCATGAGCGAGACAGACGTCGAGGCGGCGCTCGAACCGTTCCGGCAGACGGCGACTTCCGGAAGCTGGGGTTCGGGCGGGACCGGTCTTGGTCTGCCGCTGACCAAGGCACTGGCGGAGGCCAACCGCGCGCATTTTAGCATCAAGAGCGCGCCGAACGCCGGCACCCTGGTCGAGGTCGCATTTCCGCCGACGCGCGTCGTCGGGCAATAGCTGCCAGCAAACTAAACCGGATAGCGGTCGGCGGTGAGTGTTGCGGCGCGGCTTTCGCTCACGCCACCCGGACGACGATCTTGCCGAAATGCGCGCCTGCCGCCATGTGCCGGAAGGCCGCCTGCACCTCGTCGAAGCCAAACACGCGATCGATTGCCGGCTTGATCTTGTTCGCTGCGATGGCGGCGTTCATTTCCTCGAACGTCTGCATCGAGCCGACGGAAATGCCCTGGACGTTGGCGCGCTTAATGAAAATCAGGCCGGGATTGAATTCAGTCGCGGCGCCGCTGACGCCGCCGATGATACTGATTTTGCCGCTGGTGCGGATCGCGCTGAACGAGCGCGTCAACGTGCTTGCCCCGCCGACCTCGAGCACATGGTCGACGCCGCGCCCGCCGGTGAAGCCGCGAACCGCCTTGTCCCATTCCGGGGTGGTTTTGTAGTTGATGCCGCAGGCCGCGCCGAGCGCCTTGGCGCGCTCAAGCTTGTCGTCGCTCGACGAAGTGATGATCGCCGTAATGCCCATCGCGTGCGCGAATTGCAGTCCGAAGATCGAGACGCCGCCGGTGCCTAGAAGCAGCACCGTCTGCCCGGCAATCAGCATGGCATGGTGCATCATGGCGTACCACGCGGTGACGCCGGCGCAAGGCAGCGTCGCGCCTTCTTCCGGCGACAGGTGCTCGGGGAGTTTGACGACGCCGTCCTCCTCCAGCACGGCATATTCGGCGAGCAGGCCGTCGATCGGACCGCCCAGCGCCGATGCATGCATATGCGGGTCCGGCTCGCCGCCCGGCCAGCGCTGGAAGAAGCAGCCGGCGACCTTGTCGCCCGCTTTGACTCGCTGCACGCCCGGACCAACTTCGACCACCTCGCCGGCGCCGTCGGAAAGCGGAATTACGTTGTCGCGCACCGTGGCGCGATAGCCGCCGCGCACAATCAGGAGATCGCGATAATTGAGCGAACAGGCGGCGACCTTGACCAGCACCTGCCGGTAGAGCGGCTTCGGCAGCGGCCGATCGGTCATGGTGAGCGCATCGATTCCGGCACCGCCCTTGGGCAGCTGATAGGCACGCATATCCCTTTCCTCCCGGCGCTACGCATATTTCACTCGGCGGGCACCACGCTCACGGCCACATCGATCCGTTGCCCGCCCGAGCCAACGATGACGCCATCCATCGGCGCGACATCGGTGTAGTCGCGTCCGATCGCGAGCACCACGTGCCGGTCGGAGACAATGACCGCATTGGTCGGATCGAGCCCGATCCAGCCGGCTTCCGATCCGCACCATACCAGCACCCATGCATGCATGGCGTCGGCGCCTTGCAATCGCGTCGGATCGGTCTGCGGCATTGTGCGCAGATAGCCGCTGACATAGACGGCCGGCAGGCCGAGGCCGCGCAGCCCGGAAATCATGATGTGCGCGAAGTCCTGGCAGACGCCGCGGCGCAGCGCAAACGACATCGGCGGCGTTGTGGTGACAGTGGTGGCGCCGATTTCGTAGGTGATATCGGATTTGAGACGGTTCATCAGCTCGATGGCGGCGTCGAGCAGCGGCCGGCCGGCGGCAAAACTCTCCCGCGTATAGTCGCGGATCTCCGGATCGAGCGAAACCATGCGGCTTGGAAATAGGAAATGTGCGGGCGACAGCGGCCCGATGTCGCTCGTGGCAAACGCCTCGTCGCGGACGGCTTCCCAGGCCGGCGTCGCCATCGCGTCGAGCTCGACCGCCGCGTCGACGGCCACGCGCGCCGCCAGTTTGACCGTGATGTTCTTGTGCGGCTCTTCGATTTCGACCCAAGTCAGGCGGTTGCCGAAAAAATCCTGGCCTTCGCGTCGGTGGCGCGGTTCCGGCACGATCTGCAAGGCTGCGACATGCACGCGCTGGCCGCGGCGGGGAATCGGCATCAGGCGCAAGACATGGTGCGCCTGCGCAACCGGCGTGGCGTAGCTGCAGGTCGTCGTCTGCCGAACGTCGTAGATCACGCCAGCGCCTCCCACGCCGATTCGGAGCGTTCGTTGGTGGTGAGATAGGCGGCGGTGATCGCATCCGAGAGCTTCATTAGCGACTGCTCGATGTCGATGATCAGCGCGTCGTCGATGGCGGCGGCGTCGACCGTGCGCAAGCGCGTTGCGACCGCGGCGGCGATCTGCTGCACCGGCGAGAGCCGGCCGGCGGCGTTGCGTCCCGGCAAGGCGGCAAGATGCGTCTCGATGCGGTCGAGCTGGAACGCCACGGAGCGCGGATTGTTGGGATCGAGCATGATCAGGTCAATGACCGGCGCGCGGGCGGCGACCATCACGTAGCGCTGCCGATAGGTGATCTGGCTGTCGGCCAGTTCGAGCAGCAATTCGAGGCCGCCGTCGGGCGCGCCGGTTGGTGCAAAGCAGCGGACCAGCCGGCCGGTCAGGATGGCGCGCTCGATGCGGCGGCCAAGTTCGAGAAAACGCCAGCCCGCGAGCTGCGTCATATTTTCCTGCGCCAGGCCGGAGAGTGATGAAATGATTCGCAGCGCCGCCTCGACGCGCTCGATCATCGCGCTCTCTACCGGACCGATCGTGAGCGGCATGGCGATCATGGTGGCGAGATCGTTGATCGCGCGCCAGGCGTCCGGCGAGAAGCGATCGCGGATGACGGAGGCGGCGGATCGCGCGGCGCCGGCGAGATGCGGCAGCGAGCCGGCTAAATCTTCGCGCGTGAGGACCGCGCGCGCGGCAAACGCGGCTGGTGCGCCGCCGGTGTCGCTCGGCAGTGCGTTCCAGCTTTCGAGCAGCGCCCCGATGCCGGCGATGACCGGCGCGGCCGTTTCGTCCGCCTCCGCAACCCGGTTGATCACGGCGCGAGTAAGCCGCAGTGTCGCTTCCGCGCGTTCGACGTAGCGCCCGACCCAGAACAGATTGTCGGCGGCGCGACTCGGCAGCAGGCCGGTCGCGCGCTGGACTTGAATTCGCTCCGGCGTCGGCAGCAGCGTCGTCTCGGCCACCGGACCGTGCGCCAGCACCCAGGCATCGGCCGTGGCGGCGCCGCGCTGCAGGCTCACGGCCCGCGCATCGGCGTTCTCGGCGATGCGCACGAAGCCGCCGGGCATGACCTGCCAGCGCTCGCCGACCTTGGCGAGGAACAGCCGCAACGTGAAGGGCCGCGGCTGCAGACGGCCGTCGCGCCACATCGGCATGCTCGAAAGCGTCACCGCTTCCTGCATCACGTAGTCGACGCCGCGGTCGCGGATCGATTGCACGAGCGCCCGGCGCTGCGGCTCGTCGAGCCTGGCTCCCAGCACCTCGCTGGCACTGCGCGCGTCGGTCGGCGGTTCAAAGGCGGAGGCGATGACCATGTGGTCGAGTTTTTCGAGCATCTCTTCGCGCATGTCGGCGCGGCCGAGCCACCAGGTCGCGACGTTCGGTATCGCCAGATCGGCGCCGAGCACGACCGGGGCCAGCGCCGGCAGGAACGCCAGCATCGCGCGCGCCTCGACCAGCCCAGCGCCAAGCGCATTGATGATGACGATCTTGCCGTCGCGCACGGCTTGCAGCAGCCCCGCGGCGCCGAGGCGGGAGGCGGCATTGAGTTCAAGCGGATCGGCAAAGTCGGCGTCGATCCGCCGCAGTAACACCTCGGTGCGCTGCAAGCCGGAAACGGTGCGGACGAAGACGCCGTCGTCGCGCACGCTCAGGTCTTCGCCTTCGACCAGAAGGAGCCCGAGATAACGCGCAAGATAAGCGTGCTCGAAATAGGTTTCGCTCAACGGTCCCGGCGTCAGCAGGCAGACGTGCGCGTCGTCCTGGCGGGTGAGGGCGGCGAGCTCGGCCTGCAAGGCCTGAAAGAACGGGGCGACGCGTTCGACGCGCGTGGTGCGATAGATTTCAGGGATGGCGCGCGACAGCGCCAAGCGGTTCTCGATCGCGTAGCCGGCGCCGGAGGGCGCCTGGGCACGGTCGCCGAGCACCCACCAGCGTCCGTCGGCGCCGCGCCCGATATCGACGGCATAAAAGCGCAGATGCGCGCCGCCAGGAGGGGCGACACCGACCAGCGGACGTAAGAATTCCGGATTGCCGGCGAGCAATGCGGCGGGCAGGCGGCCATCGCGATTGAGCCGCGCCGGGCCGTAAGCATCGGCGAGGACGGCTTCCAGAAGCTCGGCGCGCTGGATCAGCCCGGCCTCCAAAAGCTTCCATTCGGAAGGCTCGATGATGAGCGGCACATGGCTGAGCGGCCATGGCCGCTCGATGCCGGCAGCATCCTCGTAGACGCGATAGAAGACGCCGGAGCCGCGCAGATAGCGGTCGGCGGCGGCGAAGCGGCGATTGATCTCGTCGGCGCCGAGCGCCGACAGCATCGCCAGGAACGGCTGCCAGTGCGCGCGCACTTGGCCATCGCCATCCATCATCTCGTCGAAAATGCCGGACAGCGGCCGGTAACTGGCAACGAACTGTTCCAGGCGGGCGGTCTCTTGTTCGACGTTTGTGTCGAGCTGCGTTGCCATGGGAATGTTTTACATCAAGCGTCGCAGATCGAGGGTGGTGGGATATTCCGCCGAGACGTCGAGCGGCGGAATGTCGATCAGCCCGCCGGTATGGCCGTGATCCTGGAAACGAGCGCGGCGGCGTGCCTCGGCCTCGTAGGAGTTGACCGGAAAGGTCTCGTAATTGCGTCCGCCGGGATGCGCCACGTGATAGACGCAGCCGCCGAGCGAGCGCCGGTTCCAGGTGTCGACGATGTCGAAGGTCAGCGGCGCATGGACGGCGATGGTCGGGTGCAGGCCTGTGGGCAGATTCCAGGCCTTGAAGCGCACCCCGGCGACAAATTCGCCGGCGCGGCCGGTCGGGGTCAGCGGCACGCGGGCGCCGTTGCAGGTCACGACGTGATGGCCTTCGCTCAAACCCTCGACCTTGACCTGCAGCCGCTCGACCGAAGAGTCGACGAGCCGCACGGTGCCGCCCGGTACGCCTTCTTCCCCTAATACGTACCAGGGTTCGATCGCCTGGCGCAGTTCGAGCCGCACGCCGCCGTGCTGCACGCTGCCGCAGACCGGGAAGCGGAATTGCCGCTGCGCTTCGAACCAGGCCGGGTCGAAGGCGTAGCCGGCGCGCTCGAGGTCATCCAAGACCGCAAGGAAATCCTCCCAGACGAAATGTTCCAGCATAAAGCGGTCGTGCAAGGCCGTTCCCCAGCGTACCGGCTGGCCGTCGAGCGGCGCGCGCCAGAACCAGGCAACGAGCGCGCGCAGCAGCAATTGCTGGGCGAGACTCATGCGCGCGTCCGGCGGCATTTCGAATGAGCGAAACTCGACGAGACCGAGCCGGCCGGTCGGTCCGTCCGGCGAAAACAACTTATCGATGCAGATTTCGGTGCGGTGCGTGTTGCCGGTCACGTCGACCAGGATGTTGCGGAACAGGCGGTCGACCAGCCACGGTGGCGACGGCTCGTCTGGCGCCGGTACCTTGCCGAGCGCAATTTCGAGTTCATAGAGGATGTCCTGGCGCGCTTCATCGATGCGCGGCGCTTGGCTGGTCGGTCCGATAAACAATCCGGAAAAGAAATAAGACAGCGACGGGCGGTGCTGCCAATAAAGTACCAGGCTTTTGAGCAGATCAGGCCGGCGCAGGAACGGGCTGTCGGCGGCTTCGCGGCCGCCGAGAACGACGTGGTTGCCGCCGCCGGTGCCGCTGTGCCGGCCGTCGATCATGAATTTGTCGGTGCCGAGCCGCGATAGGTGCGCCTCCTGGTAAAGCCCGCTGGTGATGGCGACAGCTTCCTGCCAGGACGATGCCGGATGGATGTTGACCTCGATGACGCCGGGATCGGGCGTCACCTTGATCAGATTGAGCCGCGGGTCGAAGGGCGGCTCATAACCTTCGATGTGCACCGGCACGCCGAGCTCGGCGACGGTGCTCTCGACCGCGGCGATCAGATCGAGATAGTCGGCAAGCGTTTCGACTGGCGGCATGAAGACGCACAAGCGTCCGTCCCGCACCTCGACTGTCAGAGCCGTACGCACCGGCACCCTTGAGCGATCGGGTTCGGCCGCCGCGCTGGCGCGCTTTATCACCAACGTCTCGGGCGCGAGCGGCGGTGATATCTCCTCACTTGTCGAAGTCGCCTTGGCTCGGCGCGGATGGCTGACGCTGGCGTCGGGTAACGGCCGGCGTTCGGCGAACGGGTCGGCCGTGAGATGCAGATAGTCGGCGCGATCGACCTTGGGCAACGACTGCAGCGGCAGCCGGAAGCCAAGCGGCGAATCTCCCGGCATCAGAAAGAGCCGGCCGGCAGTGGTCTGCCACAGCTCGCTCAGCCATGGCTTCGCCGGCGTCCAGCGGCGCAGCGGCAGCACGAAGCCTGCCGGCTGGCCGAGTTGATGATCAAACACGCTCAGGATGCGCGCGCGTTTATCGGGATCGTCGATCTTGGCAACGCTTGGATCGACGTCCTCCGGGATCAGACCTTGCTCGAGCATGCGGTCGGTCGGGTCCTCATAAGCGGGCTGCACGTAATCCGCCATGATTCCCAGGCATGCGGCAATGCCTTCGGCCAGTCGCCGCGCGGCATCGGGCGATGGCTTTT
>Ga0208455_1000327_pt1 | contig 23769 bp, 18 predicted proteins | sample June2015DPH_4_50_FD_184690 | JGI IMG/M metagenome (GOLD analysis project Ga0208455, IMG submission 184690) | Peatland microbial communities from SPRUCE experiment site at the Marcell Experimental Forest, Minnesota, USA - June2015DPH_4_40... | ecosystem: Environmental > Terrestrial > Soil >... | reverse complement strand
GTTGAAGAAGAAACTGTTCGCGTCCATATCGTCGTTCCGAAAATACTCGTACATCGAACCGTGGAACGCGTTGGTTCCCGATTTGGTAACCACTGCAACGCTTGCTCCTCCGTTGCGTCCCGTCGTGGCATCGTACTGGCCCGTCTGAACCTTGAACTCTTCGAGCGAATCGGGCGCAGGGACTGCAATGCCCACCACTCCGCCGTAACTCCCCAGCGTGTTGGTAAAAGTGGCGTTCGAGTCGATCCCATTGATCTCGATGTTATTGTCCGCCCCAAAAGCACCTTGAGAACTCAACTCCACGGAGTTAAGGCCCAACGCGGAAGCGTCGGGCACGCTTGTGGATACCCCAGGCGAAAAGATTAGCAGTTGGGTGAAATTGCGCGTGGCCAAAGGCAGATCAACGATGGTTTTTGGCTCCACGACTGCACCCAACGTCGACGAGGCATGCTCGACCATCTCGCCGCGGCTGGTCACGGTCACGGTCTCTGTCGCTGCCCGGACGGTCAACTGGGCGTCCGCCGTGACCTTTTCCGAGACGCGCACAGCGATAGGAGAAACAACAAATGTGGCGAACCCCGGTGCAGTGGCCTCAATCTTATAATCGCCGACCGGCAACAGAAGAACCCTGAAGTCTCCGGCCGCCCCCGCCGTCGCCGTTCGTTTGGCGTTCGTGCCCAGGTTTGTGACCGTCACGCTAGCGCCCGGGACAACTTTTCCGTGCGCGTCTGTCACGCTACCGATAATGGCTCCAGTATCGGATGTTTGTGCCCCAACATGAATGGCGAAAACCGTGGTCACATAGCACAGCCACAAAAGAAACAGAATTCTTCTTGAAGTTTGCATTTGCCAGCCTTTCTTCAAAGGCGTCTGTCCACACCCTTGGACCCGCTCGCTTAACAGCACGAATTTGGGGCACCATACGCTCACTCGGATGACGCTTCGCGTCAACGATATCTACGTTCGCGCCCCCGTTCGGTCCAAACGACGCGTCGTACTGGGCCGTTTTGAACTTTAAATTCCTGAATCGTGTCTGGATTCGGCACGGGAACACCACCGCTCGCGTTTCCTGAGCCTTGTACATCGTTAATGGACACCCCGGTCATCCGGAAATTATTGTCGTAGAAGCGACCGCCGTTGACATGCATGTAAAGAAAGCTCGCCGTCCCGTGACCGATCTCTCCGGCATCGGTCACCTCACTCGAAACGCCCGTTGAGAGATTGATGACTTGCATATAGTCGCGCGACACGAGCGGTAAGTCCTGTATCTGAGTCTCGCTAACGACTCGGCCGAGCGCGCTGGTCTCCGTCTGCGCCATGACCGGTTGGGCTTGCACTTCCACTTTTTCTTGCACGGTCCCTATCTGCATTTGGAAGTTGAGGTTCGTCGTCTCCGCCACGCTAATTTCAATCTGTGACTGGGTCTCTAATGAGAAGCCGGCCTTGCTGACCTGCAACTGATAGCGGCCGGGTGTAAGTAACGTGAAGCGGAAAGTCCCCGCTTCATCTGTCGAGGCGGTGCGGATTTTGCCCGCTGCCCGACCAAACATGAGAGCCTGTTCATTTGTGCCCCTACCCTCACTCGGGAGGATTGATTGGAAAATAGAAACAAACTTTGACAGCATCGGATCAGGCTTACAAGCGTTAAAGAGCGCCAAGCCGGCTTGGCGTGCTTTGGCAAGGGTATGGCAAGTCTTTTCCAATCGAAGGATGAGCCTGGGGAAGAGCCTGAACGGTGGCGGAGGAAAGCTCCTTTCTGGGTTGGATTCTGAGAAAGTCTAGCAGCCGCAGCCGGGGCGGTGGGAATGTGGAAAGCGCGCCTTTGTTTTTTGCGCTTTCCAAGGAACAGGAAAATCCCCGCTCTTGGGTCTGGGGATTTTCCGGTTCCGTCATTTCCACGGCCGGTTTGGTGGGAGACGCAGCTGTTGAAAGAGTTTGCGTTTGGCCTGCTGCATGCGCTGGGCGGCTTTGGTGTCGCTGCGGACTCCGGCGATGCGTTGTAAGACAGCGAGGGTGAGTCCCGGGCGCAGGTATTGTTCGGGTTGGGGCAAGGCGAGCAGCGTTTCCAGCGGCGTCTGATAGCGGCGGTACACGCAGCGTTGGCGGCCGCGGCGGTCGATCTCGAGGTCGGCCTGGGCGCAGGGGCGGTGGTAGTTCAGATAGGGATTGAGGGGGGCGGTGTAGAACTGCTGGATGCGCTCGGCGTGGGTGGCGTCGATGTAGCCGTAGCCCATGTGCTTACGGATCACGGCGCCGTTTTTGGTTTCCACCAATCCGTTATCGTTGCTGTGCCGGGGCCGGCTTTTGGTTTGCTCGATCAGTAGTTTCTGCAGCAGACGGGCCACGATGGCATTGATAAACTCGCTGCCGTTGTCGGAGTGAAGGCCGCGGATGCGGAAGGGAAACTGCCGGATCATGGCGCAGAGCACGGGCTCCAGCCAGTCCTCGCTGATGCGCGGGGTGGCGGAGACGATCTGCCATTGCGTCACTTCATCGACGGTGTTGATGTGGTAGACGCCTTTGGCGCCGGGGCGATCGCCTTGGTGCACGGTGTCGAGGCGCAGATAGCCGGGCTGGCCTTGCGGATCGGGACAGCGCCGTTCTCCGATGGCCACGGTGGTGGGCCGGGTCTTGCCATAGTGCAAACGGCGTTCGCGATAGCGCGGCTGTTGGCGCAGGTTGTACAGATGGGCAACCGAGATCGAGGCCAAGCGCTCGTACTCCCGCTTGCCGTAGAGCCGGTATTCTCGTTCGAGAATGCGCCGCGTGGCCGGCCCGCTCAAGTTCTCGTGCGCCTCATCGACGGCAGCCAGCAGTTCGATGTCGGCGCGAGTATAGCGCTGCGGAAAACGATGACGCCGGTAGGGCAGGACTTCGATCTTGCCGCGGTCGCGGTAACGCGCGATCAGGCGCGTCACCTGGGCCCGGCTCAGGCCGGTCATCTTCTCCAGATAGCGCCGCACCAATCCCCGCGCCGGACGGCTCTGCTGGTGGTAGCGTTGCTGGCCGAGAACCTGCTCGATCCAGGGGTAAACCTGCTGGGATGTTTCGCCTTCGAACCGGATGCCCTCGCTGGCTTTAAGAAACGCGGCGATCTGATCCAAGTTCAGTTTCTCTGCTTCGTGCGCGCTGGTTGTCAATCCTCAGCATGCCACCGGCTCCAGGCTCATCTTGTGTTGGAATCCCACCTCCCCTTCAGGCTCATCTTGTATTGGATAAGACTTGGCATTGCCGACCCTGGTTGTTATAGAATGCTGTTGCAGTTTTGTGTAGCGGGATCACACAGCCATGTTTACCGGGCACTCCTACGGTTCCCTTTTCCCCGAGCGATCGAGCAGAGACCGCCTGCTGTCCTGGAAAGAGATCGCCAACTACCTGCGCTGCGGACCGCGCACAGTGCAGAGGTGGGAGAAAACCGAGGGTTTGCCCGTCTACCGGCATCTCCACGAAAAACTCGGCACCGTCTATAGTTACAAGGACGAGCTTGACCTCTGGTGGACCCGTCGCGGACACCATCTGCAAACGCCAGAAGAGCCCGCTTTGGGTAGGATCATGGTTGCGGTACTCCCCTTCAGCAACCTCAGCGGCGATTCGGATCAGGAATACTTCGGCAATGGCCTCACCGAAGAACTGATTACCCGATTGGGGGGCCTCCACCCCAAACGTCTGGGCGTGATCGCGCGCACTTCCGTCACGCAGTACAAGAGCGCGAGCATCCCGATTTCCGCGATTGCGCGGGACCTGGGTGTTTCGTATGTCCTGGAGGGCAGCGTGCGCCGGGAAGGTGAGCGCGTACGGGTCCACGCCCAACTCGTCCAAGCCAGCGATCAGACCCATCTCTGGGCGGAAACCTACGAACGCGAGTTGAGCGGAGTATTTGCCGTCCAGAGCGAGATCGCACGGAAGGTCGCCCATTCGCTGGCTCTGGAGTTTCGCGTTCCCGAACAGGCCATCGTGCCTCCAACTGCCAACATGGCCGCCTACGAGGCCTATCTGCGGGGTCGGCATTTCTGCAACAAGCGCACCGGGGATACCCTGCGCAAAGCAATATCGTACTTCGAAGAAGCCATCGTGCTGGATCGGAGTTGCAGTGCGGCCTACGCCGGAATGGCGGAGTGCTACGTCATGCTGTCTTTCTATGCCGAGCAGCCGCCTTTGCTGGTGATGCCCCAGGCCAAGCAAGCGGCCTTGAAGGCTGTCGCCATCGATGAGTCCATTGGTGAAGCCCACGCCTGCCTCGGGGAGGTGAAGTCCTACTTTGAATGGGACTGGCAGGGAGCTGAGCAGGAGTATAAGCGCGCCATCGAGTTGAATCCCAGCTATGCGACGGCGCATCTCTGGAACGCAGTCTTCCTGGCAATCAACAACCGCCAGCCCGAAGCGTTTGACGAGATTGCACTGGCGCAACACCTGGATCCCCTGTCGCTGGTCATCCAGTCATGGACCGCCTTCCTGCACTATGGCTGGGGAAACTGCGATGAGTCCATACGCCAATATCGTGCGGCCCTGGAGCTGGACTCGTCTTTCGCCATCGCGCACGCTTACTTGGGGCTCGCCTACGAGCAGAAGGGCATGCATGCGGAGGCCCGCAGCGAGTTGCAGACTGCCATGCAGCTTTCGGAAAACAACACAGACATCCTTGCCATGCTCGGCCACGGCTCTGCCGTGGCGGGCGACCGCGCCACCGCGCTTACCATCATCGACCAACTGCAATCCAGGGCCAGCGATGGCTATGTCTCGCCCTATGCATTCGCGGTGATCCACACCGGGCTGGGCGATCATGACTCGGCATTGAAGTGGTTGATAAGAGCCTATGAAGAGCACGCCATCTGGCTTGTCCTGATCAAGCTAGACCCGCGACTCAAGCCCCTTGCGGCCGATCCCCGGTTCCAAACGCTCGCGCGGCGGATTGGCTTGACCTAAACGTCCTCATCCCTACCTCCATGGGGCCCCACTCGCGACCTCGAGCAACTAAGGAAGACCGTCGCACTCCTTCTCACACGCCGCGGCTTGTTTCTCTCTTGAGTTGACGGATTCGCAGAATGAGCTGGTCGCGGCGGTGTTGCTGGTCGGCGGTTGATTCGCTCCCTGTCATCTGGTCGACCTCGGCGGCTACCGCCTCGATCATCGCCTCGTCGAAAGCGGGCGTGGGACCGAGATCATTCATGAGCGCGATGTAGGCGGACCCATAGCGGCGGTAATAATGGCGGATGCCCTCGTCCGCGTTGGTATTCGCCACGCCGAACGGCCCCATCACCGCCCACCGTAGCCCTACCCCGTCACGGACGGTCGCGTCCACCGCGTTCACATCCGCCACCCCAGACAGCACAATGTTGATCGCCTCTTTTACGAGCGCGGCCTGAAGACGGTTCAGAATAAAGCCGACCACATAGTGGTTCACCAGCACCGGAGATTGCCCTACGCTGCTCAGAAACGCACAGGCGCGTTTGATCTGCGCCTCGGCGGCACTTGGCATGGCCAGCACCTCCACCACTGGGATCACATGCGGCGGATTCACCGGGTGTGCGACGAAGCACCTGTGGCCCCCGGGACAGCCGCCCGCAATGGCGCTGATGTCCAGCGTTGAGGTACTGGTCGCCAGGATCGCCTCCCGTTCGGCGAGGCGGTCGAGCTCGGCAAACATGCGTTGCTTCGCTTCCAAGTTTTCTGGACCGCTCTCCTGCACGTACTCCGCACCGCGCAGAGCGCTGCCGAGGTCGCGGCATACCACCACGCATTGCTCCACAACCATCCCCTCTTCGGAGGTCATGAGCCGCTCCTGGACGGCCAAGGTGACGTTTTTCAGCAGCCAGTCTTTCGCGCGGTCCGCTTGCGGCGCGCTGGCGTCGTACAGGCGGGTTTCGCATCCGGCGCGTGCGAATACCAGCGCCCAGCTCCGTCCGATCGTGCCGGTTCCAATCACTGTTGCGATCCTGGGATTAGGCATAGAGTTCCTCTTCACCTCAACAGTGATCACTGGCGATGGATTTTATCATTCGGCCTAGCTGCTCAAGCGACGCTGCCCGAGAATCAGCTCTCGGCGCTCGCCCTCGCTCACTTCCCCCCGGACGTTGGCGGCGAGCGCCCAGAAGCCCACGCCCATGACCGTCCAGACAATAAACACGATCCACTCTAAAGGGATGTGCGTCCGTCCCGCCGCATACGGCAGGTAGAAGGATTCGATCGCCATGCTCACCGAAGCGGCGGTTGCGATGCCGGCAGTCCACACCCCTCCGGGTACGCGAAAGGGCCGGCGCAAGGCAGGCGCCGTGCTGCGCATCCGGATCATGGCAACACAAACCATGATGTACATCAGCATGAAGCAACTCGAGTCCATGTTCACGATCGGCAGCAATGCGCCGCGCCCAATCATCACGCCAGCTGCCGAGAGTGCGCCGACCCAGATGATCGAAATTGTCGGCGAGCCGAATCTCGGATCGACGTAGGCGAACGTTGGGTGGATCATTCGTGCGCGGCCTAACGCGAACAAGGTGCGCGACCCGGCAACAAAGACCGAGTTCCAGGTCGCCAGCAGGCCCAGCAGCCCGGACGCCAGGACCAACTTGGCCCCGAGGTCGGAATGAAGTGCTGCCCGGAATGCTGCGGCCGCAGGAAGGTCCTCCACGAGGATGTCGCGCCAGGGCATCGCCATCGAGCAGGAAAGAATTATCGCGCCATAGAAGAGGGACGCGGCCGCGATCGAGGCTAGCAAAGCAAATGCGACGGCGCCGTAGGAGCTCTCCGGCTTCTTCTCCTCCATCACCTGCGCGACCGTGTTGAAACCAGCCAGCCAGAACGGGGCGGTCACGAGGACTTGCAAAATGCCCAACCACGTAACTCGATGATCCGTGCCGGTCGCGAACAAGGGTCGAAGGTTGTCGACCCGGCCCCAGAGAATCGCGGCCGCCGCCAGCATGACGGAGATTGCGATCTTCGTCCAGGTAAAAACGTCTTGAAATCGAGCAGAACCTTCCATGCCGCGGTAATTCAAGAAGGTAAGAAATAGTGTTCCAACCAAGCTGAGGATCAGAGGACCGGCCATCACTGGTGTGCCGCGGACTGTGTACAAAACAGGCCCCTGGACGGATGGAAATAGGATGCTGGTAACCCATCCCGTGCAAATCGCCTCGAAGGAGGTGGCCGAGATCCATATGAGCGCGAGGAACCAACCACTGACAAAACTCGCGCGCAGACCGAAAACTTCATAGGCGTAGGCGATCTCGCCCCCGGACGCGGGAATCATCGTGCAGATCTCGCCATAGCAGAGGCCAACCAGCATCATCACTACCCCGGCGGCGGCAAACGCGAGCACAGAACCCATGGGTCCGCCCAAGCGCAGCCAGTTGCCCAGCATGACAATCCAGCCAATCCCGACGATCGCAGCGAACGAAAGGGTGAAGTACTCGCCCGCTCCCAGCGCCTTCTTCAGCGCCTCTGGCGCAGAGCCACTGAGTTGTCCGTTGCCCGAAGCGACGTGCAATGCGCTCGCGGAGTTGTTGTTTCTGTGAACCATGGTCAAACGGCCACCTGCCGCATTGTTACCGCGGGATCGAGTCGATCGTGCGCTGGTTCGAGATCCTGGGCCAATAAGACCTATTACTGGTCAGTGAGCGTGGACTTCTGGCTGCCTCTTCGCGCCGGAAGCACACGGGCCATGCCCGTGTACGGCGAATAATGCGTCGCTTCTTGCAGCCATCGAATCAGCAATGTCATGTCAAAGACGGGAAGCCCGGTCGCGCTTTGGATGTCCGGCCCGAAAGGCGGCAGATCACTGCACTGCAGCAAAAAAGCTGCGATGGCACTCTCGTCTCGCATCGCTTGGGTGCATACGGCGACAACCTCATCGCGCAGTTTCCATGGGTCCATGGGATCGGCACTCTTCAGCATCCGTTCAAATTCGCGATGGCCACACATTTCGCGTATTACCAGATTCGAAGTATCGGCAATACGGCATTGCTCGAACACACGTGCATTGATGCTGAACTCGGCGGCGCATACAATGCAAAGCTTTTTCTTCGACCCCAGTGACTGCTGGAGGAACGGAACTTGCGTCATGATCGACAGGAACACAGGAACATCCACTGCGTCGGCCACCGCCTTCTGATAGTAAGCGAACGAGCCACAGGCACCGACAATGGCGCCCACTCCCTGCGTGGCCAGGTATTGTGCCGCGCGGATGATGGGCTTGAGCAGGCGAGGTTCGCCGCGCATCAGGTCGTTGTGGTCGGGGATGGTGACCTCCTCATAGATCGGCGGTGCACAAAAGCTCTGCGCGTTTTGCACGTTACCGGGCAGCAGCGCATGGCTTGTATTGATCGTCAGGATACCGACAGGAAAACCAAACAAGGTCGAGCCACCAAATACTTGGGCCGGCCAACTAGGGTTACGCCTCATCGGACCAACTCCCTCTCTTTGAAGGTGCGGCGTTGCGCTCAGGTCGCTTACGAGCGCAGTTTCGCACAGCGTTGAAAGTACTTCATAGCTCTGGCAACACTCGGGTAAACCGGCACTCCCAGATCGAAGATCTTCTTCCGTTCCGTCGCTTCGATCTGGCCGCCTCCACTGAACGCCACCACAATCGGGTTCCTGGTGTGCTTCCTGAAGCCCTCCACGACTTCCGCCGCTCCTCGAACCGGATCACCGAAGATGAGAAGTACCGCATCGAAGGAATCCATGGCAAGGGTCGATGCCACGCGAAGGTAGATCTCCGGTTCCAACGACGCCGTATCCAAAGGATTTCTCAAGGCAAGGTGAGAGGGAAAGAAGGCTCGCAGTTCTTCTTTAGAGAAGGCATCCAGGTCTGGCAACTCCAGGCCCGCGTCGTCCGCAAGGTCGGAGGCCAGGGTTCCAAGGCCGCCGGACGACTCCACAATAAGCAATCTTCTTCCAGCAAAACGGGGGAAGTAGACGCACCCTTTCGCAAGGTCGTACAGATCCTCCGTAGTTTCGGCCTGGAAGACGCCGTGTTGCTTTAACACACCTTCCCAAATCTTCGCGTTTCCGGCCAGCGCCGCCGTGTGCGACATCGCCGCCTTTTGTCCCGCCGAAGTTCGTCCACCCTTCAAGACCACGAGTGGCTTCCTCAACTCTCGAACTGTCTTGAGGAATTTTTCTCCGTCAGTGACGTCTTCCAGATAGCACGCAACAGCTGTTGTGTGGCTATCTTCATTCAAATACGCGAGGTAATCGGATTCATCAAGGTTGAGCTTATTGCCTACGGTCACCCAGAGAGCAAAGCCTACACCATCCTTGCCTGCGCTTTGGAGAAAATCTGACCCTACGGACCCGCTTTGCGTCACCAAAGCGACGCCCCCGGGGTGAAAACCGGGAATTAGCGTCTCGATAGCAAGCGATGCTACCAAGTTGGCATAGGGATTCACCGCTCCTTGGCAGTTCGGCCCAATCACCGCCATCGGATACCGCGCTATGACCTCACGCAGCTTGTTTTCCAGTTCCTTCCCTTTAGGTCCGACCTCCCGAAATCCGCCGGTAATAATGATTAGCCCTTTGACGCCCGCTTCCCCACAATCCTGAACAACGGCCGCCACTGCAGCCGCCGGAACCGTGATTACAGCCAGGTCCGGTGGCTCTTCAATCTCCGAAAGCGCCTTCCTTACGCTGAGCCCGAGGATGTCTCCGCCCTTCGGGTTAACGGGATAAATGTTGCCTGGGAACCCAGCCTGCAGCAGGTTTTGGAGAACCTGGTACCCAAACTTCTGCGGCTCTTTCGAAACACCAATCACGGCGACGCTGGCTGGAAAAAGCAATGTGGGCAGGTAACAAGTCGCCTCAGTCCCACAAGCTTTTCTTTGCGTCGCAACCTCGTGGCCCCTCGGAACGAGTTTCGCATCAACCACCGAGAGCCCCGACTCCCAAACGATCACCGGATTCAGGTCCAGTTGCTCGATGCGTTCTTGCAGATCGCAGCCCAAACGAGAAACCTTCACCAACAGGTCGGCGATCGCCTCCCGGTCCACCTTCATGCCCCGAAAGCCTTCCAGGAGACACCTCGCTTTTAACTCCTTCATCATCTCTTCTGCATCGGCGTGGTTGATCGGCAGTACGCGGAAAATGACGTCGTTTAAAGCCTCGGTCAGAATGCCGCCGAGGCCCAGCATAATGCACAGGCCGAAGGTGGCGTCGCGCGTCAGGCCGACGATAATTTCAAGCCCCTTCTTCTCCATTCTTTCGACGGCAAATTTTTCGCCCGGGAACACGCGCTTCAGCCTCTCGTACTCTCGGCGCAGCATTGCCCGGTTCTTGATGTCGAGCCTCACGCCACCAACTTCTGTCTTGTGAAGGATGGCGGGCGAACATACCTTGAGAGCCACGGGGAAACGCAGCTTCACCTTGGACAAATCCTGCTCATGCTCGACCACAACGTAGTCCGGCGTCGGCAGGCCGTACTGCCGGATCAAGTCCCTGACTTGATCGGGGGCGTAGGATGCTTCAGCTGCTTCCAGAAGGCCGCTCCTTGTTAGCCATCGCACATTCGTCGTTTTCTCCCGCTATGGCCGGTGGTTCTCTCATTGTTGCCACGACATGAGCGTCACCTCGCACCCATCTACAGACTCGTGGCGATCACCTGGCGCCGGTATCCGCGGAGGCGCGATGGCATTTCTCGCGTCAGCGCGAAAGGCTCAGCCGCCAGTGCTTGCTCTGGCGCCACGCCTGCCGCGACAAGCACATGGCCCACGCCGGGAAGGAGCCAGCGGCGGTTTCGGTGTTTTTGCCAGGCGTCCCAAGGCGACGAGTTGTCGCTTGGGCGTTCGCGGTGGCTAGACCCGGGTTACCTGTCTCGCCTCGTAACGGCTTGGCACCTTGGAGATTTCCAGCATCTCCCTGGCCTGTGTTGGAGTCGCTACTTCGCGGTTCAATTCGTGCGCCATACGCGCCGCGCGTGCCACCAATTGCGCGTTACTTGCGGCCTTCTCGCCGCGCCGATAGTAAATGTTGTCCTCCAGCCCGACGCGCACGTGGCCGCCCAGGATGATGGCCAAAGTCGTCATCGGCACCTGGTAAGGCCCAATTCCAGAGCAAAGCCAGAGTGCCCCCGCGGGAAGCTCTCGCAGCAGGTCTAGCACGTTTTGCACGGTGGGAAAACTGGAAGTCTGGTACCCCATCACAGTCTGAACCCAATATGGCTTCTCCAGCAGCCCCTGTGAGATGAGGTCGCGGACCACCCATACACATCCCGAGTGGTAGACCTCCAACTCTGGCTTGATGCCACGCTTTTTCATCTCGGCGGCCCAGCAGTTGATTTGCTTGTAGGCAAACGGCAGGCAGTCGTCGTAATCAAAAGCCGGACGCGGGTGCGGCAGTGGCGCTTTGCGCTCTTTGAAATGGAACTTGCTCATGTCGGGGGCCAGGTTAAGCGAGGCGATCTCTGGATTCGCGTTCAGGCAGGAGAGCCGCTCCTCCATTGTCATCTTGAAGCCGCCGCCCGTCGTGTCGTTGATGATGATGTCGGGGCAGCGCTCGCGTACCTTGGAGTTTGCCTCCCACCACGTCTCTTCCGTCCGCGCCGGGTCGGGCAGGTACTGCGGGTCGCGGGCGTGGATGTGCACCATTGAGGCACCGGCCTTGTACGCGTCATAGACCGAGTCCGCAATTTCATCCGCGGTTTCCGGGATACTCTCGTTGTACTCTTTTCCTTGCACACCACCGTTGCAGGCGACGCAGATGATGACGGGCGGCATGCCTTCACGCACCTTCTCCATGAATGCGTAGGAATCTGCATACGGCCACAACCAGTTAGAGTTGGTCGGCATGACAACCTCCAGACAAGCGTTAGTAGCAGCACGCCGCGGACTCGCCCCCCAGCACAGCACCAGATGTGCCGGGTCAGCAAGACCAGCCACGCTTGACTAACATGACACACTCCGAAGAGGAATAGGTAATGCCAAAGAACGTCATCGGCTCGTGGCGCTCCTTTTCGCTTTCAGCCCAACTATCGCTCGGCTATTCTGCCGGCATGTGGAGGTACGAGAGTATGAGATATGCAATCGTGGTGCTGACCATTGCGGCACTGGCGGTGGCGACCGCAACGCCGGGCTTGACGTGCTCGACTTTCGTCGCCTCGTTCGGAAGCCATGTCGTCCTCGGCCGCAACAGCGATGCATCCGCACCGTTTCTGGGACAGTTTGTGGTCAACAAGCGAGGTGTGGAAAAGATCGCATTGTCCTGGGGGGTGCTCGGGCCAGGTTCTCCGAACGAGCGCACCATGCATTGGGTTTCCCGATACGGCTCGGTTACTATGACGCTCATCGGCCGTGAGTTCCCCGATGGGGGTATGAACGAGAAAGGGATGGCGGTCGAGGAGATGTCGCTGGATGAGAGCGTCTTGCCAAGAGTCGATGGCCGGCCGTCGATGTCTCAGAGCCAGTGGATCCAATACCAACTCGACAACTATGCGAGTGTGGACGAGGTCGTCGCACACGTGAACGACTATAATCTGACGGGCTGGGGATGGCACTTCACTGTGGGTGATTCCACAGGTGCATGCGCCGCAATCGAATTCATAGGCGGAAAGCCCTCGGTCGTCCGCGGTCCGGCTGGGCAAGCGTGCGTCCAAACAAACAGCACGCAGGCGGAGTCACGCGCCTATCTGGCATCCTTGGCGGATAAGTCGCCGCCGGCGGATCTGTCGTCGCTCGCGCGGTTCGCACGCGCTTCGCGCGATCTGGCAGTCGCGGCGCGCCCTCTGGGCGGGGACGAGGTAACTCATGCGTTCGCCGTCCTGGATGACGTCTCGGCTGGCAAGAACACCATCCGCACCACGGTCCATGATATGACCGACCGCAAAATCTATTTCAGGACCGTGGGCCACCCCAACATAAAGTCGATCACGCTGTCAAGCCTAGATTTCTCGCCGCGATCGCCGGTGATGGTGCTTGATCTGGACGCGCCTTTGGCGGGCGATGCGACAGACAAGTTTAGGCCGTACAGCCGCGCCGCGAACCGAGACATCGCGCGGGCCTTCTTCGATATCGTGGTCCACCCCATCGTGCCTGCACGCCAGAAGCTCGACCAGGAATTGGCGGCAGCGGATATGAGTGAGACCCAATATGTCGACCTCCTCGCCGCTTATCCGGAGACGACGCGAATCGTCGGGCCCTAGAGAGTAGAACGGCTCAGCGATTGAATTGCCCAACGGGATCTGTGTTATGTCAGTCATTCGTCAGGGCAACCGTGCTGCCGACCGAATAGAGCCCGCCAACGCCGATATCGGGCGAGGGGAGTTGGCGCGCACCAGCTTTTCCGGTAAGAATTCGGAAAGAACGGTTCACGAGGGCCGCTTCATAGTTTTGGACTCAAAGAATCGTCTTCTGAATCCTATGAATGAGGTTCATTGATGAGAAATTCATTGTGGGAGGGTGGCCGCACGCTGTTCCTGGTGGTGTCTCTTGTAAGCGGCGCGGCGAACGCGCAGCTGCTGAAGCCTCCTAAGTTTGAGCCGAAGTACAAAGTTCGAGTCGAGAAAAGCGTAATGATACCGATGAGCGACGGTACGCGACTGTCCACTGATCTATATATTCCCGAAGGCGCGGGCCAGAAGCTGCCGGCCCTCCTGGTGCGAACTCCTTACAACAAATCGGCGAATACGAACTGGAGCTTTCCGGACCCCGACTCCGTCGCCTACTTTTTCGCGAGCAACGGTTATGTGGTGGCGATTCAGGACGTACGTGGCAGGTATGAATCGGAAGGATCGTATGAGATTTCTTCTGCCGACTCAAAGGATGGGTATGACGCCGTAACTTGGATGGCGACCCAGTCGTGGTCCAACGGAAAGGTTGGAACCTACGGGTGCTCCTACCTCGGAGAGAATCAGATGGAAATGGCTAAGCTCAGGAATCCGCATTTGGCGGCGATGATTCCTCAGGCCGACGGGGGGAGCGACCGATACTTCGGTCTCATCAACGGGGGAGCGATCGAACTGGCATCTGGGTCTGGATGGATGCGTCACGAGGGAAGTAAGGTCTTCCCGAAATTTTCGCCGGAACTTCCGCATGACGAGTTTGTACAGGCCGCGAAATACTTCAATCTGCATCCGGTGTTGCCGGATGTCGACTTTCAGAAGGCGTGGCGCGAGCTGCCCTTAGTTGACATAGTGAAGATGACCGGCGCGCCTCCAAGCGATTGGGAAGCGGTGGTGTCGCACGCGCCGAGCGATTCTTGGTGGGATCATTTCGGCTACGTGAAACCGTCGGATCATTTCAATGTTCCTGCGCTACAGGTGAATTCTTGGTACGACATCGCAATCGGCGATACGGTCCGAATGTACAACCAAATGCGCACGAACAGCGATTCCAATCTCGCGCGCGACAATCAGTTTCTAATTGTGTCGCCGACTTCGCATTGTCTCTCCGAACTCGCCACCGATCACACGAAAGTCGGAGAGCTGGACCTCGGGGACGCCCAGCTTCCTTACTACACAATCTATCTAAGGTGGTTTGACCACTGGCTCAAAGGCGAAGACAACGGAGTCACCAGCATGCCGAAAGTTCAATTTTACACGATGGGAAAGAACGAATGGCGCAGCGCGGATCAGTGGCCTCCCGAGGGTACTCGGTTCACAAAATACTACCTCCACAGCGATGGGCACTCGAACAGTCGGTTCGGAACCGGCATTCTGACCATAGCCGAGCCCGGGGACGAAGCCTCCGATCGTTACACGTACGATCCCAGCACACCGGTGCCGACGCTCGGAGGGCCATTGTGCTGCACGGGCACTCGCGACGCGGTTCCTGGGGCTTACGATCAGTCGGAGCTCGAGACCCGCGAGGATGTGCTGGTTTACACGACGCCGGTCCTGAAACAGGGAGTCGAAGTTACTGGACCGCTTCAGGTGGTTCTCTATGCCTCTTCGTCCGTTCCCGATACAGACTTCACGGCCAAGCTGGTGGACGTGCATTCCGATGGAAAGGCATACAACATCCAGGATGGCATCTTGCGGGCGCGATACCGGCAAGGGTATGACAAGCCCACTTTAATGGAACCGAGCGGCGTGTACGAGTTGACGATTGATCTTCAGGCGACCAGCAACTATTTCGCGGCGGGTCACCGGATTCGCCTTGAGATTTCGAGCAGCAATTTCCCGCGGTTCGACCGGAATTTGAACACGGGAGGGAATAATTACGGCGAGACGAAATGGCAAGTGGCAAACAACGAGATTCATCACGCGAAGGCGCATGCATCCTATTTGCTGCTGCCCGTCTCGCCATGATCCTCCTCCACTGCGGCTCGGATTACGGATTCATTGCGGCCACAGTCAAGCGATGCGAGCAGAAACTTCATCGACAATCGTTGTTCGCTCGATGCAGGAGGATGATCGCAAGCAAGTAATGGCGTTGCATTCCGAGACGTTTCCTTTTCGTGAGCATCTCGCGAAGCGGTGTCGATTTGTACGGGCGCAGAATACCCGGGTATTAATTAATAGAAGACGGACAGATCAAAGCAATGCCATATCCACTGGCTCGAGGCAGTTTTTCGGTTCCAGAGCTATGACTTCTGCCGGAATTGTCGGAGTAAAACTGAGGCCGAAGCGCTGCAGATAAGGATATGGAATGCGGCCGATGAAAGCGGTACTGGGCGAAGTTTTGCGAACGTCAAATTGCGCTATCAATAAGCGCCGGAGCAAAAATAGACCGCATCGCGTCGCTGTTGCGGGGTGATGCAGCGGGAAAAAGTAGAGACTGCCGGATTTTGATTGCACGAAGTTGTTGTCGTAAAAAGTTGCTGTGTGAAACACCGGAGGGATGTACCAGCTGGAGGTCTACGGGCGTGTACAGCGGTTCTGGAGGAGGGCAGAAGTCAACGGCCGGTAGCGCGGGACTTCGGACTGGCGCGCACGACGGTACGCAAGATGTTTGGTTATTCGATTCCGCCAGGCTACCACCGAAAAGAGCCAGCGAAGCGACCCAAAGTGGGGATGTGGGTGGGCGTGATCGACGTGATTCTGGAAGAAGACAAGACCAAACCAGCCAAACAGGGGCACACCGCCCAGCGGATCTTCAAACGTTTGCGAGCGGAGCACCCGTTCCACGGTGGTTACACGATCGTGAAGGACTAAGTGCGCGCCGCGACGCTGAGCAGTCGGAAGATGTTCATTCGGCGACGCGTGCTCCGGGAACGGCACAGGCCGACTTCGGTGAGGCGCCGGTGATCGTCGGTGGCGAACGAACGGAAGGCCCACTACTTCGTGATCGACCCGCTATACTCGAGCTACTGTTCCGTTATGGCGCCGCTGTTTGCATTACAATAGACAACAAAATCGTTGTCAATAGTACTGCATACATGAGTTTTAACGAGGCTCTTCTCGCGAATTGACGATAAGGAACTAGCAAAAAGCTTTGGGAGTCTCGGTCGCATCCATAAAGAGACAACTCCGATCAGCGGGTGACAAATGACTTCGATTCGAAAAGTAGGAATTGTCGGAGCGGGAACCATGGGCAGACGGATTGCTTTCAGCTGCATCTTGGGCCGGCGCCAAACTTTGCTCTGGGACGCAGCTCCGGGAGTCGCGGCTGATGCTTTCGCGGTCGTTCATTCGATGGTCGCAGACCGTGTGCGCGACGGACGCCTGCCGCAAGAAGCCGAGTCCAGCATCCGCCTGCTGACGGTCGTTCCGTCTCTTCGCCAGTGTGTCGAGGATGTGGACCTCGTGATTGAGTCTGTGTCTGAGAGCGTCGAATTGAAACGGCAAGTCTTTTCCGAGATTGACAAACACGCCCCCCCCCGCACGTTGCTGGCAACGAACTCTTCCTCGATTCCGGGATCCTGGCTGGCTTCCGCGACTCGGCGCCCCGAGAGCATTTTCAACGCAAATTTTGGCACGCCGGATCACAGAAAGGTCGAAGTCATGGGCAACCCGAAGACCTCGCAGGAAACTCTGCAATCGGCGGTTGGCTTCCTGCGGGACATTGGGCTGGTTCCAATTCTTGTCCGCGGTGAAATCGTTGGCTACGCAACGAACCGAATCTGGCGCGCCATCAAGAAGGAGGTTCTCTTTCTTCTCGATAGGGGCTACTTGAATGCGGAGGAAATTGACTGTGCGTGGATGCTGGATTGGGGGACACCTATCGGTCCCTGCGGCCTCATGGACAAAGTCGGGCTCGATGTTGTCCGCGATATCGAGATGATCTATTACAGCGCTAGCGAAGATCCCTCCGATAAACCTCCGGAGCTGCTGCATAAAATGATCCAGGAGGGCAAGCTCGGAGTGAAATCCGGAATCGGTTTCTATAAGTATCCGGATCCTGCCTACAGCAAGGAAGGTTTTCTGAACGGAAGGAATTCCATGAACAAAAAGACATAAGCCCTCTGCGACCGCATGAGCGATGAATGGTCGGCCAGGGCAAGAGCCGAAGCACTAGTTGAAACACGAGATTTGATTGAGCGGGTCGCGTTGAGTTTCACTTGGACGAACTCGGCCGGACCAGCGGCGCCGCAACGCTGCGCTTTGCCGCGGTCCACGATTCCTTCTGGACGGTGAGATGCTCTATCCGCCGGAAATCTCAGGTAATCGCGGAATCGTGATCGCAACCAGTGTGGCCGAAGTCAAGAAGACAACCGAGGTACAAAACACCCATAAAACGGCCTTTCGCACGGACCTGGCAGTAGGAAAGGATCTCGCCACTTTTGTTCGCGGACGCGATCCTTTTACTCTCGGCGCGATCATGGCAGAGATGGATGGATTCGCTCCGTCCAACTCCAGCATCAAGGCGGCGCTGGAAATGGCAATCTGGGATATCTGTGGCAAGCTCGCGGGGCAGCCGGTGTACAAACTGCTCGGAGCTTATCGCGACTCTTTCGAAACCGACATCACCATCGGAATGGGTTCACCGGCCGAGATGGCAAACAAGGCGACCAAGTACGTCCAGGATGGGTTTAAAACGCTGAAGATCAAGCTCGGAGATGGCCCCGAGCCGGATACACAGCGCATGAAAGCAATCCGTGACGCCATTGGCTACAGTATTAAACTTCGCACCGACGCCAACCAGGGCTGGACTCCGGCGGAGACCGTCCGTGCGCTGCGGATGATGGAGAAATACCAGATGCAAATCTGCGAGCAGCCGGTTCCGTACTGGGATGTAGAGGGCCTGAAATTCAGCCGGGATAACTCGCCGACGCCGATTATGGCGGATGAGTCCGTGCACACGCCGCACGACGCATTTGCAGTGGTCCGTGAAAACGCAGTGGACTGCATCAACATAAAACTGATGAAGGCGGGGGGCATAATGCGGGGCGCGCAAATCGCCACGGTGGCCGCCAGTGCCGGAGTCACCTGTATGGTGGGCTGCATGGAGGAGACCCGCCTGGCCTTGACGGCAGGCGCTCACCTGGTGTGCTCGCAGAAAAACATCGTTTATGCCGACCTGGATGCGTTCTTTGAGCTTTCGGTCGATCCCGTGATTGGCGGAATGCAGGTGAAGGATGGAATCGTTACCCTGCCCAAGACACCCGGACTGGGAGTGGACATCGACCCTGCCTTCCTCAGCAAGCTTCACCGTATTTGATAAGGAGTGAAACACCGGGCCTTTGCTGGCTCCGGCAAGGCGGAGCCCAGCAAGCCTGTTTCCTGGGTTTTACCCACACTCGACAAACGGTATTGGAGGCGGCAAAGGCAAATCGAAAGTGCGCATGCTGTCTCATTAGCAGATCGACTTCCATCCTCGTCTATAGGAGCAAATGATCCTCAACCAGATCCTTTCTGAAAAACCATGCACGTGGATACCTGACGATACTCACAGGCCTGCTGCTTCTGGTGGCATTGTTCTGCATCGGGATGTGGGCGCAGCCCTCGCGTCCGGCGTTTCCACCCGTGAAGCCGTCAGTTCCAGCAGCAGTTGCGCCAGCCCAGTCGGCGCCCACGAGTTGACCGCGGTCGACCTCGAAGCTTTTCTCGATGGCCTGATGCCCGCTCAGATTGAACGGGAAGATATCGCCGGCGCCGTGATTGCGGTGGTCAAAGACGGGCAGGTCATTTTCGCCAAAGGCCACGGATACTCCGACATGTCCAAGCGCACGCCCGTACCCCCGGACAGTACGATGGCACGCAGACGTTATCAGCACCCGACGCCAAAGCGTCGCGGAGCATGGTGGACGCTCCGGTTTCGCCAGGACGAGATCGTCAACGGGAAGCTAACGCGAGAAGTGATCACTGAGGTTAAAACAGAATCACATCGTGCATCTGCTGGAACTATCGCGCTGGAGTTGGCCAGCATCGGTAGCTTCAGATGATTTCATTTTGAAAGCAGCGTGTCTCGAACACGGCGTCACAAGGCAGTGGTCTGATGAGAAGGGGCATAAACTAGCGAGTTGGTGTCCTGGCGATGGGGACCCACCGAGCTAGCGAAGCGCCCGAAGCCTAGCGCGCCCCGGCCTGCTATTACTACTTGGTAACGAGGGCAGTTTCAAAATGCTCCACCTCTTATCCCGCTTTGGATTAGGGACCGTGTTGCCGAGCGATGGCTACTTCAGTTCCCTGCCTTCGATGGCGCCGGTTGGCGCCTGAAGTCGCCCACGCCCGGGATTAGAACCTGTTCCACCTCTCCCAGCGGATTTAGCACGAACGACGCAAGCCTGCATTCAATGCGCAGATTCGGATTGTTGTCGCGCCAGAGAGTGCGGAAGCTATCGTATTGCCAGTGCTGAAGATCGGCGGTGAGGCCGAGATCCTTGAACCGCAAGACAAGCGCGCCATTCTCGACATTCACTTCAGCAGGCCCATAGAGTGGATTGATATATGTGCCTGCGTAGCGTGAGAACTCCAGGGTTGGCTTCGTGCCTGGGACGCGATGATCCTGCTCGTCGCGGACCTGCTGCGCGAATTGGTCCTCTTCATGCTTCTCCGCGGTCCAGATAATCGAACTCCAGTCCTGCACTGGCTCGCCCAGGTCGGTGTCGATGATGTGATACATCAAGGTGGTGGGGTAGAAGCGCGCGGTATTGGACATCACGACCCAGCCGAGCTTGCGGTCGGGCATGAAGCCGATCATGCACATCATGCCGTCCGTCCGCCCGCCGTGGTGGATGATCTTGTGCCCGCGATAATCATTGATGAACCAGGCGAGACCGTAGGTGGCGAAGCTCGCTTGCGGCGCCAATCCGATCAGCATCGAATGTTCGTTGGTTCTGATCAGCATCTGCGGCTGGTGCATCTCATCGGAAACGGCCTTGCTGAAGAATGTCCGCCCGCCCAGCGTGCCGTCGTTCATCTGCAGCCGCACCCAGCGCGCCATATCGCCGACAGTGGAAAGAATCGATCCTGCGGGACCGGCATTATCTAGGTTAATGAGCGGGATTGGTTGCATCTTCCCGTCAATGACGGTGTGCGCGGTTGCAATGTCCGCTCCCGCAGGCAGCGCGTGATTGGAGATTACCGTCGCGTTCATTCCCAGCGGGCGAAAGATGCGATCGCGCACGAAGTCGTCCCAGCTGCCGCCGGTCACCGCTGGTATGATTTGGCCGGCAGTGATGAACATCAAGTTCTGATACTGCCAGCGGGAGCGAAGGCTGGCTTCCTGCTTCAGATAGCGCAACCGGCGGATGATCTGGTCGCGGTCCAACTTCGTCCCCCAGAACAGGAAATCGTTCGGCGCGACATCGGTGCTATGCGTGAGCAGGTCGCGGATGGTGATTTCACGCGTGACATACGGATCCTGCACCTGGAAAACCGGAAGATACTTGTTGACCGGATCATCCCACTTGAGTTTGCCTTCGTCCACCAGCATTCCAAGCGATGCGGCTGTGAAAGCTTTGCTTGCGGACCCGATGGCGAACAGTGTGTTCGTGTCAATTGACTCCGACCCACCCTTGGTTTTAACGCCGTAGGTTTTCAGGAAAACGACATCGTCGTTCTTGATGACAGTGATCGCAACCCCCGGCACATCCCACTGCTGCATCGAAGAGCGAATGTACGGGTCAAGCGAGCTCCAGTCGGCCGACTGTGCAAGGCAAGAGACCGCGCTAACAACAGTGATCAATAACACGAGAACGGCGCGATGACGTCTCAACGCATTACTCCTTCTGCTTTTCGGGCGCATCGGGCACAACCCCAGCGCTCAAGCCTAAACCAGAATTTCCTTTTTGCCCTCGAGAACGACACCATGATACCCCCATCTCGCCTGACCCACCACCGCCCGGCATGGCGCCGCTTCTCTGCCAGATTTTGTACCCGACGAGTGGCTTCACTATCGGGTGACAAACGGCGCAGCTTGTCGCGATACAGCAACAATATATCCAGCAGCAGATCGGCATCCCGAGGATCATCCTTGGCGCCTGACTGATACAGCGCGTCTCGCAAATTGGCAGATATCGTCGAAGGCACCGGGAACAGATGCAAGGGCTCATACTTGCTGAGCATGAACACCAGAGTTCCCCGCGATTATTCCACCGCCACCGCGATCGGACGATTGGCAAATCGTTGACACAGCTGACCGGCCCAGGCCTCTACGGTTTCCGGGCTATGTTCCAGCTCGCCGCGTTCGCGCTGCTCCGAGGGGGCCGATTGCAAGCACCAGACATGCATCCGATCGGCCCAATCAATGCCTACCGAGGCAGCAAACTGTGGCTCTTGCACGGAGTCGACTTCTAACAATAGGTAACTAATCCTCCCTCTTTTGTGGAAACCTCGAATTGCGCAACCACAACCTCCATGCAGGCAGCTTTGTTTCCCGCGAAAGTAGGACCCATCGTCCACTCGCCGCGTATGCGCCGCTAGCGTTGCAACCGCAATCGGGGGCAAAAACTTGCGAATACATGTCACCGTGGTGACCGGCTCCACTCCAGCACCTCTGTGGACTCCGCCGCCTGCGAGTTGGGCATGAAGTCGAATGGGACTTCCTTCAGCCGCGCAGGGCTTTCCAGGTCCCTCGACTGATCCTCGTAGTGCGGCGAGGCAGGATCGACGCTCTGGCCATAATTGTGTGCGCTGAAGCTGCGGATCGGGTCACCGAGCTGAACCAGACGTAGCGCGCGCGATCCGGCAACAGCACGGTAGGTTTTCGTATTGGCCGCCTTGGAAGGCGAGAAGGCGCGCAAGGTTTGGACGCAGGCGTACGCCTGGCTTTCCAGTTTGGTGCACTGCTCCGGAGGCACGAGCAACGACGGCGCGCCGCCGAGAGGCCAATCCTGCGTCCCCCTACCGATTCGGAACAGGGCGCCGAATGGGCGATCCGATCCACCGACCGCGCTGGCCTGCCGGCGCACGGCTTCCTCGACTGCGTCAATAATCTTGACGCCGAGCACGCTTGAGGGCGCTCGTCCCTGCTCGACCGTCTCCACTAGGTCCTTGCGTTCGGAAGGATTCACGCTCTCCCAGAGCGCCGTGCGCCAGAACAGATGATTGAGGGCGGCCACGGAGCCAGCGCTCGCCTGGCCATCGAAGGTAGTGAGGCGCGCAAGCACAGCCCGGCCCTCAGCCGACAACCCGGCCGTTAGGTCTGGATTTCTGGCGACCGCGCTCGCAAGCAGACGCGTCCAGGATTCGGCGCCGAACCAGCCTTCGTCGAGCGCCAGGGCCTTAGCCTGGTCCAGCGTCAGCCGATCAGAGCTGCGAAGCACCTGCAGTATCCGTTCGCCCCGGGCGCGCATCTGCAGGCTGGGCACGTCATTGAGGATGTAGGCCGGATATACGGACTTGTGATCCGCCATACCCGGCATCAGCCCCGGCGGATAGTTAGCGTTCTGAAGGATGCCTTCCGGTGGGTCGCGAATGAGCAGAAGATCGGTATAGGGGTGATCTCCCTGCCAGGCGGTACGGGGATCGTCGCCCGCGACCGGGACGCTCCAATCGATCGAGGGGTTGCGCCTTGGCGTTCGGCCAGCGCGCAGGTAGGCAATCGAGCCAAGGCTATCGCCGACGACGAGATTTTGCGGGAACAGGCCCTGCCGCCTATTTGCCTTCAGCACTTCATCTGTCGTGCGGGCGCGGATCATCGCATCGAGCTGCTCGTGAAGGCCGCCCGCGTCGTCGAAGTAGGGCGTCGAGACGGCGAAGGCCCAACGGTCGTTGCGCGCGATGATTGGCGCGGGGCGCCCATTGATCTGGGCGTATTCGAATGTTCGGCGCACCGGCTCCGCCCCCGCCACGGCCAAGACGACGTCGCGCCGCTCGAAGCTTGCGGTCTTGCCATGCACCACGTAGGAGCCATCCGGCGCGATCGGGAGGCGATAGCATGTGGAGACGGACGGTCCTCCGGTAGTGAGGCCCCAAGCCACCTTCGGCGTATGGACCAGAACCATGGCTGAGCCGATGGCGTATCCGCCGACGTCCAGAGCGCCCGCTCTCATCGTGAATTCGTAGAAGAGGCTGCCGTCCACGTCGCCGTGGGGGTCGCTGAGCACGATGGTGCGTCCGTCCGCCGTGTGCTTTCCGGACACCACCCAGGCGTTCGACGCCGACGGCAGGGCTGTTTTTGGCACCACGCCATCCGGCTTCACCCCCTCCTTGGCGCATGCCCGCATGCCATCGTCGATGTCAAAAAACCAGAGCAGCGACCGGGTTAAGGCGATCGGTTGCCACGGCTGGACTTGCGGAGCCCACGCCGGCATCTTCTCGGGATGATCCGTCATGAAGCGGCGGATGCCGGCGATAAACGCCTCCTGCTGGCGACGCACTCTCGGCGACAGTCGGGCGTAAGCTAGCTTCGCTTCCTCGGCGTGACGCCAGCGGGCGGCTTCAATATCGAGCGGCAGGACGGACTCACCGAGAGGTTTCGCATCTTTTCCAAACGCTGCTGAGCCCTTTCCTTCCGCGACTAGAAA
>Ga0208455_1000322_pt1 | contig 24167 bp, 28 predicted proteins | sample June2015DPH_4_50_FD_184690 | JGI IMG/M metagenome (GOLD analysis project Ga0208455, IMG submission 184690) | Peatland microbial communities from SPRUCE experiment site at the Marcell Experimental Forest, Minnesota, USA - June2015DPH_4_40... | ecosystem: Environmental > Terrestrial > Soil >... | reverse complement strand
TACGCAAGATACGGAGCAGGACCCCGTAGAGTTTCGCACGGGTTGCTTCATAAAGCCGTTCGAATGCGGCCACGTCGCCCTTGGCGACGGCTGCGAGCAGCCAGACGAGTTCCGCCTGCATCAACATGACTGCCCCCGGCCCCGGAGACCCCCATGGGCGCCCTTACACGGGACTGATTATCGCCACGGAAGCAGGCGCTCGTCGAGAGCGAAACGGGGTAAAGGGATGCCGAAGCGGCAGATATTTCTCCGCTCACGGCTCAAAGCGGCCGTCCAGCACCGCAGACAAGACGCAAAGACTCGGCCCCGCTGGCGCGGCGGACGAGCGGGTCGCAGTGACCGGTAAGGTTCAGGCCGGCGCGCTGCCGCGCACGCGCATGAGCCCGAGCGCATCAAGCTCGGTTTGCTCGCTGGCGGCTTCCGCTCCGCGCTCGCGCATCTGGTCGCGCTCGTCGAGCAGCTCGACCTTCTTCAGCTCGTCCAATGCGTCGTCGAGCGCCAACTTGGCGTCTTCAAGCTGGGTCCGCAGTTCGTCGGCCGAGCGCTTGAGATTCTCGCGCCGCCCGATCGCAGCTTTGGCGTAGGTTGGATAGGCAAAATGCCCAGGATCGTGGATGCCGGCGCGGTCTTGCTCGACCCGGATCTCGCGCTCCAAATCGGCAGCCATACGGTCGAACTCGGCGATCATGGTCTCGATTTGCGCGACCTTGCGCCGTTTCTCGTCGACTTGAAATTTTTTCAAGCGAATAAGCGTCTCACGGGACTTCATCGACTGCTACTCCCCCGAAGCCGCGGGCCCATGGCGCCGCAAGGCCCCACCACGCGGCGCCACGGATCGCAATCATGCCACGATAACGTTAGCGTTCGGTTTCCGAGCCGGGCGTCATCGGGTCGAAACGTCTTGGTTGGGTGTCGGCGCCGCGCCGGCCGTCGCCACCGCCATGGTTACCTCCCAGGTGCGGCTCTTAACGCTGTGTTTACCCGGGCCGTTAATCATTGCGCCGTCCTTGGGATCAAGGGGAGGCTCGTCCAGCCACGATGGAGAGCGAGTCTCAAGAGTCGGTTAGCGCCGAACCTTAACCTGGAAGATGAGCGCCCGCGTGGCTAGAAAACCACTTTTTCGCAAGACCTTAAGGCGATATTCTGGAATTTGCCGAAGGAATACTTGCATAAGGGAATCAGGTTTTGTTAACCATATCGCGTTTACACTTTCGAATCAGTTTGTCCCAAGGCGTTTTTCGGGGGCCGCCGCTGGGGCGTGCCAACCTTAAGCCGCGCGGCGAGGAAAGGGACTGGCATGCGCGTATTGCTGATCGAAGACGATAGCGCCACGGCGCAATCGATCGAGTTGATGCTCAAGTCGGAAAGCTTCAACGTCTACACGACCGATCTCGGCGAGGAAGGGATCGATCTCGGCAAGATCTACGACTACGACATCATCCTGCTCGACCTTAATCTGCCGGATATGTCGGGTTTCGAGGTGCTGCGCAGCCTGCGCGTCTCGAAGGTCAAGACGCCGATCCTGATCCTGACCGGCCTCGCCGGCATCGAGGATAAGGTCAGAGGCCTGGGCTTCGGCGCCGACGACTACATGACCAAGCCGTTCCACAAGGACGAGCTGGTGGCGCGCATCCACGCCATCGTGCGGCGCTCCAAGGGTCACGCCCAATCGGTCATCCAGACCGGCGATCTCGTCGTCAACCTCGATACCAAGACCGTCGAGGTCAGCGCCGCGCGCGTGCATCTGACCGGCAAGGAATACCAGATGCTGGAGCTGCTTTCGCTGCGCAAGGGCACGACGCTGACCAAGGAAATGTTCCTCAACCACCTCTATGGCGGCATGGACGAGCCGGAGCTGAAGATCATCGATGTCTTCATCTGCAAGCTGCGGAAAAAGCTCGCCAATGCCTCGAATGGCAAGAACTACATCGAAACGGTGTGGGGCCGCGGCTACGTGCTGCGCGAGCCGATCGAGGACGAGGCGAAAATCTCCGCCTGAACTCGCTCATTCGGAAAAACAAAACCCCGGCCGGCGGCCGGGGTTTTTGCTTGTGGTTCCACCATCCTCCGCCGCCACGCGGGGCAGCAAAACATAGCTTCATCCCACGCCGCTGACCGCCACCAAGCGTGGTACGGGCCTCTCAGCCGCCGGCGGGCTATATGCCCGCGGATTCGGCACATAGAGGCCGCGCACCTCCGCCACCACCTTGAAGCTGTCGGTCAGTCCGACCACGGTCTCCGCCGCGCCGAGCACCAGGTAGCCGTCGCCGGCGACGACGCGGGCGAGGCGATTGAGCAGGCTGATTTTCGTCTCCTGGTCGAAGTAGATCAGCACGTTGCGGCAGAAGATCAGGTCGAACGTGCCGAGACGGGAGAAATCGGACAATAGGTTGAGCTGCTGGTATTTCACCATGGACCGAATTTCGGGCGCGATCTGCCACATGTCGCCGATTTGGGTGAAATATTTGATCAGCATCTGGATCGGCAGGCCGCGCTGCACTTCGAACTGGCTGTAGATCCCCTGCCGCGCCTTCTCCAGCACCTCGCTGGAAAGGTCGGTGGCGACCACATCGATGCGCCATCCGGCGATGTCGCGCTGCATCTCTTTCAGCAACATCGCCAGCGAGTAAGGCTCCTGGCCGGTCGAGGCGGCCGCGCACCAGATGCGAATGATGCGCGAGCTTCGCCGCGCCGCGGTCAGCGCCGGCAGCACCGTGGAGCGGAAATTCTCGAACGGCAGCTTGTCGCGAAAGAAGAATGATTCGTTGGTCATCATGGCTTCGACGACGGTCGTCATCAGCGCCTCGGCATTGCCGCGCTTGAGCGCAGCCACCAGACCGCCGAGGCTGCCGAGGCCGGCCTTGCGGGCGACCGGCAACAGGCGGCTCTCGACCAGATACTGCTTGTCGGCGGAGAGGACGAGGCCCGAGCGCCGCTTGAGGCATTTGCGCAAAAAATCGTAGTCGAGCGGCGTCACGAGCGATCTCCGCAGAACAGGCTGTTGACCTTTGCGGCGATCCCATCGATCGGCAGCACGGCCGAGCACAAGCCGGCCCGCGCCACCGACCGCGGCATGCCCCACACCACGCTGGTCGCTTCGTCCTGAGCGATCACGCTGCCGCCGGCCGCCACAATCTCGGCGGCGCCGCGCGTCCCGTCGCTGCCCATGCCGGTGAGCACAAGCGCGAGACTGGCCGCGCCCCATACCGCGGCCGCCGAGGACAGCAGCGGATCGACCGCCGGCCTGCAAAAATTGATCGGCGGATCGTCGCCGAGCGCGATCGCGGGGCCGTCGCGGCCGCGCACGACGCGCATATGGCGGCCGCCCGGCGCCACATAGATGCTGCCGGGAACAACCACTTCGCCCTGCACCGCTTCAAGCACGCGACGGCTGCTGCTGCGCGCGAGATGTTCGGCCAACACCGCGGTGAAGGTCGGCGGCATGTGCTGGGTGATCAAAATCGGCGCCCGCTCGATCGCGGCGCCGAGCTGTCCGATTAAGATGGTGAGCGCCTGCGGGCCGCCGGTCGAGGACCCGATCAGCAATACCCGCGGCAGACAGTGCGCGAACGGCCGCAGGCTGAATGCGGGGGCCTCGGCCTGCAGCGGCACGCTTTCGCGCAGCCGCGGCGCCAGCAGCGGCTGGCTCGCGATCGCACCAGCCCTGCCCTGGCGCGCCAATAAGCGGCCGCCAAGATTGCGGATTTTCTCGATCAATTCGTGCTGGAACGCCGCCAACATGCCGGTATCGGACGCGGCCCCAGGCTTCGGCACATAATCAGCGGCGCCGAGCGACAGCGCCCGCAAGCTCACTTCGGCGCTCCGCCGCGTCAGCGCCGAGGCCATGATCACCACCAGATCCGGCTTCTTGTTCAGCAGCAGCGGCAGCGCCGCAATGCCGTCAAGCTCCGGCATGTCGACATCGAGGATGACGACGTCAGGATGATGCTGTTCTATTTGATCGACCGCCTCGCGTCCGGTGCGCAGGCAGGCGATGACGGTCATATCCGGTTCGGCGTCGATCCAGCGCGCCGACAGGCGGCGCGCGACAATCGCATCGTCGACGATCATCACGCGGATGCGCCGGTCGAGGGCGGTCGACGGACCGACCTCGGTGGCGCGGACGATACTCATGGTACTGGGATTTTCGACACGCAACTCGGCACCCGGACATTGTCCAACGCGACACTCGCTCGGCGTTGGCTGCTCAGATCAGTCCGACTTCCTGGAACTTTGCCTCGACGATGTCTCGGTCGAACGGCTTCATGATGTACTCATTGGCCCCGGCGTGCAGCGCCCGCGCGATGTGCGCGACATCGTTTTCGGTGGTACAGAACACCACCTTCGGTCGGTCGCCGCCGGGCAAGCGGCGCAAAACTCGCAGGAAGTCATAGCCATCCATTTTCGGCATGTTCCAGTCGAGCAGGATGGCGTCCGGCAGTTGCTGGCGGCAGGCCTCAATGGCCTCTTCGCCGTCCTCTGCTTCCGTGATCTGAAAATCGAGCCCTTCGAGAATGCGCCGCGCCACCTTGCGGATGACACTGGAGTCGTCGACCACCAAGCACGTCTTCATTGTGTCCTCGCTTCACGCTTCGCGGGCGAAACCCGCTTTGTTCCTTCGTCACGTCCCTTGCCAAGCATCCGGGCCCGCCGGCTTACGCCGCCTCGGCGGCGCGCAGGTCCAGCACCCGGTCGACGTCGAGCACGACAAGAAGCTCGCCATCGAGCCGGTAGACGCCGGCGGATAGTACGGCGAGCTTGCGATCGAGATTGATCGGATTCGGCTCGCATTCCGTTACCGAAAGCTTAAGCACCTCGCCGACCGCATCGACCAACAGGCCGAACGATTCGCCCTTGGCTTCGATGCCGATCGCCATCGGCGCGTCGCCCTCCTGGTGGCGGACGTCGAGCCGGTGGCGCATATCGATGACCGTCACGATGCGGCCGCGGAGATTGAGCACGCCCGCCACCTCCGCTCCGGCGAGCGGAACGCGGGTGATGCGCGAGGGTTTGAAGACGTCCTGGACCCGCGCGATCGGCAGCCCGAACAACTGACCGGCGATGGTGAACGTGACGAATTCGGTGAGATCGGTTTGATCGTGCATGGCCTGCTGTCACGCCGCCTGATGGAGGTCGGCGCTTTGCTCCTTGATCGCCGCGATGAGGCCGGTGCGATCGAATTTGGCGACAAAATCGTGGAACCCGGCGCCCCGTCCGCGTTCGATTGTCTCGGCCGAGACCATGGCCGAGAGCGCGATGACGGGAATGGCGGCGGTAGCCGGATTTTCGCGCAACGCCCTGGCGAGGTCGAAACCGTCCATGTCCGGCATCTCCATATCGGTAACGACAATATCGGCCCGAGTGCCGCTCTTGATGGCCGCGAGCGCCTGCGCCGCCGATGCGAAGGCGACGACCTGATAGCCGGCGGCCTTGATCAGCGGCGCGAGCAGGTCGCGGAAAAACGCCGAATCGTCGACCAGCAGTACCTTGCGCGCGACCCGCGCCGCCGGTTTTTCGCGCTGCAGGAACCAGTCGGCATAGGCCTGCGGCAGATAATGGCCGATGTCGATGATCTCGGTGGCGCTGCCTTTCACCACGGCGTAGCCGAGCACGCCGGGACGCTCGCTCGCCACTTCGATATCGAGCCGCTGCTCCACGATGTCGATGATCTCGTCGACGACCAAGCCCATGGAGCGGTCCTGATCGGAAAACACCAGGATCGGCTGCGCGCCGTCCTGCTTGATGCCGGTCTGTGTGTTGATGCGCACGAGTGGCATCAGCTGTTCGCGATATTGCACGAGGTGGCAGCCGTCGGAGTTTTCGATGCGGCTGCAATCGATCTCCTCTAGTCGGGAGACAAGCGAGAGCGGGACGGCCTTCGGCTGCTGCGATCCGGCGCGGAACACCAATAGCGGCGTCAGTTCCTCGTTGTCGGCCTTCTCCCCGTCCTCGACCTTGGCATTGTCGATCGGCAACAGCGACGTAGCGCGACCAAGCGCCTGCGCGATGCCGTTCGGGTCGATGATCATGATCACCGCGCCGTCGCCGAGAATCGCGGTGCCGGAAAACGCCGCGATGTGCCGCAGGTTCGACGACATCGGCTTGATCACGATCTCCTCGGTGTGGAACACGCCGTCGACGACGATGCCGAAGACATGGCTGCCGACCTGCGCGACGACGATGAAGCCGTGGTCGCCGTCGCTTTCGCCGAGCCGCAGGATTTCCTTGAGTTTGATCAGCGGCAACAGCTTGTCGCGCAGTCGCAGCACCGGCGTATCCTTGATTCGCTCGATCCGGTGTTCAGCGCTGCTGCCGGTCCGCACCAGCTCGAGCACCGAAAGTTGCGGGATGGCGAAGCGCTCGCCGGCCGTTTCGACGATGAGGGCGGAGACGATCGCCAGCGTCAGCGGAATCTTGATCGTAAAGGTCGTGCCGACGCCGGCAGCGGATTTCAGATCGACCGTGCCGCCGATCTGTTCCATGTTGGCGCGCACCACGTCCATGCCGACGCCGCGGCCGGAAATGCTGGTGACGCGCGCGGCGGTGGAGAAGCCGGGCGCAAAGATCAGGTCGCAGATCTCCGCCTCGGATTTCGCCGCAATCTCCGCCTCGCTGGCGAAGCCCTGCTCGATGGCCCTGGCCCTTATGCGCGCCATGTCGAGACCGCGGCCGTCATCGCCAATCTCGATGATGACATGACCGCCTTGGTGGCAGGCGGCGAGTCGGATCGTCCCCTTCGGCGTCTTGCCCGCGGCGCGCCGCTCGACGGGGCTCTCGATGCCGTGATCGGCACAGTTGCGGACCAAATGCGTGAATGGATCCTTGACCAGCTCGAGCACTTGGCGGTCAATCTCGGTGTCGCCGCCGTGCATCTCGAGCTCGATTTGTTTGCCCAGCTCGGCAGCAACGTCGCGCACGATACGCGGCAGTTTTTGCCACGCATTGCCGATCGGCTGCATGCGGGTCTTCATCACCCCTTCCTGCAGCTCGGCGGTGACGCTGGAGAGCCGCTGCAACGGCACGTTGAAGTCGGAATCCTCGTGGCGGCGGACAATCTCAAGGAGCTGGTTGCGGGTGAGCACGAGCTCGGAAACCGTGGTCATGAGCTGATCAAGCGTCTCGACATGGACGCGGATCGAATGGCTGGCGAACCTGTCGGCGCGTTCCTCGTCGGAGCGCTCGGCCGAGAACTTGTCGGCCGGTTGCTTCTCGGGCGTGACCGCCGCGGGCTTCACGCGCGGCTCGGCGACGGCGGCCGGTTGCGGCCTTGCGCTCGCCTCGGCGCCCGGAGCCGGTTGCGGCCGCATTTCCTCGAAATGCGTCAGACGATTGAGCTGTCCGATGAGATCGCCATCGTTGCCCGCCGGCTCGTGCTGGTGCGCCTCGATCTCGTTTAGAATGATCTTGATGCGGTCGATGGTGGAAAGAACCAGGGTGACGCTCTCGGTGGTGACCGGCATTCCGTCGCGGAATTTGCCAATCAAGGTCTCGGCGGCATGCGCCAGGGCGCCGAGCCGAGGAAGCGCGAGAAAGCCGCAGGTGCCTTTGATCGTATGGACGAGGCGAAAAATGTTGCCGAGGATGCTGCTATTGTTCGGCTCTTGCTCGAAGCGCACGAGTTCGACGTCGACCCGGTCGAGACTCTCATTGGTCTCGGTCAGGAATTCGCGGAGCAGCTCGTCCATACCAGGCGCCTCGTGCGCACACGCGCTTGCGCCGGTCAGCATTCCATGCGCCCTCGCCGCCAGCACGCAGAACGCGCGCTTTCGCCGCCAGGTGCCGGAGGCTGACCGACCGCCTGAGTGTGTTGCCTAAGGGTTTAATTTCGGTTGCGGCGGTACCCCATATCCGCTTCGAGGGCCGATTCTCCGCGCCGACCGACGGTTAGCGAGCCGTTAAGACAACCGTCGCGCTTTCGCTGCCGGCTGACAGCGTAAGCCCGCAATCCCGGGCCAGGATGCCCGCATAGAGAGGTTGAATGCCGTGAGCGTCGACGGTCTGCGCCGGCGTGCCGGCAAGCAGTTCGCTGGTGGCCGGGCTTAAACGGGCATTGAGGCCGGCAGCCGTGACCGCGAATCCCGCCTCGCTGTCCATTCCTGGGGCCGGATCGACCGTCAGCGTGCCGCCGCGTGGAATGGCCCCCGCGCCGATCATCAGCATGTTCAACAACAGCTTCACCCGGTTCTTCGCCAGGAATTGACGCGGCAGATTCCAGACCAATTTGGTCTTACTGTCCTCGAGCATCCCGCGCGCCACCTTCTCCGCATCGCCAAGATCGATCTGCGCGCCGGCCGATCCCGCCGCGCCGAAGGCCAGCCGACAGAATTGCAGTTTGGCCGAGGCCTGATAGGCGCTCTTCTTGATCAGATCGAGCGCAAAAGTCTTGGTTTCTTCGTCCTTGTCCTCTTCCATCACTTCGATGCCGTTGACGATCGCGCCCACCGGACTGATCAGGTCATGGCAAACGCGGGAGCAAAGCAGCGCGGCGAGGTCGAGGGCACCGATGGCAATCGGCCCGGAAACGGGTGCGGACATGAGAAGCTCCGCTCAATTGCGATGGGTTTCGTCCGTGTCACAGCCCGGCCGATTCGGCAATCGTGCCGTTTCCGCACGCGTATGCTAAACGGCATCCGCCTTTGCCCGGCGGCTGCGGTTGTCGCGCGATCGGGCCCCAAGGAGCGCCCGTGTCCACATTCGACCCCGCCGCATGCGCCGAACTGATCGAGGCGATGACCGCAACCAGCCTGGCCGCGGCGGACGCAATCCGGCGCTTGCACGGGCAAGGCAGCGTCCGCATCAAAGCCGACGGCTCGCCGGTGACGGCGGCGGACGAAGCCGCGGAGGCGGTGATCCACGACGGCCTGGCGCATCTTGCTCCGGCTTTGCCGGTCGTCTCGGAGGAACAAGCGGAGCGCGCGAAGCCGGCCATCACGAGCGCAAGCGTCATCCTGGTCGACCCGCTGGACGGCACGCGCGAATACATTGCCGGCCGCGATGAATACACGATCAATATCGCGGTGGTTTCCCATGGCGCGCCCATTCTCGGCGTCATTACGGCACCGGCCCTTGGCCTGATCTGGCGCGGTGTCGTCGGCCGCGGCGCCGAGCGGCTGGAATTTTCCTCGCGACAAACCTCAGCGCCGCACGCCATCCGCGCGCGGCCTCGCCCGGAGGGTGACCTCCTCGTCATGGTCAGCCGCTCGCATCTCGATGCGCGCACCGAGGCCTATCTCGAGGCCATGCCGCGCGCGCGGCGCCTTCCCTGCGGTTCCTCGTTGAAATTCTGCCGCCTGGCCGAAGGCGCCGCCGACCTCTATCCGCGGCTCGGGCCGACGCGGGACTGGGACGTGGCGGCGGGGCATGCGATCTTGGTGGCGGCAGGCGGCGCCGTGGTCGCGCCGGATGGCACATCCCTTATCTATGGCAGCCCGGCGCTGCGAATTCCGGCGTTTGTCGCCTGGGGCGATCCGGCCGCCGCCATGCCGATTGGCGGTTGAGCTAGCGCGGCGCATCCAGCGAACACTGCCATCCCGCGCGCACGGTACCGCTTCCGTTGTTGCCGTGCTGCGGTCATACTTTTGGCGAATCATCGATTGATTCGCATCGGCTTGCAGGCAGATCGCGGGCTACGCGGATGTGTGTCAGGGGTTAACCGGGGGACACTCGATGAACCTTGCCTTGCGGTGCGCCATGATCGCCCTGCTCGTTGCCGGCGTGGGAGCCACTTCGGCAGGGGCCCAAACCGCACCGCCGCCGGCAGCCGGTCAATCGTCCTCACTGCCGCCGCAGCCGCCGGCGACCAATCAGTTCTCGCCCGGTGAACTCATCGAAACCGGTCACCACTTCTTCGGCGGCGTGTCGCGCGGGCTGGCCTCGGTCGTTGAGAAGGCGGTCAGCCAGTGGGGGCAACCGAACGGTTATATCCTCGGCGAGGAAGCCGGCGGCGCCTTTGTCGGCGGCCTGCGTTACGGCGACGGCACGCTCTACACCAAGAATGCCGGCGACATGCGCGTGTACTGGCAAGGGCCGACGCTCGGCTTCGATGCCGGCGCCGACGGCGCGCGGACCATGATGTTGGTCTATAACCTGCCGCGCACCGAGGCGATCTTCGAGCGGTTCGGCGGCGTCGACGGCTCGGCCTATTTCGTCGGCGGCTTCGGCATGACGGCGCTGACGGCCAACGATATCGTGGTGGTGCCGATTCGCTCGGGCGTCGGACTGCGACTGGGGGCCAATGTCGGCTATGTCAAGTTCACGCCGCGGCCCACCTGGAATCCATTCTGATCGCTGGCTGCCGGCCTCGACGCGGCGCAACGCTCGGTGGCACCGAGTTTCTGGCGCCGCGGCCGTTCCCGGTTTAGGTTAATGCTTGGTGAACATGGTGCAGCCCCGCCACCGCGTGGCAAGGTGAGCGCGGACGGCGGGGCGGCTTAAAAGAGTGATCTCATGATCGAACCGATCATGTATTTCGGGATCGGATTCCTGGTTGCGGCGTTGCTCGGACTATTGTTCGTCCCGCTCGTGCATAACCGCGCCGTGCGCCTGACCATGCGGCGCCTGGAAGCGGCGACGCCGCTCTCGATCGCCGAAATCCGCGCTGACAAGGATCAGTTGCGCGCCGAGTTCGCCATGTCCACGCGCCGGCTCGAAATAAGCGTCGAGCAGATGAAGAACCGGACGACGTCGCAGCTCGCCGAACTCGGCAAGAAGACCGACGCCATCAACCAGCTCAAGAAAGAACTCGCCGAGAAGACGACCGCGATCGCGTCATTGGAAGGGCGCGAAAAGCACCTGCGCAATCAGCTGGGAGCTACCGAGGACGAGTTTGCGCTCAAATCGAGCGCGCTGCGCGAAGCCGAGCGCGCACTTGCCGACAGGGAGGCGGAGCTCGCCAAGCTGGTCGCCGAACTCGGCGAGCGCTCGACCCTGGCCGACAGTCAGCGCGTCGAGCTCGCTGCGGTGCGTACCCAGATCGAAACGATGAAGGTCAGCGTCGCCGATTACGAGCGCGCCGTGCGGATGACCGAAGACCGCCTCACGCGCGAGCGCAGCGACGCCGAGGCGGCGGCCAATCAATTGAACGAAGCTCGCGGCAAGCTCGACGAGCTCGCCGCGCACACCGCCGAGCTCGCGCGGCAGCTCGTGGCGCAGACCACCGAAGCGGAACTGCTCGGCCGCCGCGTGCAGGAGCTGGAAACGCGGCTCGGCGAGCAGGACCGCCTGCTGGCGGAGCGCGAATTCGAGATCGGCCAGCTGCGCGGTGAGCTCGCGACCGCGAGCAAGATCGGTCTGCGCGACGAGACGAACAATGCCAGCGGCGGCGATGCGGACCGGTTCCGCGCCGACATCAGCCAACTCGAAGCGCAGCTCGCCGCCGCGCTCGAGGAGCGCGGCAAGCTGCAACGCGAGATCGTCACCATGAAGCGCGACGCGGAAACGACCTGGGCGGCCGAGCGGGTCGAGAACGCGCTGTTGCGCGAACGCATCAACGACGTCGCCGCCGAAGTCGCGCGGCTCACCGCCGCGCTGGAAGGCCCCGGCTCGTCGATCGAGTCGATGCTCGCCGCCGCGGTGCCGAGCTTCGACCGTGGCAGCAACGGCAGGAGGGACGAGTCCGGCGCCACGATCGAGTCCCCGCAACAAGGCAAAGGCACGCTCGCCGACCGCATCCGCGCCTTGCAGTCCGCCGCCTCGCGCGTGGCGTCGAATTAGAGCATGATCCCGAAAAAGCCTGCCCTCGGACTTGATCCGAGGGTGGCCACCGGTTTTCGGAAAAGATCATGCTCAAACAAAAACCTAGAAGCCTCGCTTGACACCCGCGCCGCACCGCTTCTTATATCGCGGCCCCGATCGGGCCGGGCGCTTAGCTCAGCGGGAGAGCGTTCCCTTCACACGGGAGAGGTCGTAGGTTCAATCCCTACAGCGCCCACCAGCCTAAGCGACTGAATAGATTCAGAAAATTTTCTAGCGTGTTTCGGCGATTAAATTTCTTGCCCATGATTGCGCCCAAGAAATCTGCGGGGGCCTGATATGGGGAACGAAACTCCTACATTGGTAGTATCTCCCTTATCTCAACCGAGCCACCGTTCTCGGCCCCGATCTCTTTCTAGCAGCTTTAATCTCAAGGACTGGGAGGAGGTTCGCTATGAGTAAGCCTCCGTCGCGAAGCACGATGAGTAGAAAGTCGACCGCATACCACGAGGCTGGGCACGCCGTGATCACCCGCGTGCTCACGCTCGGGGCCGGACGGGCGTCGATCAGACCCGACTACCGTGAAGGCCATGCCGGGTACAGCATCACCTTCGATCCCTACCGATGCTTGCACGAGTGGGAGAAGCGCGGTCATGTCCGCGATTACCCAGATGCCGTGTGGCACGCCAGGATCATGTCGATGATGGCAGGCGCCGAGGCGGAGGCGGAGCTGTTGGGCTTGACGCCGCTTGGCGATGATTATGACCGCAGGGAAATCGAACGGATGGCCGAAGAACTCACCCCCGGCAATTGGCATAAGCTGGAACCCCGCCTGCGCGCCATGACGCGCATGCTGGTCCGACGCCACCGGGCGCGGATCGAGCGCCTAGCCAAGGCGCTACTCGCTCAGACGACCTTGAGCGCCAAGCAGGTCGACGCTCTGGTCGGCAGGAGCGTCGACGACATCAAGGTCAATGCACCGTTCTTGTTGGCGATGCACCGGTCGTAGGCTATGCAACGCGTATTGGCGACGTCCGCCGCGTAGTTAAACGGACGCTCTACGGTTTCGGCGTGGCGCGTGTCGCTACGCTAAGCTTTGTTCACCTTTACGGTGCCCTGGGGATCGCGTTCTAGCGGTGTTGTCATCGCTAAATTCGCGGCGATAGGTGCACTCCCGACTTGATTTCGAGCTTGGCCCGTCCTCGCGGCCGTATCATCGAAGCAGTGGTGACCGCAACTTCGCGATAAGGAGCTCAAGCAGCGTCTCTGGGCCGCGTTCTAGCCAGATAGGTTATCCCTGCTCGACGGGCTTCGCCTTGGTCGAACCGTGCACCTTCATGTTCGAGCGTTGCGTCATCTCGCACAAGGAACCTGTAGGTCTCCCAGGTTCGACGGCACCTGACAAAAATATATGGATGTTCGTAGCTCAAAACTTCGAACATTTTGTCACCGTTATTTTCCTTATGGTTTCGCCAGATTCCGATCCAGATTGTTTAAAATTGTATTAATTCCGCAAAGCGCGCCGGGTTTGGCACCGCCGGTTTTCAACCTTTTCGTAAGGGTGCCCACCTACCTTAGAGTGTTTTCACACCGTTACTAAAGATTGCAAATGGAAACGCCAACAAGCGCCGAGCCCATCGGCGACAGCGCAATAGATGATCGCAGGAGATCAGTCGGCGACCGCCGATCGTCGCCGCGAACGAAGACGCTAAAAGGCGCCCAACTTGTTTGGCCCGCTGGCAGCGCCGTTAGGTGCATGGTTCGCAATCTTTCGGAAACCGGGGCCAAGATAGAGGTTCACAGCCCAGTCCCCGCGACCTTCGACCTTGTCTTCGATTCTGACCGATCGCGCCATTCGTGCCGTGTGGTGTGGCGCAAAGAACCCATGGTGGGTGTGCGGTTTATTTAGTGCGTGAGTTGGCTATGGAATATTCGATGAATGACCGGACGCGCTTGATCCTTCTGGGGATCGTCACAGCAGCGATCTGCGCAGTCATGATCTCCGCTTCCTTTGTCCACCTAATCATTTAGGCCGTCTGCCGCTGTCCCGTTTCTAGGGGCGCAATCTGCATTGTCAGGCCGAGTTCGCAAGGCTATCGTAAAACGTCAACAGCGGAGATCAAGAATGGGACTGGGCACTGTAAAATGGTTCAATTCGCAAAAAGGGGTACGGCTTTATTCAGCCGCAGGCCGGCGGAAAAGATGTGTTTGTCCATATCTCGGCTGTCGAGAAAGCCGGCCTCAGCGGTCTCGCTGAGGGTCAGGTTGTCGAATACGAGGAAGTCGCGGACAAAGGAAAAACATCGGCACAAAATCTCAAGGTTCAACGCTGATCTTGCGGCGACCGTCATCGCGGTGTGGACCAAGTAAAGACCTCGTTTCACTGTTGCGCCCAGCGATACCGATGCATCGGGAGAAGCAACAATGACAGTCGACGAATCCAAAGCCCTCAATAAGGGCGCCCAGGTTTATTGGAGGGGCGATGCCACTGATAGTGGCATTATCACCGAAACGAGCTGGGATGCGGTTACGATCGCCTGGAACAATGGGCAGTCGGCCAGAGTATACCACGGAGACATGCGCGAAATTCACAAACACCGACAAAGCCGCACACCGTGTGACGCCAACCGAACCAACGCCGCTCCGCCGCTCAACCAAGCCGCGGCACACCACCAAATCTTCCAAAATCCGTGACGCGTCCTGCGTCCAATATTCGTGACCTAACCGTCCAAAATCCGTGACGTGGTTTTCGCGTCCCAAAAGCCCTGCCTCCAACATACGAGCACTTCGCCGCCAAAGGAAAACCATCGGCAGAAAATCTGAAACTTCACCCGATCTTGCTGAGATATGACTACGGACGCGAGGTGACTAACATTCCGCGTGAGGTGAGCATCTGTGCCAGTTGCCAGATCGCGCTGTCCTCTGTTGCGGAACTCCTGGCCTGGTCCATATGCCGGAGAAGTGCCTTTAGAGCAGGATCTTTGTCCCTGATCGTCCACCGGCACGCAAACACCTTTGCATCATGAAAGCTTGCTATTCGGACGCTTTGGCTGACACCGGGCAAATGGGCGTCAAAATAGTTCGTTTGCGCAAGAGACATGGCCCTCTCACGTTTTTCTGTAACTTATGAGCGTTCGGCGGCCGGAAGATTTCGGCGGCTTACAGAAACGGCCTCAATGGTGGCCGAATAGAGCACCAATCTTGCTTTAATCGAGAGACCAGCCCCATCACCGCCTCTACCGCAAATTAAATGCTCGACGCGCCCTTGTGCTTTAGTCTCAGCACCACAGATACACAAGTACTGGCAGGCAGCTGCTTGCCTGAGAGCTGCTCATAAAACGGCGACCTACCGAAGTCTCCGTTCACCCACTGGCAGTGCTAGTGCCATCGGCTGGCACAATTCTTCTGATCTTAAGAGTTGTTATTGGCTGCATTGCGGATGCCGTCGGCGTCCTAACGTGCGCAGCGCTGCTTGCGTGCGTACGGGAGATTTTCACAAAGGTCATCAAGGAGAGTACCGATGAATAACGAAAACCTGACTATCCACCTCAAGGTCAAGGACTTCAACGCATGGCGCACGAGTTACAATGGAAACGAGAAGAATCGCGTCTCCGCCGGTATCACGAACGGGAGAGTGTTCCGCAGCGCCGACGATCCGAATGACGTGGTCCTCCTCCAGGATGTCGCCGACGTATCGAAGGCCCGGACCTGGTTGGGCTCACCTGAAATGAAGACGATGATGGAGAAGAGCGGCGTACTAGGCTCACCCAGCATCCGCTTCGCGGCTGCGGCCTAGTCGCAGCTCAAACAGGTCCAAAACGGGACGGTGCGTAGCGTGAGTGTTTTGTTGCGTGGCCATCCCGAAGATGGAAGCCCCAGCCCCCAGCCCCCGACAAGCCCCGGCTGGGGCAACCAATCTTCGTTGAAGTGATCCCATCAAAGTTGCGTTCGCGCACGTGTTGCTTGCTGATGTCCGTCTAAATGCAAACCACGTGAGGCTGCACCATGGAACGCGTCTTCAGTCAGCAGAGCATTGAGCTGTATCGGAAGCTACTCGATTTATCCAACGACCAGCCTCAGCGGCGGTTGATATTTAAGTTTTTGGAAGCCCAAGCACATATGATGCAAATGGGCGCCACGACAGAGCTAAGAGTTCAAATCGAGCGGCGCGGAGATAAATACAGCTGGGAGCTTCACCGCGACTGCCGTCTTCAACCGGTGAAGTTTTCCGCGCCCATTTTCTTGGCAGAAGAAGCGGCCAGAGCCTCTGGAGACAACGTCCGAACTCGGTATTTGGCACGGTTGGCCGCTGGAACGGCCGAGACCGAACAACATGCGAGGGCCACCGGCGTTAGATCGTAACCGGTATCTCAGCAACCAATCCCCTTCCGCGGCTCAACCAAGCCGCTCTGAAAGATTGATTTTGGTTCGTATAGCGGTTGCCGTCGGTACCCGCGTACTAAAGCTTCATAAAAAGAAAAGCCAAAAGGAAAACACCATGAATCGATCTATCGCACTGGGACTGGCAATGCTCTCAGGCACGGTCATCGGAGCTACAGCAGTCAATGGACTGCATGCTCAGAATAAGGCTCCGGGGGTGTACGCTGTCCTCGACCTCAGCGTCATCAACAGCCCCGACGTTTTTAAAACGCTTCCTTCAAAGATGGGCGACTTCGACGGCCATACTGCCTGATTGGGCAGAACCCTCGCTCACTGCTCGCATTCCTATCGTATTAACGATTGCCCTAATTGCGGGCCTTCTGTCTAAAATTTGACCTCGCAACTGTCCTAATCAAGCTTACGTATTGCTTCATCACCGACAGCGGCCCCGTGCCAGGCGTCGGCGACTGAGAGTTCGGTAGCGCTCCCGCCTGTGTCAGCGGAGTCGCATGTGTCGTATTACACGCCCTCAACCCCCGCCATCGAACGCTCGCCCCCAGTACCGGGCAACACGCCGATCATAGTGTGCCTCTCTTGCGGAGACGCGATGGATCTCGTCCGCACGATCCCAAAACTTGGAGTGCGTCCGGAAAAGCTCATCTTCCACTGCCCTTCCTGCAAAGTGGTCGATACAAAGGAGCTCATATCCGTGACGCCCCCGGCCACCCCCTGCTTGAAAAGCTTCGGCCGTACCGCCATTTATGCCTAGCGAGGACCGGAGGCCGATATGATCACTGAAAGGCTGCAAAAGTCGCGTGAGTTTATCGAGGGCGAATGTGTAAAAGCCGCAAGTGCTCAAAATCTATGTCGGGAACTCAAACACATCAGAATTCGGAGATTGTTTCCCAAGGGCGCGGAGGCAAATTGGGAACCTGCCGAATTCGAACCCGCTCTATCGACCGTCGGCGAATGTGTGGCGCAAAAGGCGATTAGCTCGCTTCCTGACAGCTACGCGCTCGCTGAAGGGGAATAGCGACCGCACGTCGCGATTTGAGTTTTGATTTGAGCTCCGTCCCCCGCGTGGTTTCTTGTTGCTTTCAGCATTCACCCGTCTCCCGCCGCCGGTCTTAGTTTGTCATCAACAGCCAACCGTTGGGCAGTGGTCCCAGATTGAATTTACCAGTCATTGGGGACTGTAAACGAGGCGCTTAGACGATCTCTCCATGGCTTTTCAAGGCCAACCACAGGCGAGCTACTGCTTCGTTGGCAGTCGACTGATGGGACCCGCTGTAGGTTTGCTTGTCTTGAGTCTGAATAGTCGCAAACCATCCAAGTTGTGAATGCTCAAGGATGAAGTGGTCACAGCCTTTCTTTTTCTCACACGCCTCAATGAGTTCTTTAAGCGTGGGAATAAACCAATCTTCTGTGGGTGCGATTTCACCCAACGAATAGACGGAAACTCGACCATCAGGGGTTACAAACTCCCTGCCTTGCCTGTGCTGGACATCCTGGATGTTGGGAAAGCCCGCGTCTTTCAGTTCCTTTGCTATTTTGTGGGGCATGACCGACTCATAGCATAAGTTTTGCGGATGTCTAATTTCCTTATCCGCCAGATTCTCAGTCAACCACGAAATGTCGCACGCGGCGATCGAACAAACGAAAGCGCCCCGACAAGCGAGGCGCTTCCAAATTGCATCCGGTCAGACCTTCAGGCAGCGAGCTTGGTCGGCTGGATTTCTAGAACCTTGCTGGAACTCGCGATCGGGATCGCCCGAGGCTTCATCGCCTGGACTGCGCGCGTCGGAAGTATGCGGGTTGCGATGGGACCAGATTGAGCTCAACAGTGGCCGCTTGCATGTCCGCCGAGCCAAGGGCGGCATCGATAACGTCCATCCGCTCAGCAGGAAATCCGAGCCCTGCGTCAGCTACGCCGCGAGAATATGGAATCCCGATACGTTTTCGTCACCGAGCGGGGTGGTCCCGCCACGACCGCAGGATTTCTGAAGACGATCGCCAGGACTGGGGAGGCCGCAAAGCTTCCATTCCCGATTCATCCGCACATGCTCCGGCACTCCACTGGCTACAAGCTCGCCAACGATGGGCATGATACCAGGGCCTTGCAGCACTACATGGGCCACAAAAATATCATGCACACGGTTCGATACACCGAAATGGCGCCTGATCGATTCAAGAATTTCTGGAACGACTGAAAGCAGAGACCGCGCTAGAGCTCGCGCACGAAGCGCGCCTCGGTGACCGGGTCAGGCGTATTTCACATCAATCGCATCATAAGGACATCAGCCCATGCCGTTGTCTTCCCCCGCCGCCCGGTCGCCCAGTCACAGGCGAACGGTGATCTACCAAAGCTACCGGCGCAGCGACGGGCTGTGGGACATCGAAGCCGAACTGCGCGACGAAAAAGCGGAGCCTTTCCACGATATGGAGCGCGGGCTGCTGCAGCCTGGAACGCCGATTCACGACATGGCGGCGCGCGTGACCATTGACGACGACATGGTCGTTCGTGCGGTGGAAGTCGACATGCGAGCCACGCCATTCTCGCTGTGCGGCGACAGCGCCGGCGCATGCCAATCCCTGGTGGGCGCCAAGCTTGGCGAGCGCTGGCGGCAAACCCTGAACCAGCACCTCGGCGGTGCGAAGGGCTGCACGCATCTTCGCGAGGTTCTTTTCGGCGTGGCTACGGTCGCCATGCAGACGCTGTGGGCGCATTATCGCGAGCAGGCGCTGCGGGCGGGTGAACAGGCGGAGCGAGGAGAGCAACGCCCCCTATTCGTCGGCAGTTGTTATTCCTGGGCGGTGAACCGCTCCGTCGTCGCCCGCTACTTGCCGCAATTCTACGAGCGCGAGGAATGAGGCGAAGATCGCGCAGCGGCGGCCGGCTGCCGCCGATCGACGCCGACCGCTTCGAGGCGTTATGAGTTAATCGCGCGCCTGCACCTTGTGCCGTGACTTCTCGCCGAGGCAAAGTATCTCTGGCGATCGGTGCCGGCGCTGCTTATCTTCATTTGTTGGCATGGCGATCGAAAAATCCATTGGGCAGACCCGTACCGAACAATACCTGTCGCATCTGTGCGACCGGACGTTCTTGCGGCCATGGTCCTACGCGAATCCTTTCAAGGCGGACGGCAAGGAGCTGTGTGACCTCATTGCCGTGTTCGAGAACAACGTCTTTCTGTTCTTTGATCGTGAAAGTCGCAAGTTCGACGATGGCGGTGATGTCCTTCTCACCTGGGAGCGGTGGAAGAAGGAGGCGATCACCAAGCAAATTCGCACGGCGAGGGGTGCCAAGCGTTATGTCCTGAGCCACCGCGATCAGATTTATCTCGACCCGCACAAAACCATCCCGCTACCGCTTCACATTCCTTCGGGTGAATTGCGCATCCACAAGATTATGGTCGCGCATGGTGCGAAGGAAGCGTGCGAACAATTCTCCGCCAGCAACATGTACGGAAGCCTTGGCGTCAGCTACGAAAGTACGCCGTCAGGCGGCTCAATGCCGTTCATCGTGTCACTGGACAGGGACGATCCGGTCCACCTCCTTGATAGCCATAACCTCGAACTGATCCTTGGCGAACTCGATACGCTGCATGACTTCCAGACCTATCTGACCGTCAAGGAAAACGCGATCCAGCGCTACGACTTATTGACGTATTGCGGGGAGGAAGACCTGCTCGCCCATTATTTCTTGAACTTCGATCCCGCGTCGAAGACCTACACGATCGGCGTGAAGGAAGACGGCTACGACGGCCTGATTATCGGTGAAGGCGAATGGCGCGATTTCGTGGACTCAGCGCCTTACAGACGCCGGAAGGCCGACAACCGGATTTCCTACGCTTGGGATAGGCTGATTCAGAAGACGGGGCAGAACGCCCTTGAGGGCGTGCTCGGCGGCAATGCCGATGTGTTTCGCGGCAAGAGCGCGATTCACGAGATGGCCAAGGAGCCGCGCTTGTCCCGCCGCGCGCTGTCCAAGATGATCGCCGAGTCCATCAAAAACTTTCCGGACAATGCAAAGGGAATCGTCCGTAACGTGTCGTTTCTGCCGTCATTCTTTCCGGGCGTGGGGTATGTCTTTCTCCAGCTCTATCACGAAAATCCCGGCGATTATGACACCGAGTATCGGCCGTTTCGACGGCGCATGCTGGAATTCGCGTGCGCCGCGGCCAAGTTGAAGAGGCCGGAACTGACCAAAGTTATTGGCATCGCCATCGATGCACCGAAATACTACCCCAAGAACTCCGAGGATTTCATCCTGTTCGATTGCGCGAAATGGAACGACGAGGATCAGGCCTATTACGAAGAAGCCAATAACAAGCTGCGCTTCTTTCAAACCGATGCTTTGAAGGAACACCGCATGCACATCACGGATTTTCCGTCGGCACAGACACCGCGAAACCTCCCGAAGATAGGTCGCAATCAGCTATGCCCATGTGGATCGGGCAAGAAATACAAGCGGTGCCATGGTCAGGCAGCCTGAAGACTGCTGCCCCGATTGACGTAAGCGACAGTCCCGCCATTCCCGCCTCGGAAATCACCAGTCGGTAGCGAATGACCCGATTCGGACTTCGTCGATGCTCTCGCACGTCGTTTGTAGCGAAGTTCGCCGCCAACCGCGCGACGTAACGCTTCGTTAACCATTGCCCCGCCACGCTCGACCGGGTGGTCCAATACCCGGACGCGAGGGCCCGCCATGTCCGTCGAAATGCTCACCTATGTTGCGGCCCTGCGGTCGCGACCGTGGTGGCGTTGGCTCGCAGGGTAAGTCGTCGCGTCCACGGTTCTTGTCGCGGTGCGTGCAGTTCCCCCATGGCTAAGGAGAAACACACCATGCAACTGCTCATCGTGCTTGCCATCGTTCCGCTCGGTCTCGCGTTTGGGTACGCCATGGCGATGACGGAAATGAAAGCGACCGCCGACCTCATGAGTGCTAAGGAAATCACCGTGCAGCTTGCGGTGCTTGCGGCCCAGCGGTCCCGGCCCTGGTGGCGGCGGCTGGTGGTCTAATGCGGCCCGCCGAAGCCGCTGCCAGCAGGGCCGTCCGCTTCGTCGCCGTCGAAGGCCTCGGCGTCGGCATATCTGTCGATTAATTCGCGCAAGCGTTCCTTGGCGTTTTTGGGACCCTAAGGTTTGCTGAAACACATGTCGGTAGCGTGCGTGAGCGTTCCAGGGAGCACGCTGTGGACCATCGGGACATCCGGTTAACTTTCGTGATTGCGCCTAAGAGCGGCCCGTTGCGCAGGATGGCGAAGCTGTTGCCGGCTGTCTTCTTCATAATGCCTGCGGCCGCGGTGCTGACGACACAAGCAACTCTTGTCGAAGCAGCGTCCGCGGAATGCATGGCGAAACCAGGTTCGTCAGCGCTAACAGGTAGCCGCTGGTACTACCGGGTCGATCGCGTCAATCACCGCCGGTGTTGGTTTCTCAGTTCTCGCGACCTAAGCGCGCATTCCAGCATACGCCGAACTGGTGCGCTGAGACATAGCGACTTGATCAATCGCAGCTTGGGAGGAGCCGAAATCGCACAGCAATCCGAACTTGATGAAAAGGCACGCCAAGGATCCGCCGTCTTCCCGAATGAACAGACGCTTCGGGAATTGGCAGCGCCCCAGTTCGATGCTTTGACTTCTGGGGGTCTGGTCCCACACAAAGTGACTACGATATCTTATGCCGAGCCACGCAGTGGCGCGCCAACAGCTAGAGGCCAGCACGTCGATGCGATGCACGCTGGGGAGCAGAGCTTGGCACGCGGAGCCAATGTTGACTTTGTTTTTCTTAGCGGCGCATTTGCAACAGCGCTGCTGGTCGCTGGCGGAGCATTCCAAGTTGTTGGTCGAATCCATCGAACCCGGAGGGCGCGTCAGCACGACCCAATTCCGCTTCATTTCTGCGCATAAGAGCAAAACTTACCGCTTGCGGACCGCCGCTTATGTTCCGGCGCACGAGGTCCGGCAGTTTCGCGATGTTGGCGGCGATCCGCCGCGGCTCGTCGCGAGTCAGGAGCTTCGCCGCCGACCGTAATCCGCTTGGGCTCCTGCCTGCGAGCGCGCTTTACAAAGACCCGGTCTATGCGCGGCTTGTCGAGCGTTTCGGCAGCGATCGGACCTACATTCTATCCGCAGGATGGGGTCTGATCGGCGCATCGTTCCTGACACCTTTCTATGACATCACGTTTAGTGCGGTGAAACCGCCAGACCGGTACAAGCGCCGGAAAAAGAGCGATTGTTATCGCGACTTCAGGATGCTGCCCGATGACGTAGATGATACCGTCGTCGTGTTTGCCAGTGATAGATACATGCTGCTTTTCTTTGACCTCGCGAGCCGCTTCACGGGCAGAAGGGTCGTATTTTACAGCACCGCCAATCCGCCACAGGTAACAGGCTGCTCGCTGGAGAAATTCCGCGGCACCCGATCGACCAACTGGCAGTGTGATTGCGCCAACGCTTTCCTTGACGGCTCTATCGAGATTCCCGGCGCTAAAATATGACGGGTCAAGCAGACGACTCGACTCAAGCGCTCGCTGTTCCTAATTAATAGCAATGTCTGTGTCGCGTGAGTTGAAGCGCCGGGTCGGGCGCTACGAACCTTGCCTGCCGCGCCTTGCCAAAGAGCCGCCAGCAGGGCCGGGCTGGATTCACGAAATCAAGCATGATGGCTTCCCCATCCTAGCCGAGCTCAACGCCGGCGGCGTGAAGCTCATCACCCGGAAGGGCTTCGACCTCGCCTCACGGTTCCCGCTGGCCGCCGCCGCAATCGCGGCCTTGCCGGCGCGCTCATGCATCATCGACAGCGAGGCGATCGCCTGCGATGCCAATGGCCTCTCCGTGTTCGACCTGCTCAGGTATCGCCGCCAGGACGATGCTGTGACGCTCTGCGCTTTCGACCTGCTCGAACTGGACGGCGTCGACCTTCGCCGAGAACCGATTGAAGTTCGCAAACGCACCCTTGGCAGGCTTTTACGCCGCCAGCATCGCGGTATCGCCTTCAACCGTCATTTTGACGTGGAGGGTGCGATCGTTTACCGGCATGCCTGCGCCCTCGGCTGCGAGGGCATTGTATCGAAGCGTCTAGGCTCACCCTATCGACCGGGCCGGCAGGATTGCTGGGTCAAGGTCAAGAATCCCGCCGCACCAGCAGTGAAGCGCGAGGCCGAAGAGGATTGGGCACCCCGATGAGCGACGACTACAAAATCTATGTCGACGCCGGGCAACCTGCGACCCTAAACGACGGTGCGGGCGTTTTGACTGATTGCCCCACATTGCAAGAGGCCGTGCTGGCCTGGCACCGACTGGGGCCTGAAGAGAAAATACGAGCGACCATTAAGGTGATCGGCGGACCGGTCTATAGGGCGCACGAGATTGAGCGGCTCCACTACGGACCGAAGCCCGCGTGACGCCTCGCCGCTTTCCGCCGCCCTGGACGATCGAGGAGGCGAACAACGCCTGCTTCATCGTCCGCGACAGCACCGGACAAGCGCTCGGCTATTTCTATTTCGAGGATGAGCCGGGGCGTCGATCAGCGGCCAAGCTGCTCACCAGGGACGATGCGCGGCGGATGGCGGTCAACTTCGCCAAACTGCCCGAGCTGTTGCGCCGACGACCGCCCGTACGGTCACGCGCGGCCCAGCCTTGGCCGCCGGTGCTTCCGGGCTAAAGGGGCGCAAAGTGTTCTGTCAGGCAAGGATGCGCCGCGTCCGGCGCGCCGCGCCGACCTTTCGTCGGCGGTGGATGGCGGTGGTCAGTGGCAGTCCGCCGAAACGCGGGTGACACCAGTGCCGAAGCTCATGCAAACGTTTCTCAGCGTTACGCCGACGGCTTCAGCTTACCGAGCAACGTCTCTAAAGTTCTGTTGACCGCCCCTCGTCGCTCTACCTGTAACTGCAAGTTATGCATGACTTCAGAGACTTTAGTTCGGGCAGCTACTTCAGTACAGCCGAAATCCCGCGCCGCTTCGATGTAGCGGCGTTCCGCCGTCTCCAATGCACCCGAGCGATATTCAGCGGGAAACGCAGTGATTATTTCAGTTATTCTTGGAATCGCGGCAACTGCCACCTCCAGAAAGTTCTCCTCTTCCGAACCCAA
>Ga0208455_1000321_pt1 | contig 24267 bp, 15 predicted proteins | sample June2015DPH_4_50_FD_184690 | JGI IMG/M metagenome (GOLD analysis project Ga0208455, IMG submission 184690) | Peatland microbial communities from SPRUCE experiment site at the Marcell Experimental Forest, Minnesota, USA - June2015DPH_4_40... | ecosystem: Environmental > Terrestrial > Soil >... | reverse complement strand
ACGGACACGGCGGCCACGGACACGGCGGCCACGGACACGGCGGCCACGGACACGGCGGCCACGGACACGGCGGCCATGGACACGGCCACGGGCATGGTGGCCACCATGGTCATGGCGGTCACGGACACGGGCACGGACATGGTGGCCACGGTCATGGCGGCCACGGGCATGGCCATTTCTGGCACGGCCATTGGTGGGGCTATGGCGAAGGCCCGTGCTGGCGCTGGACCCCGGCAGGTTATGTCTGGATTTGCGATTAAGCGGACCTCTGGGTATCTAACGGCTTCGGGTTCTGCGGCGCGCCACGAAGTGGTGCGCCGCAGCGCGTTTGCTATAGGGAATGAGCACGGCAGCACCTTCGATGCGTTCGGCGCAAATTGGCGGGCGCCGTGTTCGCTTCGGCGAGCGGATAGCGCGTGATTTGCATTAGCGTCTCAATTATCGTCGCAAGGTAAGCCAGATCGGCTCATTGCGCCGCCGCAATTCTTGCAGGCTCGAAGAGAGAAACAGGCATGGTCAATTCTCATGGCCGTTTCGTCTGGTACGAGTTGATGACGACAGATATGGAGGCCGCGACGGCCTTCTACACCAAGGTCGTGGGCTGGGGCACCCAGGACGTGTCGATGCCCGGCATGCCCTATACCCTGTTCACCGTTGAAGGGGCCTCGGTCGGCGGGCTGATGCGCCTGCCGGAAGACGCGAAAAAACTGGGCGAGAAGCCGAGCTGGATCGGATATGTCGGAGTCGACGATGTGGACGCTGCCGCCAACCGGATTAAGCGCCTTGGCGGAGCCGTGTACGTCCCGCCGCAGAATATCCTCGACATCAGCCGCTTCTCGGTCGTCGCCGACCCGCAAATGGCGACGCTCGCCTTAGTGCAGTGGCTGAAGCCCCGCCGCGAGCAGCCCGCCGAACCGAGTGCACCCGGCCGTATCCGCTGGCACGAGCTGTTCGCCGCCGACTGGGAGAAGGCGTTCGCGTTCTATGGCGAGCTTTTTGGTTGGCAAAAAGCGAACCCCGAAAGCGATGCGACGGGCGCGTATCAGCTGTTCTCCGCCGGCGAGCAGACGATCGGCGGCATGTTCACGAAGCCTCCGACGGTGCGGGTCCCCTTCTGGCTTTACTACTTCAACGTCGGCAACATCGACGCGGCGGTGAAGCGCGTGAAGGCGGGTGGGGGCCAGATCCTCGAGGACCCGGTCGAAGTGTCGGACGGCAGCTGGATCGTTCAATGCACGGACCCTCAGGGTGCCGTGTTCGCGCTGGTGGGAACGCGAAACCACAAGCCTATCGGATATTTCGAGCGCGCCGCATCGGGCAATCCGTCCGACCCGCGGAGCCGGCGATGGTCTTGGTAGGGCCGGTAGCGCGAGATCATTCAGTCGTAGTGACCGAAGCCGCGCCGCGGCCAAGTGCAAATTGTCCGACCGGGCCCTCGACGTGGAATTCGATCCCCGTCATCTTCGCAAACAGATCGATGTTGGTGAGCCCGATCGCACATCCGCCCAGGCCCATGTCGGTCGCCATGACGTAGAGCGATTGCGTCAAGACACCGACGTCCTTGAGAATGAGCGAATAGGCGACCGAGCTGTATTTCCATGAGACCCGGCCAAAGCGCGCGGCGATCGTAATCAGGACCTGAGGCACTGCGGGCGCACCCATTGCATATTTTGCTCCCGCCAACAGCGCTTCCAGCTCTGGCGCGCCGGTGCCGATCGGCATCAGCGCATGACCGCCGGCGTCATAATGATAGAATCCGCGGGCCAGCCCCTCGCATTTGTCGACGGCCAGGTAGAGCTCGAGCTCGTAGGCGGCGCCTCCCGCCGGATATGGCCTGGCTGCGTACTCGACCGCCGGACCGCCGCCGTCGACCCTACTTTTCGATCTCGCCACGACACGCGCGGTGCTGTCGAAAAACCGGGAAAGCTCGCCGAGCGTGATCGGTCGCTGGTCGTCGAAATTGCGCGTCGAATGCCGTTCCCGCAGAACCTTTGCGACCGGCGAGATGGCTTCCGCCGGCGCGGCCGCAAACTTGCGCAAATCGATTTTCTTGCCGGGCCAGCGCGGCCGCACCGCCGGCAGCGGAGCAATCACGCCGGCATACGGATAAAATCCGCCAAGCGGGTTGGCCTGTCGGCCTGCTGTGCTGCGGGTGTGGAACAGAAGATCGTGAAAGTCCCAAAGAACAAGGTTGTCGTCGCCTTCGGCCCGTCGCAGGCCGCTGTCAGGAGCGGCGTCGATCTTGAAAAGGATTTGGCAATCCACCAGCAGGGCAAAAAGCTCGACCCCAGGAAAATCGTCCTGCCGACGCAGCCGTTTGATTTGTTGCGGTGTCGACAGCATGGCGATGGCGGCGGCAATCTTCGGATCGCAAACCCTGAACAACGCGGTGGCGCGCGGCGATTCCAGGACCACCGCGTTGCCGCGCCGCCGCAGGTAGGCGAACCGCGACAGCACGAGAGCGTCGGAATTGCCGAGCTGTGGCGTTCGCGGCCAATAATCGGGAGCCTGCGGTTCGATGACGAGGAGGTCATCGCCCCTTGGCGAGCGCCGCAGGCAGTACTCCAATAGGCCACGTCTGGCCAATCGCCGGATCAACAGATCGATCTCCTTGTCGATGCCGCCGCCGGAGGCGAATGAGGCGATTGGCAGACCCGTGCGCAGCTCCTGCGCGCGATCCGCCGCGCGTGCGCTGAACTTTCCCAGGCCGATCGCATATCCCTCGAAACAGGCAGCGATTTCGCCGTCCACGCGCGCTTGCAGCGTGACGGGACCGTTGAGCCGGGCAAAAATGACCGGCGGTACAGCTCGCCGCGCTGATTTTGTTCCGGGAGCGCGCAAGCTTGAGATGACCCTCAGGTATGGGGATGAATCGGATTGAGCTCGTCTTCCGACAGCGGCTGGTCGCGCCAGCCGAGCTTGACCGCAACATCATAAAGCCGGCCAGGCGCGAAGCGGCGATAGAAATGTCGCAGTCCCGGAACGACCACTCTGACCACCGGGACCTGGATATCGGGGCGCGTCTGATCGAGCACCAGGAAATCGAGGCCCGCTCGCTTGGCGAGCCGCACGCAACTCATCACCTGCTCGCGCGTGTCGTGATGATCGAACGTCGAGCCGGACCCCGGCTGGATCGCCGCACTGTTGCTGGGCGTCAAATAGGGATGGTCCTGCAGGCGCAAGGGCGTAACGCCGTCAAGGCTCGATTTCTCGCCGGTCCCGCCGCCCATGAAACCGATGGACATGAATTGGTTCAGCTCCGTCAGCGCCCGCAATGCCGCGATTCGCGGATCGAAGTGGGCGCCGGAACCGAACTCGATATTTTCCTGCCCGTTTTGCATCCAGTGCGTTATCGCGACGTAGGTCGGAATTCCGAGATCGCTGGTGACGTCAAGCACCCAAAGCCGGCGTCCGGTTTCGGCAAATTGGGTTTGCACATCGCGGATGTAGGAATCGTCGAACTGGCTGAGGTCGACTTCGGGCCGCTGCAATCGATTGTACCACCAGATTGCGTATGCATCGCGTTCGACCAGCTCGAGGAATCCCTGGACGATGGCTTCCTCGAGCGTGTTGCCGGCCGCGCAGCCGTTGGAATCCGCCAGGAAGGCGGCGGGGCCCCGGTAGAAAAAATACATCAGCGTGGTCGGAAGGTATCTGAACCGCTTGTCGCGCAGCGACCAGACCGGCGACCATTCGATCTCGGCCGACCGGTCCAAGGGAAGCGGCCGCTGCGGTTCGTCGGGATCTGCGGTCGGCGCCTGGCCGCGCCGGTATTGCGCGTCACTAAACAGCAGGACCTTGTTCGGATGAATGACTTCGCCCGACGGGAAATCAGCGAACCGCCGTGTCACTCTGATCTCGTCGCCCTGAAAAATCCCGGTGTAACGCTCGATCGCCTCCATGAGCGCGCTGGCTTCACCCTGCTCGGCGGTGCTGCCCTTGCCGAAGCTGGCGCCCCCGAGTCCCGCCCTGAGGTCGTTGACCGTCTGAGCCGGTGGCGCAAAATTGTGCGTGGCGTGGAAATTGGTGTTCAGGGGCACATCGGCTTCCATCCGCTCGAGGCGCGACACCACGCCGGTGAGCGGGCTCACATATTTGCGGAAACGCGCCACCGTGGCGCGCGACGAAACGGTCCGGTATCCGCCGCTGGTCATGATGAGCTTGCCGCCGGCGGCCGGCTCGACCGGCACCGGCGCGCGGCACGGGTCGCGCAACTCCTTGCGGCCGCAGGCCGGACATTGCGGGCGGGCCGCCACGTAATGCTTCACGATGGTCGAGCCCAAGAGGTCGAGGCTGACGATGTGATCGCGCAAGTCGGTACGAAAGTCGGTGGCGATCGCTTTCGCGATCTCGACGGACGCGAGCTGGATGGCACTCTGCCCCAACGTGTTCCGCGCGAGCGGCGAGGCCGCAACGCAGCGGCCGCCGCCGCGCTCGAGCAGCGCCTTGACCTCCCGGTTCCGCTTCATCCGCTCGGCAAGACACGTCCAACATGCGCCCTTGCCCGGGCTGAACATCGGCCCGACCAGGGGAAAAATACCGGAGGGCTGCGCGAGCAGCCACGGCGTCTGGTCGGACAAATGCTGCCGGTTCATTTCCGCCAGCCGCCCTTCGAGATAATCGCTCACCAGCGTGACCGTCAGGTCGGGCGAGCGCTTGACGACGCGAACGCCCAGCCCGGCCAAGGCGTCGGCGAGTTCACTTGCCCCCTGCACATCGATTGCTTGAATGCGCACGCGCGTTTTCTGGAGATTTTTCTCCGCGCTCTCCGGCAACAGGCCGAGGCTCGCCCAATAGGCGGCCGCCGTGCCGGCGGAAGAACGCGACGTGCGGACGACATAGCGGCGGTCGACCAGCCGCTTCAGCGCTTCTTGGATTTTGTCGGACGGAAAATCCCGCTCCAGCTCGCGAATGAGCTCGCGAAAACTTTTTCCGCCTTCTGCTATCGCGGACGCCAGCGCACAATAGAGCTCGCCGTGAAGAAAGAACTTCCGGTGCTCTGAATAGAGGCACACGACGTCGGGTGGCAGCACATAGACGGTGAAATTCGGCGCGAACTGCGGAACGTCCTTGCTGTTATGCTGCGGAAAGCTGGTCGCGCGATCGCCTGTCATGAGGTCAATATACACACCTTGCCGCAACTCCGGACCGCCGTGCGAGGCGTATGCTCCGGTTGCGGGAGTTCGCTGTCCAGCTCGCGTGCTGGTGTTCTTGGATTTAGCGCTTCTCGATCCAGCTGGCTACCCGCTCGGCCGAATGCGCAGGCTTGGCGCGCATCCAGATGGGCAGTGCTGCAAACAAGACTCTATCGGCCGGGTTGAACTGGTCAACCCGGCCGTGACGATCTGCGCCAGTCAACGTAACGGGAAGGCGCTCGAGCCTAGCAGAGGCCGCAACCGCCCCACGACAAGCAGCAACCGCAGCCGCAGCCGCCCCAGCAGCCGCAACCACCCAGCCCGCAGCCATGTCCGCCGCAGCCATGTCCGCCGCAGCCACGTCCACCGCAGCCACGTCCGCCGCAGCCACGTCCACCGCAGCCACGTCCGCCGCAGCCACGGCCTCCGCCTCTGGCAAGTTGTACGTTTGCACCGAGCTCGGATGCGGCGTCTTCCTTGTCGAAGACAAAGAACGTGCCCAAGCTGACGTCAGAGATTTCCTCTTCGCCGAGGATAATTTCGTGGCTCAGCGGGACGTGTTGCGACGGCAGATTCGCTGTGGGGGGAGCGGTCGCCGCCGATGCGCCGCCGACCATCGCCAAAGACATGCCGGCGATTCCCGCCGCTGGTACGGCTTTCCTCAGACGTTTTCGCTTCGAAGCGTCCTTCGCATGCGACATAGTCAGTCCTCCTGCCTTTGCGCTTTTCTTCCGAGAAAATCTAGGTTTAGAGCAATAACAGCTACGCATGTACCATTATTCGTGGGCTTTGTCTATGCACAGCCCCGATTACTCGGGCGTTGGATAGCCCGTCCTCAGATTGGTTTCGTCGGCGACGGCCTGCATCCCCGAACGGCGATCGCAATTCACGGAATAAGCACGGCGGCGCCTTCGAAGCGGCCGGCCCGTAAATCGGCCAGCGCCGCGTTCGCTTCGGTGAGCGGATAGCGCGTAACCTGCATCTTGATGGCGGCCCGCGGCGCTACGCCTAAAAATTCCCGCGCATCCGCCCGCGTCAGATTGGCGACCGAGACGAGCTGGCGCTCCTCCCACAGGATGCGGTAGGGAAAGCTCGGAATATCCGACATGTGGATGCCGCCGCAGACCACGCGGCCGCCTTTCTTGACCGCGCGGAGCGCCGCCGGCACCAGCGCGCCGACCGGGGCGAAGATGATGGCGGCGTCGAGCGGCTCCGGCGGTATGTCTTCCGAGCCGCCGGCCCAGACCGCACCCAGCGAGCGGGCGAAGTTTTGCGTTGCGGCGTCGCCGGGGCGCGTAAAGGCATAGATCCGCCGCCCCTGCCAGGCCGCGACCTGGGCCAGGATATGGGCGGCGGCGCCAAAGCCGTAGAGGCCGAGCGCAACCCCCTCCCCGGCCATGCGGTAACTGCGCCAGCCGATCAGGCCGGCGCACATCAGCGGCGCCGTTTCCACAGCATCGAGCTTCTCATCAAGCGGAAAACAGAAGCGCGCGTCGGCAACCGTGTGGGTCGCATAGCCGCCGTCGCGGGTGTAGCCGGTGAACACTGGAGAATCGCACAAGTTCTCGCGCCCGGAACGGCAGTAAGAACAGGTGCCGTCTGTGCCGCCGAGCCAAGGCACACCGACGCGCTCGCCAAGTATGAAGCCGGTCACGCCCGACCCGATCGCCGCGACACGGCCGACGATTTCGTGTCCCGGGACGACCGGCAGCTTCGGGTGCGGCAGGTCGCCGTCGACCACATGCAAATCGGTGCGGCACACCCCGCAAGCGGCGATCTCGACCAGGACTTCGCCGCCGGCCGGCTGCGGGATCGGCCGCTCACGCAGAACCAGCGGCGTCTTCGGCCGATCCAAAACCATCGCGCGCATGGCTGACATTGGACGATCCCTGAATGCGGCAGGCTAACTCATGCGCTTTCAATTCGCCTGCGAAACTTCTACATCAAGCCGATCATGCACAGCGAAGAACCGCGCCCCGTCCGTCTGAAGGAGTACCGCCCGCCCGATTGGCTGATCAACACCGTCGATCTCGACGTATCGCTCGATGCGACCGCGACCATCGTCCGGGCCAACCTCACGCTTAAGCCGAACAGCGCGGGCATACCAGCGCCCCTCATCCTCGACGGCGAAGAACTCACGCTGCGTTCGCTCAAGCTCGACGGCAAGCCGCTCGCCAACGACAGCTTTCTCGCCACGCCTGAACGGCTCACCATCGCGCAGCCGCCGAACCGCCCGTTCGAGCTCGAGATCGAGACGATCGTCAATCCGGCGGCCAACTCGCAGCTCATGGGCCTCTATCGCGCCGGCACCACCTATTGCACGCAGTGCGAGGCCGAAGGCTTTCGCCGCATCACCTATTTCCTCGACCGGCCGGATGTGATGGCGGTCTACACCACGCGCATCGAGGCCGACAAAACCGAGGCGCCGGTGCTTCTGGCCAACGGCAATCTGGTCGCGCACGGCGATGTTCCCGGCACCAACCGGCATTTCGCGGTCTGGCACGATCCGTTCAAAAAGCCCTGCTACTTGTTCGCGCTGGTCGGCGGCAATCTCAATCGCGTCGCCGACAGCTTCACCACCATGTCCGGCCGCCCGGTCGTGCTCGCCATCTATGTCGAGCCGGGCAAGGAGGAGCGCTCGCGCTACGCCATGGACAGCCTCAAGCGCGCCATGCGCTGGGACGAGGCGGTTTTCGGGCGCGAATACGATCTCGATATCTTCATGATCGTCGCCGTCTCCGCCTTCAACATGGGCGCGATGGAGAACAAGGGCCTCAACATCTTCAACGACAAATACGTGCTGGCCTCGCCGGCGACCGCCACCGACTACGATTATGCCCATATCGAGGCGGTGATCGCCCACGAATATTTCCACAATTGGACTGGCAACCGCATCACCTGCCGCGACTGGTTTCAGCTTAGCTTGAAGGAAGGCCTCACAGTCTTCCGCGACCAGGAGTTTTCCGCCGATCAGCGTTCGCGCGCGGTCGTGCGCATCGGCGACGTGCGCGCGCTGCGCGCGCATCAGTTCGTCGAGGATGCCGGGCCGCTGGCGCACCCGGTGCGGGCCGAGCTCTATCACGAGATCAACAACTTCTACACCACCACGGTCTACGACAAGGGCGCCGAAATCGTGCGCATGATCAAGGTCCTGCTCGGCCCCGACCTGTTTCGCCAAGGCATGGACCTATATTTCAGCCGGCATGACGGCGAGGCAGCCACCGTCGAACAATTCGTGCAATGCTTCGCCGACGTCAGCGGCCGCGATTTTTCGCAGTTCATGCGCTGGTACACGCAGGCGGGAACGCCGGAAATCGCGGTAACGCCGCATTACGATCCGCGCGCCAAAACCTACCGGCTCGATATCGCGCAGACGATCCCGGCGACAGCCGGGCAACCGCACAAGGACCCGATGGTAATTCCGCTTGCCGTCGGCCTGGTCGGCAGCGATGGCGGCGACCTGCCGCTCATGCTCGATGGCCGCAAGCTCGAGCGCGGGGTTATCGAGATGAAAGAGGCGAGCCAGAGCTTCGTCTTCGCCGGCGTCGCCGAGCGGCCGATACCGTCCCTCAACCGCGGCTTCTCGGCGCCCATCAAGCTTAATCTGCCGATCGACGCCGATGACCTTCGCTTCCTTGCCGCGCACGATCGCGATCCGTTCAATCGCTGGCAGGCGGTGCAGACGCTGGCGATGTCGCTCCTCACCGCCAACGTTGCGGCGTTGTGCGCGGGTGCGCCGGTGCGCGACGACGAGGGCCTCATGGGGGCGCTGGGCGCCATCATCGCCGACGCCGAACTCGAGCCCGCCTTCATCGCGCTGACGCTGACGCCGCCGAGTGAGCCCGATATCGCCCGCGAGATCGGCCGCGACGTCGACCCCGATGCGATCTTTGCCGCCCGCCGGCACTTGCGCGCCTTAACCGGCACGCGGCTCGGCCCGGCGCTCGCCGACACCCATTCGCGGATGATCACGCTGGGACCCTATCGGCCCGATGCCGGCAACGCCGGACGGCGCACGCTCAAAAACGTCTGCCTCGATTTGTTGGCGGCGACAGACGCGAGCGAGGCCATTTTACGAGCGTCGTCGCAGTACGAGAACGCCGACAACATGACCGACCGCATGGCGGCGCTCGAGACTTTGGCGCTGCACGACCGGCCCGAGCGCACCGCGGCGCTGGAGGATTTCTACGCCCGTTATGCCGACGATCCGCTGATCATCGATAAATGGTTGGCCTTGCAAGCGATGATTCCCGAGTCGGCAACGCTCGAGCGCGTGCGCGCGCTGACCAAGCACCCGGCCTTTTCCATGACCAATCCCAATCGTGTGCGCTCGCTGATCGGGTCGTTCGCGCACGGGAACTCCACCCAGTTCAACCGGCCTGACGGCGCCGGCTACGATTTCGTCGCCGATATCGTGCTCGCGCTCGACCCGAAGAACCCGCAAATGGCTGCCCGCCTGATGAACGCGTTCCGGTCCTGGCGCGCGCTCGAAGCCGGGCGGCGCGCGCGTGCGCAAGTGACGCTGCGCCGCGTCGCGTCGGCACCGAGCCTGTCGCGCGACCTCGGCGACATCGTCGCCCGCACGCTGGCCGAGAGCTGACGCGCGCCAATCCAGAAACAAGACCGGATTGCTTCGTTGCTTCCGCCTTCGCGCAACGCTTGGGCGCGTCGAGCGAGCGCAAACGGGTCGCGTCTCGCTATGACCGAGCAAAAGGCGCGCGCCGCAAAAAGTTCGGGATAGCTCTTGAAAAAAATGTTGACTCTGGAGTCTCCGGACTCTCGACAAACCGATTCGCATCGATTCTTATCAGGGTGATTCGGCAAGAGATGCGGCACATCCTTCCGATCGCGGGTGCAGGGGACAGTCCGAACGGAGGCCGGCGATGGCGCGCGCCGACACGGCGAGTGCGTCTCTACGTTCCGATTCGATTCAGGGGTTGGCAAAATCGATTGCCAAACCCGCGTATCGGCGGTTGTTGAGCGCCGAGCCGCTGCTGCGCCGCGCCGTTCCGGTTCTCATCATCGCCTTTCTGATAACGATTTGCGTCGGCGCCGTCGTGCAGATGCTCGAACAGCGCCGTCAGGTCATCGTCGACGCCCGCCAGGTCATGGAGGCGCTCGCCGACGAACTCGCCGTCGCGCTCGACCATCCCGGTAGAGACGGCAGAGCAAACCCCAGTCGCACTTTCGCGCCGCTGGAGCGCGCCCTGCCGGCCTGGGCTACGGCGCAAGGCCGATCGATCATCGTCGGCGACGCCAATGGCACGATCATCGCCAGCGTGCCGAGCGATCCGCTGAAGCTTGGTCGCCAAATTCTCGATGTGCTCGGACCGTCGCAGCCGCTGACCACGTTCGGCGCCGCCGCCGGCACGCTGGAGATCACGCTGCCGGACGGCGCCGCCGCCTTCGCCACGGTGCGGGCGTTGAAGAACCCGTTGGGCATCGTCGCCGTGGTGCAGACGGCGAGCAGCGCGCTGACCAACTGGCGATCGATGACCGCGCTCACCGTGACGTTGTCGGCGACGACCGGCTTCGTGGTACTGATCCTCGGCTTCGCTTTCCACTGGCAGGCGACGCGCGCGCGGGAGGCCGATCTGATCCACGACACCGTGCGCAGCCGCATCGACACCGCGCTCAACCGGGGCCGCTGCGGCTTGTGGGACTGGGATCTGGCGCGCGGCCGGGTGTTCTGGTCGCGCTCGATGTTCGACATCCTCGGCCTGCCGGCGAAGAATGAGCTACTGACTTTCGGCGAACTGAACGCGCTGGTGCACGACGGCGACATCAACCTCTACGAGCTGGCCAGGCAACTGGCTGACGGCAAGCTGCACTCGATCGACCACGCTTTCCGCATGCGTCATGCCAACGGCCGATGGTTGTGGCTGCGGGCGCGCTGCGAACTGGCGCGCCAGGAAGGCGAAACCAGCCTACATCTCATCGGCATCGCCGTCGACATTACCGAGCAAAAGAGCCTAGTCGAAAAGACCACGGCGGCGGATTTGCGGCTGCGCGACGCCATCGAGACCATACCCGAAGCCTTCGTGCTGTGGGACGCCGACAATCGCCTGGTGCTGTGCAATTCAAATTTCCAGGAACTGCATCGCCTGCCCGACAGCGCCGTCGTGGCGGGTACGCCCTACGAAACGGTCGTGGCGGCGGGCCGCAAACCGATCATTCGCACCACCATCGCCAACGAGGACGGCCAGACCCAAGGCGCGCGCACCTTCGAAGCGCAACTCAACGACGGCCGCTGGCTGCACATCAGCGAGCGCCGCACCAAGGACGGCGGCTATGTCTCCGTCGGCACCGACATCACCAAGATCAAGCAGCACGAGCAGAAACTGATCGAAGGTGAGAAGCGACGGATTGCGACCATCACCGACCTACGCCAGTCGCAGCAGGCTTTGGAACGCAAGACCGGCGAGCTTGCCGACCTGGCGCAGAAATACGCCGAGGAAAAGACCCGCGCGGAAGAGGCGAACCAGACCAAGTCGAAGTTCCTCGCCAATATGAGTCACGAATTGCGCACGCCGCTCAACGCCATCATCGGTTTCTCCGAGATCATGGAATCGGCGATGTTCGGACCGCTCGGCTCGGCAAAATACAGCGAGTACTCGCGCGATATCCGCGAAAGCGGCCAGTATCTGCTCGACGTCATCAACGACATCCTCGACATGTCGAAGATCGAGGCCGGCGGCATCCGGCTGGCGCCCGAAACTGTGGAGCTCGACGACATTCTGGCCGACTGCCTGCGCGTGATCTCGGGCCGCGCCAACGAAAAGCACCTGACGCTGAATTCACACATCGCTCCCGGCATCCGGCTGCAAGCGGACCGCCGTGCGATCAAGCAGATCGCGCTCAATCTCCTGTCGAATGCCGTGAAGTTCACGCCCGACGGCGGCGCGGTCACGTTGCGCGGGCGGCTGCGTGGCGGCATGGTCACGATCGCCATCGAGGACAACGGCATCGGCATCCCGAAGGACGCGCTGCATAAGCTCGGCCGGCCGTTCGAGCAGGTCGAAAGCCAGCTTACGAAGCGGCACCAGGGATCCGGCCTCGGGCTGGCGATCGCCAAATCGCTCGTCGAGCTGCACGGCGGCGCCATGCGTATCCGCTCGGTGCTCGGCACCGGCACCATGGTGGTGGTGCGGCTGCCGCTGGAAGCGCGCGAACCCCTGCGCGCGGAGCGGGAGGTTGCTTCCCCTCCCCTTGCGGACAGTCACGCTGTTCTGGTGTAGTTGTCGCCAATGTTGATCGGCAATGTCCCGGGTCGCTTCCGGGACATGCTCCTTGCCCAACGATCAAGATGGACCGCGTCATGGCTCAGAAAATTACGACCGGGTTTCGGGCCCTGGTCGATGCCGCCGAGCGTGAGATCGAAACGCTGTCGGTCGAGGAGGCCATTGCCCTTCACGGGCGCGACGACGTGACCTTTATCGACGTTCGCGACATCCGTGAACTTGAGCGCGAAGGCCGCGTGCCCGGCGCCTTCCATGCTCCGCGCGGCATGCTTGAATTCTGGATCGATCCGGAAAGTCCCTACCACAAGCCGATCTTTGGCGAAGAAAAACGCTTTGTGTTTTTCTGCGCCGGCGGCTGGCGTTCGGCGCTGGCAGCGCAAACTGCGCACCGGATGGGCCTGCGTCCGGTCGCCCATATCAAGGGCGGTTTCGGTGCCTGGCGCAAAACCAACGGCCCCGTCGAGTCGGCGCCGACCAAGCCAAAATCGACTTAGATCATAGCGGCTATTGGAGGCGCTCGGCGCGTAGCGCCAGCTTTTGCGGCGTTCTCATCGCGATTGTTGCCCGACAGAGAGCGCCGTTCCGGCGAGGCAGCCCGCCAGCGCCGACAGCCGCATGAGGACGCGCCGGGCCAGATCGGTCGACGTGAGTAATCGCATGGGTGCTCCAAATGGGTATTGACTATACCACATTATCCCATAGGGTTTTTGGCAATCTGACGCGGGTCTGACACCGCTCCGCCCGGCAGCCTTGCCACCCCACGCGGCAGGCCCGGCCGATGGCCGAGATGAACCCGAGGCAGAAGGGCAGAGATGGTCTGATGATCGTTAGAATTACGCTTTACACCGTCGCCGCCTTGCTTCTCGCCGCCCACTTTCTGCGTATGGGCGATATCATCGCGACGGTGGCGTGTCTGGCGATACCGGCGCTGTTTTTGGTGCGTCAGCGCTGGAGCCTGCTGCTTCTTCAAGGGCTGGCCTACGTCGCCGCCGCCATCTGGCTCGCGACAGCCTGGCAAGTCGTGGCGATCCGCTGGTCGTTCGGCAGCCCTTGGCACCTCGCTGCCGTCATCCTGGTCAGCGTAGCCGCGGTCAGCGTACTGGCGGGGGGCCTCCTGCACAGCAGGACCTTCCAACTGCGCTATTGCGGCCGCTGAATCATCGGCGCCGGCCGGCGTCCGTCAATCATGTGCCACATGCAGAAGGAAGAGCAAGTGCTGATCCCGCTCATGCTCGCCGGCGGCAATCCGATGATCGTGCATCCCATCGACGTGATGCGCCACGAGCACGATGAGCATGACAAGGAGCTCCGCGCTCTCGGCGCTCTCGCCGGCGACATGACCGTGCTCGATGATGCCTGCAATTCGTGGCGCGCGCTCTACGCCGGCCTGGCCGAGCTGGCCGCCGACCTGACCGACCACATCCACATCGAGAACAACATCCTTTTCCCACGGTTCGAAAACTAACCCCCACAAGCTGCCGGATCAGCGGCGTACACGGCACCGCTTGCGTCCATGAAGTAACAATTACCCCCTGCAGTGAAATAGGCCGAACCATCCGGCCAATCCCAGTCAATGATCGCCTCGGAAATCAGGGTATCGATCAGACTTGGATCAATCAGAGCGCCATAACCCCAACCGCCATACCAATGTCCCCACCGCCCGTACCGTCCGCGGTGGGATCCATATCCACCATGATGGACGTGCGCGGCATAGTGCGGAGAACGAAAATGCCGATGAGGTCCGTGTCCCACCTTCACAGGCGTCGGATTAATATTTCTATGATGAACGGGACCGCCCGGCGATCCTCCGGGGTATCGGTGCACTACGGTGCGTTGATTGAACCGTTGCACCGGACGATTGAAGTGCTGCACGGGACGATTGAAGTGTTGCACCGGTACATAGCGCGGTGCGCTGACACGCGGTGTGAAATGAACCGCTGGCGCACGATAATAAGCAGAGGCCGGGCCTAGAACAGTTGCAGACAACAACATGCTGACAGCCCCGACAGTTATTGATGCGATAAATTTTTTCATAGGAGTCTCCAAGTCGAGTTGGAGCGGCAACTAGAAGGTTTGTTTTCGTGACATCCTGGCCGCTATCGAGAATGCTGGCTGCTTAAAAAATTTAGAACCTTGATTTACATCAAGGCGCCTTTGCAGCACTTGGCCGGTGCCCGGCCTCGTGACCCATGCCGACACGCTGGACGAAGCCAAAAGCATGGCGGGCGATGCAAAGCAGTGAGTTATTCATCGAAGTGATGCGGAAACGCCGCCGACCTTAAGGCGCCCGCCCCAGAATACGCACAAAACATCCGCGCACCTGACGCTGGGTTTCCACGACATGGGCCTGCAGCGCGGGAAAATCCGGCAAGTCGGCGGCGCGGGCCAAGAGCGCGAGCACGCCGGCATTCGCCGATTTCGGATCGAACGCGCCAGGCAGGCAGAGCCGCAAAATCTGCGTCAGATCGTGAAACAGCAGTACCGCGGGCCGCAGTACCGCGGCGTCCTCGGCCGCGAGCACGCCGAGCCGCGCCGCCTGTTCCAGCATCCGCGCCGTCGACGTATCGAGGATGTCCGGCGTCGCGGCGGCCTGCGTGAGTTGCAAATATTGGGCGATGAACTCGATATCAACCAGCCCGCCGGCCGCGTATTTGAGATCCCAGGGATCGGCATCGCCTTTTTCCTTGGCGATGGCGGCACGCATCTCGATGACATCGGCGGCGACCGCGCTGGGGTCGCGCCGGCGGCAGAGCACATGACGGATCGCAGCCTCGACGCGCGAGGCGAAGGCCGGCGAGCCGGAGACGACGCGGGCGCGGGTCAGCGCCATATGCTCCCAGGTCCAGGCCTCGCGCTCCTGGTAACCGATGAAGCCGTCGATCTGCGTCGCCAGCGGCCCGGAGCGGCCGGAAGGACGCAGCCGCATGTCGACCTGGTAGAGCACGCCATAATTGGTCTGCACCGTCAGCGCGCTGATCAGGCGCTGGGTGAGACGGGCAAAATATTGTGCGCCGTAGAGCGGACGCTTGCCGTCGGAATTGGGATGCTCGGCGTCGAAATCGTAGACGACGATGAGGTCGAGGTCGGAACTCGCGCTCATCTCGCGTGCGCCGAGTCGGCCGAGCGCCAAGATCGCGGTCTGTTGGCCGCGCACGCGTCCGTGCAGGGCGGCGAAATCGGCTTCGACTCGTTGATGCAGCGCGCGGATCAGGACATCGGCCAGCCCCGCGAACACGTCGCCCGCCTGCTCGGCCGAAACCGATCCCGAGAGGATGCGCGCGCCGATCAGGAACATGTGCTCCTGGCCAAACAAGCGGATCGCATCGAGCACATCCTCGTAGCTGCCGGGCTCGCCGAGCGCACGCGCCAGCTCGGCTTCAAGCCGCGTCGTCTGCGGCAGCGCGCCGAAAAAGCTCGGGTCGATCAGCGGATCGATGACGTGCGGGTTCTGCGCCAGAATATCGGCGAGACGGGGCGCGACGCCGAGAATGAGCGCGATGAAGCGAATGAGCTCCGGATTCTGCCGCAGCAGCGACAGCAAACGTCCGCCGGCGCGCAGGCCGGCGAGAAATCGATCGAAGGCGGCGAAGGCCGCGTCCGGGTTTTCCGCTTGCGAGAACTGGTCGATGATCACCGGGATAAGCGCGATGAGGTTTCCTCGCGCCTGCTCGCCGCGCAAGGCGCGGTAGTCGGGCGTACGCCAGCGCTGCACGGCGGCGGCAACCTCGCGCGGTTGCCGAAAACCCATTTCCGACAGCCGATCCAGCGTCTCGCTCTCGCGCTCTGGCGCCGTGAACGACAGATTCTGCTGCTGCGCGAGCAAGGCCGGCGCGCGCTCGAACAGCCTGACATAATGCGTCTCGACTTTGCGCAAATGCGTCAGCAGCACAGTGGCGAAATCGTCGCGATCTTCGAAGCCGAGAAACCTGGCGAACACGCCGAGCGCCTCGCGATCGGCAGGCAAAGTGTGCGTTTGCTCGTCGGCTATCATCTGCAAGCGGTGCTCGACGCGCCGCAAGAAATCATAAGCCGCCGTCAACTCGTCACGCGCCGCGGCATCGATCCAGCCGTCCGCCGCCAGCGCGGCTAGCGTCGCGACGGTGGAACGGCCGCGCAGCCCGCGATGGCGCCCGCCGGCGATGAGCTGCTGGGTCTGCACGAAGAATTCGATCTCGCGGATGCCACCGCGGCCAAGCTTGACGTTATGACCCTCGACCGCAATCTCGCCGTGGCCGCGGTAGGCGTGGATCTGCTGCTTCATCGCATGCACGTCGGCGACCGCCGCGTAATCGAGATATTTGCGCCAGACGAAGGGGGAAAGATCGCGGAGCAGCCGTTCGCCCGCGGACAAATCGCCGGCGCAAGGCCGCGCCTTGATGAGCGCCGCGCGCTCCCAGTTCTGGCCCCGGCTCTCGTAATAATCGAGCGCGGCTTCGGTCGAGATGGCGATCTGGGTCGAAGCCGGATCGGGGCGCAGCCGTAGATCGACGCGGAACACGTAGCCGTCCGCCGTGCGCTGCTGCAGGAGCTTCACCAGATCGCGCGTCATGCGCACGTAGAATAGCGCGGCCTCGACCTCCGGCCCGAGTGGCGCCGCGGCCGCATCGAAGAACACCATAAGATCGATGTCGCTCGAGAAGTTGAGTTCATAGGCGCCCAATTTGCCCATCGCGACCACGATATAGCCGGACTCTGTTTCGGGATTTTCCGGATCCGGCGGTTGGAGCTTGCCGCGCCGCGCGGCCTCGCCGAGCAGATGACGCACTGCGGCGCCCAGCGCCGTCTCGGCGAAATCGGTCAACGTCCTCGTCACGCGCGCGACCGGCCACGCGCCGCCGATATCGGTGAGCGCGATGAACAGCGCCGCTTCCGCCTTCAGGCGGCGCAGCACCCGCATCATTTCCGCGGAACCTCGCGCTGCCGCGGCGGCGTTGCGCGCCTTGCCGAGCAACGCGGCAAATTCGTCCTCCGGGTTTCGGCTGAGCAGACGCAGCAGGCGCGCCGGGTCGGCTTCAACGAGACTCCAAAGGTAAGGCGCCGCTTCGGCGATGCCGTCAAGCAGGCTCGTCAGCGCCGGATGCCGGTCGATCAGCGCCTTGAGCGCCCTGCCGGCAGCGGTCCGCGCGATGCTCGCAAGCCACTTGCTCGCGCGGGCACGACCCGATGCCGACGCATGCGGCAGGGCGCCGGCCAATCGCCGGAGTAATGCCGTTTCGTCGAGGGTGTGGGTCGGCCGCTTGCCCGGCGCAGGCCGTCGCATCACGTCCCCGCCGGTCCGGCGCGCGGCAGAGCGATGGTGCTCTTCAGGCCGGGGTGGTTGTCCTCGAGCTTGAGCTCGCCGCCGTGCAGTCGTGCGACGGCGGAGGCGAGGCTCAAACCCAATCCCGAGCCTGGCTGCGACCGGCTCTGTTCGAGCCGCACGAAGCGCTCGACGACACGGTTACGATCGGCGTCAGGAATACCTGGCCCATGGTCCGCCACCGTGAGCGTAACGCGGTCGCCGTCCGCGCCGGCTTTGACCACGATCTCGGCGGGCACATTGTTGGTCTCGGTGGGCTTTGGCCCGGCATATTTGATCGCATTATCGATGAGATTAGCCAGCGCTTGGCTCACCAGCTCGCGATTGCCGCGCACCGGCGCCGCGGCCGGCGCATCAACGGTGAGCGCGAGCCCCTTCTCGTCGGCCAGCGGCTCGTACAATTCGCCGACGTCGCGGGCGATTTCGGCCGCGTCGAATTCGGTCATGTTGTCGCGCGCATGCCCGGATTCGGCGCGCGCGATCATCAACAGTGCGTCGAAGGTGCGGATGAGTTCGTCGGATTCCGCGATGGTTGATTCCAGCGCCGTGCGATAGTCGGCCTCGCCCTTGGCGCCGCGCAACGCCTGTTCACAGCGGTTGCGCAGCCGCGTCAGCGGCGTTTTGAGGTCGTGGGCGATGTTGTCGGAGACCTCCTTGAGGCCACGCATCAGCGCCTCGATGCGCTCGAGCATGGCGTTGACGTTGTCGGCGAGACGGTCAAGTTCGTCGCCGGTGCCGGCGACCGGCAAACGGCCGGCGAGGTCGCCGGCCATGATGGTGTGCGCCGTTTCGGTCATCGCATCGATCCGGTTGAGCACGCGGCGGCTGACGAAGAATCCGCCAGCCAGCCCGAGGACGATGACTAGCGCCGACGACCAGCGTCCGGCGTTGGAAATGATAGCGTAGAGACGCTCACGCTCTTCGAGGTCGCGCCCGACCAGGAGATGAAAACCATCGGGCAGTTGCACGACCTGGACCAACGCCCGATGTTCGGCTTCTTCCGGCGCGTCGATCCGGCGGTACGAGGTTTCCAACCAGCCCGGATGGCCGAGCACGCCGGGCTCCAGCGAGCCGACATTGCCGGCCAGGCCCTCTCCGGTCGGTGTGGTCACCAGATAAAGGTTCGACCCCGGACGCCGCGAACGCACATCGACGACGATGACCAAACGCCGGATGCCGCCTTGCTCGTACTGCTCGCGCAGGCCGCGAATTTCCGAATTCACGGTATGGGTAATCTGATCGGTGATCAGACGGCGGGTGTTTAGCGCGAAATAACCGAGCAGCGACACCGCGAACAGGACGAAGATCAGCAGGTAGACGAGCGTGAGCTGAAATGCCGTGGTGCGAAGCAGTTTACCGAGCGCCGCCACGGTTCAGATACTCTCAGTTTCCAGACGCAACTCATCCTCGGCGAAGTCGTTTTCCCAAAACTCGAGAGCGGCCCGCTGATCGGCGTCCCGATTGGCCGCCTCGGCGCGACGCAGCTCGACGCGGCGGATTTTGCCGGAGATGGTTTTCGGCAAATCCGCGAATTCCAGCCGCCGCACCCGCTTGAACGGAGCAAGCGCCGCGCGGCAATGCCGGAAGATCGACAGCGCGGTATTGCGATCCGGCGTTTGGCCCGGCGCCAGGGCAACGAAAGCTTTCGGCACCGCGAGCCGCATCGGATCGGGCGACGGCACCACCGCCGCTTCGGCCACGGCCGGATGCTCGATCAAGACGCTCTCGAGCTCGAACGGGCTGATCCGATAGTCGGACGATTTGAACACGTCGTCGGCGCGACCGACATAGGTGAGATAATTATCGTCGTCGACGGAGGCGACATCGCCGCTGCGGTAAACGGCGCCGCTGATCGGAAGGACCGTGTCGCCGTCCTGGTAGCCTTGCATGAGCCCGGTCGGCCGCGGGTTGAGTGTGAGACTGATCTCACCCTCCCGCTGCGGCATGCCGGAGGGATCATGCAGCGCGACGCGGTAGCCCGGCAGCGGTCGGCCCATCGAGCCGGCCTTGACCTTTTGGCCCGGCGTGTTGCCGACCAGCGCCGTGGTTTCGGTCTGACCGTAGCCGTCGCGGATGACGATGCCCCAGGCCGCCTTGACGCGCTCAATGACTTCGGGATTGAGCGGCTCGCCGGCGCTGATGAGCTCCTGCAAGCGGACCGGCCAGGAGGCAAGATCCTCCTGGATCAGCATGCGCCATACAGTCGGCGGCGCGCAGAACGTGGTTACGCCGCAGCGCGTGATGATGTCGAGCAGACCACGCGCATCGAAGCGGCGTTGATTGACGATGAACACCGTGGCGCCGGCATTCCACGGCGCGAAGAAACAGCTCCACGCGTGCTTGGCCCAGCCCGGTGACGAGATATTGAGATGCACGTCTCCCGGCCGCAGCCCCAGCCAGTACATCGTCGACAGATGGCCGACGGGATAGCTCTGATGGCTGTGCAGCACGAGCTTCGGCGTCGCCGTCGTCCCCGATGTGAAGTAGAGCAGCAGCGGATCGTCGGCGCCTGTTTCGCCGTCGGGTGCGAACTGCGCCGATGCCTGGTAGCTTTTTTCGTACGAGAACCAGCCCGGAACATCGGCGCCGACCGCGATCCTCGTATAGTCTCCAGGCAGATCGGCGAATTTCGCAGCGACGTCGGCGCTGGCGACGACGTGGCGGACACGCCCGCGGGCGAAGCGGTCGGCGAGATCGTTGCGCGTGAGCAGCATGGTCGCCGGTACGATGACCGCGCCGAGCTTCATGGCCGCCAGCATGCATTCCCACAGCGCGACGACGTTGCCGAGCATGAGCAGTACGCGATCGCCGCGCCGCACCCCGAGCTGGCGGAGCTCATTGGCGACGCGGTTCGAGCGCTCGCGCAATTGCGCGAAAGTGAGTTTCGTCTCGCCGGCATCCTCGTCGACGAGCCACAGCGCCGGCCGCGCATTTTCGCGCGCCATGACGTCGAAGTAATCCAGCGCCCAGTTGAAGCGATCGAGCTTGGGCCATTGGAAGTCACGGTAGGCAGTGGTGTAGTCCTCGCGTTGGCGAAAGAGGAAGTCGCGCGCCGCGATGAAGGGTGCCGCGTTACTCAAGGTCATTGGTGATATCCAAGCCCAAGATCAGCGATGGTTTCCTGTTGACAAGAAGATATGCGCCCTCTCCTCTCTGCTGTCCTTTGCCAGAGTAGCTGCCCGGATGCCAATGAAAAACAAGAAAGGTTTGGCATGGAGGCAACCATGAGCGAGAGTACCGACGATGGGCCCGCTTGCCGGTTTTCGCATAGTCGAGTTCGCAGGTATCGGCCCGGCGCCGATGGCGGCGATGCTGTTCGCCGACCTGGGCGCAAGCGTCATCCGACTGGACCGGGTCGAGCCAAGCGGGCTTGGCGTCGACATACCGGCGCGCTTCGGTTTGCTGGCGCGCTCACGCCCGTCGGTAGCGGTCGACATCAAGCACCCTGAGGGGCTGGCGCTTGCCAGCGATCTCATCGGCAAAGCCGACGGCCTAATCGAAGGATTTCGGCCGGGCACAATGGAGCGCCTCGGCCTCGGGCCGGAGTTGGCGCTCAAGCGCAATCCGCGGCTCGTCTACGGCCGCATGACGGGATGGGGTCAGTCGGGTCCGCTGGCCCAGGCCGCCGGCCACGACCTGAACTACCTGGCTTTGACCGGGGCGCTAGCCGCCATCGGCCGCGCCGGCGCGAAGCCGACGCCGCCGCTAAACCTCGCGGCGGATTTTGGCGGCGGTGCGCTCTACCTCGCCTTCGGCATGGCCTGCGCCATGCTGGAAGCGCAGCGGTCCGGCAAAGGCCAAGTCGTCGACGCGGCCATGACCGAAGGCGCCGCGTCGCTGATGACGATCTTTTATGGCCTGCATGCAGCGGGTCTGCACAGTCTCGAGCGCGGAACCAATTTGCTCGATTCCGGATCGGCGATCTACGACACCTACGAATGCGCGGACGGCCGCTACGTCGCGATTGCGCCGATCGAGCTGAAATTCCGCAAAGTGCTGTTCGAGCGGCTCGGCCAGCCCTACACCAAAGACGACGGACCCGAGCTGCGCGACAAACTCGAAGCTATGTTCAAGACCCGCACCAGGGATGAATGGTGTTTGCTGCTTGAGGGAACGGACGCCTGTTTCGCGCCGGTCCTCACCATGGAAGAGGCGCCGCATCATCCGCACAATATCGCCCGCGGCTCCTTCATCGAGCTCGACGGCGTGGTGCAACCGGGCCCGGCGCCGCGCTTTGGGCGCACGCCCGCCGGCCGCCCGACGCCGCCGCAAGCGCGCGGGGAAGGCTCACGGTCGGCGCTTGCCGATTGGGGCATCGCTGCCGAGAAGATCGACGCACTGTTCGCCGCGGGCGTGCTCGGCGAAGCCGAAGTGGAAAATTTCGATCAGAAAATCGAGCGTGACGCGAAGGCCGGCAAGCTCGACCGGTTGGCTGGTAACGCCGTCGACGATTTCCACAAAGGCGGCCGCGAGCTATGAGGCACGAAAGGGTGACTCAAGTTTGCCATCACGACCGCGCGTCGTCGCGAATTATGTAGCCGGCGCCGCGCACCGTGTGCAGCAGCGCCGGCGCGAAGCCCTTGTCAATCTTGGAACGCAGCCGGGAGATATGCACGTCGATCACGTTGGTCTGCGGGTCGAAGTGATAATCCCAGACGTTCTCCAAGAGCATGGTGCGGGTGACGACCTGGCCGGCGTGCCGCATCAGATATTCCAGCAGGCGGAATTCGCGCGGCTGCAGCTGTAGCTCCTGGCCGGCGCGGCTGACTTGATGAGACAGCCGATTGAGCTCGAGATCGCCGACGCGATAGACAGTCTCCTCGCCGCGACTGCCCCGCCGTCGGGCGAGCGCCTCGATGCGCGCCAGCAATTCCGAGAACGCGTAGGGTTTGGCGAGATAATCGTCGCCGCCGGTGCGCAGCCCTTTGACCCGGTCGTCGACTTGGCCGAGCGCGGAGAGGATGAGCACCGGAGTTTCCACCGATTTGGCGCGTAAGGTTCCGATGACCGACAGCCCGTCCAGCTTCGGCAGCATGCGATCAACGATCAGCACGTCGTACTGGCCGTCGAGCGCCATCGCCAAGCCCTCCTCGCCGTCGGTCGCCTGATCGGCGATATGGCCGACCTCGCGGAATGCCTTCACCAGATAATCGGCGGCGTCGCGGTCGTCTTCGATGATGAGAAGGCGCATGGTGGCGTATTGCCGAACTGGCAAATCAATCTGGACCGGGACGGCGGTCTTATCACCGATGAGGTCGCTTCGCACGGTTCACCCGACAAGAGGCTCGTGGAAAACATGAGGGGGCGGCAAGCGTCAGGCTGGCCGCCCCCTCGACCTACTCCACCACGGCGGGGGGCGACGGATGCCGGGAGGCAGAGTTGGTGTTCGGCGGGGACGGGCCTTACGGCCCGTCCCCCAGGGTACGCCCGCCAGCGGGGGCGACGGATGCCGGCGGATCGCCCCATTACTCTAGAGCCATGGGTTCGATGGACTGCGGACCCCGCTCCAATGACCTACGAACATGAACTCCTTCTCAGTACATCGATTCATGCTCTAGGCGTTGCCAAGCGGCAAAGCGACGAAGTGCGTGCCCTCGCCCGACTTCACCCGGAACAACAACGTGTGCTTGCCCTGCTTGCGGGCATCCGCGAGTTCCTTGCGGACGTCGCTTGGGCTTGAGACCGACTTGCCGCCGACATCGAGGATCACGTCACCGACTTGGAAGCCGTGATCGGCTGCGACGCCGTCCGGATCGACCGCGGTGACGACGACGCCGTTACCGTCCGCGCCGGCGACCTTACTTCCGGGCGCCAACGTGAGCCCGAGCTTCGGCACGTCGTTATCGGGAGTCTCGCGCTGGTTCTGCTGGTTGGCGGCTTGGCGCTCGCTCGGCAATGTGCCGAGTGTCAGCATCACAGTTTTTTCCTGACCCTGGCGGATCAGTCCGAGCTTGACGGTGGTGCCGGGAGCCATCATGCCGATCCGGCGCGCCAGCTCGCGCGCATCGGCGACGGATGTGCCATCGACCGAGGTAATGACGTCGCCGCTTTCGATTCCGGCCTTGGCCGCCGGGCTGTTGGGCTGTGGCTCGGAGATCAATGCGCCGGCGGCCTTCTTCAAGCCGAGGCTGTCGGCGAGGTCGGGGGTCACCGGCTGAATCTGCACGCCGATCCATCCGCGGGTGACGCTGCCCTTTTCGCGCAACTGCGTGACCACGTTCTTGACCGTATCGGAGGGAATGGCGAAGGCGATGCCGACGGAGCCGCCGGAGGGCGAGAAGATCGCCGTATTGACGCCGATGACGTTGCCATCGACGTCGAAAGTCGGGCCGCCGGAATTGCCCTTGTTAACCGGCGCGTCGATCTGGATGAAGTCGTCGTAGGGGCCGGCGCCGATGTCGCGGCCGCGGGCCGAGACGATGCCGGCGGTCACGGTGCCGCCGAGACCAAACGGATTGCCGACCGCCAGGACCCAGTCGCCGACGCGCGGCGCGCCGTCGGCGAGCTTCACATAGGGGAAGTCGTTGCCGTCGACCTTGATCAGAGCGAGGTCGGTGCGCGGATCCGTGCCGATGACCTTGGCGCTGTGGGT
>Ga0208455_1000320_pt1 | contig 24343 bp, 21 predicted proteins | sample June2015DPH_4_50_FD_184690 | JGI IMG/M metagenome (GOLD analysis project Ga0208455, IMG submission 184690) | Peatland microbial communities from SPRUCE experiment site at the Marcell Experimental Forest, Minnesota, USA - June2015DPH_4_40... | ecosystem: Environmental > Terrestrial > Soil >... | reverse complement strand
CGCCCGCAAGCGTCGCTGCTCCAGTGCCTGAAAATCTCGCCGCACTCCCGCCGGATTTCCCATGGGCCGACGATAGCATACCCAGCTAGAAATGTCACTATATTATTCAACAATCAATAGATGTTCCCTTCGTATCCCAGACGTTGTTACCGTCCCAGGCAGCTTGCCAAACGTGAATGTTCCACAGGACTGTAGTATCTGCTGGTTTGTGATGAACAGTAATTCCCATGGCGTCTCTCCTTCTATATCATCCCCTGATGAGCGCAGTGACGCTTTTATACACCTAGATTTCAAACTTGAAACTGCGCTTTGCCGTAAGTCTGGATTATGGTGCATGAACTTCAATGGAAGCCGGTTCATCAAGCTGCTCTTAATCGGACATCTTCGGCCTGCCGGAATTGGACTGCACGACGAACCGGGGGGACGGTTCTGGATGATCAGCAAGAAGGATCATACCGGGGAGTACCTCGTTGTACGGTATGCGTTGTGCCCAGCTGTGCCCTTCTCTCCGTTCCCGTGGAACGAACCTAAGAGAGTCGCGTATGAAGAAGTCCAAGGTCCGAATCTCACTGGCGTTATGGCGCCGTGACACAGAGCAGTAATCTCTAGCAGGCTGCTGAAAAACTCGGTTTCAATAGCAAACTTGGTTCGAGAACGAGCTGTAACTTGTTGATTCTTCGTTCGTCGAAACGGCTCAAATTACTACTTTGGTTCCTTTTTCAGCAGCCTGCTAGTCGACTTTCGCGGGCATGAGACAGCAGATAGTTTACACCGCGAACCCGACGCGGGCGTAACAAAACGAAATGTCGCCTCCAGACGCGGGGCCAGAAGTCCGCTTGTAGGACTCTTCAAGGTCGTCGGGCTCGCTTCTCCCACTGTGTGACGCGCGTTCGCTCGTTGTTCATGGTTCTACTCTGGAGATGGGGTTTCGCGCTCATCCCTCGATCACTTCCTTGAGTTCCTGCTGCAGCAAGTCTCTGAGCTTAGCCTTACCCCATGTCGAGATGATTCCGTCGATCGCCGTTCTGGCAGCCAAGTCCTTAAGTCCAGCTCCGATAGCGCTCTCGAGCAGAGGCTTCGTCACCGCGCGGAGCCGGCCCACGATCGAGTCGAGGATCTCGTCGACCCGGCTGGGGCTGATCGTCGCGCGTGCCGGAGCCATAACCTCGGCGACGGCCGTTCCGCAGACCGGGATGATGGGAATGTAACCAGTGTTCCCCGGGTCAAATGCCTTGATCACCGCCGCCAGCCCTGCCGCATCGAACTTGCCGAGGCCGCTGGCAATGATGGGATTTTTCGTCGCCAGACGGAAGTGGTCTTTCAGGAACTTCTGACAGTTCCGCCGGCCGAGCTGGTAATCATGGGCGCGAAAACCGCGCTCGAAAAAGCCGCCGAAAGCGCCGAGCAAACCGCATTGCAGCGCGTTATCGTTGGGATTGTCAGTGTCCGAGGGAGCCAGCACGAAGCGGCTGTAAGACGTTCCGCTCATCACCGCGGCCAGCGTTTCGCCCTGGAAGCGCGATTGCGAAAGCAACACCGTCAGGAGATTCGGCAGCATACCGGACACCGAACTGTTCTTGCCGAAGTTGTAATTTGGATTGTAGAGATCTTCAGCAGGAAAGGGAGCCACCGTGAGCACAGCGCAGTTGGCATTGTCGGCGTCCGGAGGATTGCGCAGCTCACCGGTTTTCGGATCTCGCCGCGCCATCGGGTTATGGATGGCGAGGAAGTCGTGCGCCAACTGGAACGGGTCGTTATCGGTGACGCCCCCGTCGATATTGAGCGTCGTGAAGGTGTCGCTTTTCTTGAGCGTCCAGTGCGGCGGAGCCGGGATCGTCACGTCGCTCGAGATCGGTTGCCACGGCGAGTCATAATAGTCCGCCGCGCTACGCTCCAGCTTGCGTGGAGCCAGAAAGAGCGGGAAGGCCCCGGTCGCCTTGGCCGCTTCTTTGAGCAGTGGCCACGCGCCCGCGTTGGATCCAAGATCCGATCCCAGCGGGAGCGGTTTGGCGGAACTCGACTGCGGCCGGTCCGTGCCCTGCACCGTCTCGAACTGCAGCCGGTCGGCGTAGTAGGCGATGTCCTCCTCGGCCGATCCCGTGGCCTCGCCGTTCAGCGAGTAAGGCACGCCGCGCACGTTCGTCAATGTAAGAAACAGCGTAAGTGCGTCCGCCAGATAAGGCCGCGGCGCCGGCGAAGCTACCGGAGCCAGAGCATAGTCGGCAATCTCATCGATGATGTTCGAATCCAGTAACGATACGACCGGGCCTCCATCCTGCAAGTCGGCCACTCCGAGAAGCGGTTCGATGTCGATTTTGTTGACCCAGCTCTCGTAAAAGCGGTTTGTCGTGCCTTCGACGGAGGGGTCTGTCGGATTTTGAATATGCTGGAATGGGCCTTGCAGCATGACCGCCGAGATCGCCGCGCACATGCCCCCGGCGGACGCTCCGCTGAAAACGTCGATGCAGATGTCGTGGAGCGGGACGGTTGGATTCGGCGAGGCCTTCGCCGCGTACCATTGTTCCAAGGCCTCGGTCAGGAAATCGAGCACGCCCGCAGTGTAGGCTCCCGCAGAGACAGCACCTGCCATATTGATTCCGAGGTGAAAGGTTCCATCGTTATTCCACTTTGTAGACATGCGATCTCCTTGTCCTCATGACGGATTTTCTTATCTGAACGAACTCACGGACTGGGCTGGCCTGCTAGCAGTCTATCGTTTCTGGTGGCTGCCGCTTTTTCAAATTCCCCAGAAGTCGGCTTGGGGGAAGTTTGCCGCTGACAATCCCTGAGATTCCTCCCGAGCGACGGGCTAAGCGGAAGTAATCCACTTGGTCGGTTAACGGGCATATGAATCTGTCAGCAACTTCTGGTCTTCGATAGTGTGTCCGCTGATCCGGTCGCGGCCACTATGAATAAGCCCTGGTGTCTACATCCTGGAAATAAGAATCTGTCCTCGCGCGCGGGCGAGTTGGCGAGATTCGATTCACAATGGCCCGGTTACACGAAGGCGCAATTCGCGGCGTTCGGTCTCAACTTGCCGGACAAATGGGCGAGTCCCGTCTGGGCCTCCAGGCAGTGGACGGGCGCCTACTTCAATCTGCCGGGATTCCTGATTGTTTTTATTCTCACGCTGCTCTTGGTGCGCGGCGAGAACGTCCGGCTCTCCGCCAGCAAGCTGGGATCGGCAGCAGTAACAATGTGACGCGGTCACGGCCTAGTTACGGTAGACCAGCAATCGTTGTGGCATCCTTCTTGACGTTCCCCATATACGTCAAAAGCGCGCTCATGAGTTGGTTCCCCCTAGAATTTTTCAAATTCTTCGGACCAGTTGGGCTGTTGAGATACTCGAAAATTTCCTGAATGAGGTCGTCGCCTTCCGTCACACCGACGACACTATTGACCGTCGTTTGGGGCAAAACCGAGATTATTCCGGGCCCGAAGTCCTCTTCTGGGAAATCAGCGCCGGTCAGTCGACCGGTCCTCCCGAACGACGGGCTAACCGGAAATAATGAACGCGGCGAAGTAATCCTCACACGCTTGACCTGACATTCGGGGCCGGTTGACTCTCATGTTGGATTTGGTCTTCGAGAAATCAGCTCACTTGGAATCTGCCACTTGCAGATACCAGTCGCAAGACGTTTTCTGAACGCAGTCGGTAAGGTTTCAGGAAGCGCCTGAACAGAAAGGAAGGCAGGAATCATAGGTGGTGTGGCAGGAGCGAGATTTCGCAGGTCTTCAGATCGAATCCTTACTTGCGTCGCAGAATCACCCACGGCAATCACCCACGATCCATCCGTGTTGCGCGTATTTTCCAGTGTTTAGCAGTCCCACGGCAACCATTGAAGTTGTTGGAAACACTGGAAATGTGAGTTCTGAAAAGGCTGGCGTCGGCGGTTCAACTCCGTCCCTGGCCACCATATTTTCAATCACTTAGCACAAATCCTCACGGCGTGGAGACCCGCTCAGAACGCGGGTTTTGTGACCACAGCGTGACCAAGCAGAAAAATCAAAGCCAAGGGCGCTCGGGAGAACGCTCGCCTCAAACATCGGTTCGCCGGGTTGCCTCACACATTTCCGGCTGCATACCACCGGATACGGCGAACCGAAACTTCCCCCCATTCCAAGGGATCCCAGGGGCCACTTCTGGCGGCCTGGTCCAGAAGCACGCGGCGGCCGCCAGCATCCCGGCGCACAATCGACACCCGCACGTTCTCCGTCATTCGATCGCCATGCAAACCATCCAATCGGCCGGTATCGAGAACGTCCGAGCCTACCTCGGGCACGAGTCCATCAGCTCGACCGGCGCCTACTTGAAAGTCGATGACGATGCGGCCAGTAAAGCAATTGCGGCGGCGGCGGGTACATGAAAAGGCTCGATCCCGCGAGTGCCGATCTACGGATTCTGCAGGATAGCGATCTAAGCATTCTTCCGGCGGAGGTGGCTGGTCGGGCGGTTCCTCAAGTTCTGGCGGTTCCCACAGCAACTACTCGGGCGGGGGCAGTTCGTCCGGAGGTTCGGCCACGCACAGTGCAAGCCCAGGGTCGAGGGCATACCACTCCAGCCATCAAACGTCGGGAAATAAATCCAGAACTGAACTTTTCCGTTTTTAGAATAGCTATATGCAAATCACAATACTATGGATTCACTTTACGCTATGCTAACCTGCGATACTGCCGGATGAGGGTCCAATCGACTCAGCCAAGTGCTCAGAAAGTGGGCTGGAAGCCCTGTGGCGAGGCTGCTGAGTGGTAAACCAGCATCTCAAGAAACTGCTTCTGCGTCCGCATGTCGATCGACTGCGCCACCAGCTTCCCTTCCCGGTCGTAGACAAAACTTTTCGGAATCCCTTCCACCACAAACATTTCATTTACCTTGCGCCCGGGATCGAGCAACACGGGAAACGAAACCTTGCGCTCGCGGATAAATGGCTCGACCTTCGCCACCTCTTCATCGGAAATGCCCAGCACCACGAATCCCTTCGATCCGAAGCGCCCGTAAAGTGTCTCCAGATCCGGCATCTCCTTGCGGCATGGCGGACACCAAGTCGCCCAGAAATTCACCAGCACAACCTTGCCTCGCAATTCCGAAAACGTCCAGGTCTTGCCCGAAAGATCCTTCAGCGTAAACTCCGGATGCAATGATGACTGCCTTTCCGCCTCCCAGCTGTAAACCCGCGATCGCGCACTTATAGGTCATACTGCGCGAAAGCCGCAGCACATCTTGGAGTGCCTCGCTGGCCGATAGGTATGGCCAGACACGGGTACCGCCAACAGCGGGGCCGAGAGCGGTATTATGAATGGCAATGATTCCGTGATATCCGTTGTTGCGGTCGATACATTCGACTACCTGTTCATGCTCGGTTCCGGGGTTCAATGTTTGGAGCTGCAACGCGCTTTTCCTCTCTTGAGGTGGTCACATGTATGAAAACACATTACTTTACTCCTAATTACCAGTTGGCACATCGGGACAACTGTCTGTGCTTACTGAAGCAGTTTCGAGTAGCTCGGCTTCTTTACGGAATCCCTGCACGCTTGCAAGCTTAATTCCTTCATATCCGCGGATGAGCTCAGGCAGACTTGCCGCCTTTACGGACCGCGAATGTGTGATAGGGGACAGTGAGGCGAGTTGCTTTTCGACCAGAGACCTGTATTCACCGACAAGACGTCTCTCGAGCCGTCGTATCTCTGTATAGCCAAAGGGATCAAGCCAGGTCCCACGCAGCCTCTTGAGTCGTGTCAGAATCCAAAACACCCAGTTAAACCAGCCACCGACGGAAATCTTCTTGTTCACCCCCAATACGCGAAGAACAGGGGGCGAAATGAGATAACGAAATCGCATTGCCCCAGAAAACTGAGCTGTGTCAGCACGCAGGACGGGACCCTGTAGGTGCAACCGTGCCACTTCGTACTCATCCTTGTAGGCCATAAGTTTGAACAAGTAGCGAGCAACGGCCTCGCGTAGTGCCGTAGCACCTGGGACTGCACGATCTTCAGCTTTAGCCACTCGAGCAACAAAATCCACGTAAAGGCGCGCATAAGTAGCACTCTGATACGCAATGAGTTCCGGTACGCGAATCTCAAGCAAACGTCGCAATTCGCCGGCCGCATTGATCCCGTCAATTATTGCTTGCGCTTCGTTCAAGGACAATATTGTTGCGGATGTAAGCGCTGTCTTTCGTGTTTCACGCGGCGTGAAGCAGATCGGATCAGCAACGACAAGCCTTCCGACTCTAAAAGCATTAATGTTCATTTCAATTGCGACACCATTCAGGGTAATGGCCTTTTCAATGGAGTCCGCTGCGATAGGCAGAGCACCGGCTTGGTATGCGGCTCCCAGTGTGATCATATTGGCGGCGATATGGTCGCCAAACAGGGAGTCGGCCAGATGAGCCGCATCGAATCGAACGAGTTTATCTGCGCGCGTGCGACTTCGGATTGTATCGATGAACGGTTCAATCGGGGGGAAGTTCACAGCCGTTGAACGCACCATATCGCCCGTTGGCTGCTTGCTTGTCGAGACGATGGCGATCGTGCGCTCGGGTGTCAAGCGGCTCAGGGCAGCAGAGGTGCAGGCAGTCAGGAGATCGAAAGCGAGGAAGCAATCGCAGTTTGCAATGGAGACCTTTGCGGACTCGTGTGTCGGCGCGGAGAGAATCTTGACATGCGATAAAACCGATCCCGCTTTTTGGCTCAGCCCTGTTTGATCGAGGCCTGCGACATATTTTCCATCGAATAGTGCCGCTGTCCCGATAATTTGGCTGATGGTCACGACACCCGTGCCGCCGATGCCCGCCAGGAGAATATTTGCATGAGGTGGGACATTACGCGAGGGCTCCGGAATCGTTTGCTCAACCCGAAAGGGTAACCCTCTTGTCATTGAGGGCTCACACGCTTCAAAGGTGACAAAGGACGGGCAGTCACCTAGTACACATGAGTAATCTTTGTTGCACGAGCTCTGGTGAATCTGCGTCTTACGCCCAAATTCTGTCTCAATCGGCTGAACACTCAAACAGTTCGATTTTTCTCCACAGTCACCGCACCCTTCACAAACCCGTTCGTTAATCCAGATGCGCGTCGCACGGTCCGCGATCCGTCCACGCTTTCTCATGCGTCGCAATTCGGCAGCACACGTTTGGTCATGAATTATTACGGTCACGCCGTGAATCTCGCGCAGAAGACGCTGCGCTTCATCAAGCCGTGTACGATCCCATATTGCGACGCCTGGTGCCCACCTCGCGCGCTTGGAATATTTGTTAGGCTCGTCTGATGTGACGATGATACGTTTCACCCCTTCCGCTTCGAGCATGCGCGTGAGGTCTGGCACACTTGATTGTCCCTCTACTTTTTGACCCCCTGTCATTCCGACGGCTGAATTGTAGAGAATCTTGAACGTGATGTTTGTGCCGGCTGCGACTGCCTGACGAACAGCTAGCGAACCAGAGTGATAGAAAGTTCCATCTCCGACATTCTGAAAAATGTGGGGTACGTTTGTGAATGGCGCCATGCCTACCCATTGAGCGCCTTCTCCACCCATGTGGGTAATTCCGGCAGTTCTGCGCTCCGGAAGTCTAAGCGCCATGCCGTGACAGCCAATACCGCCGGCTGCAATCGATCCTGCGGGCACATTCGTCGAAGTGTTGTGTGGACATCCTGAGCAAAAGAACGCCTGCCGTGTCTGGACTGCAAGACCTTCCTGCTCGCTTATAGATTCCAAGCTACGCAGGCCTAGTGCCATGGATTGGTCCAAGAATCGCGCACTAAGACGGAAGATCAGTATTTTGGCAATGCGGTCCGCGTCGAGAGCGCCCCATCCTGGCACGAGAATTTCGGCGAATTCGTTTCTTTTGCCGATAATGCAAGGTGGGTTAGCCGTGCCGTAGAGCAGGTCTCGAAGCATAAGCTCTAGGAAGCCCCGCTTTTCCTCGATCACGAGAATTTGTTCGAGGCCTAATGCAAATTCCCGGACAATTTCGCGATCCATTGGGTAAAGCAACCCCACTCTGAACAGACGGATTCCCCGATGGCGTATTGCTTCGTCATCTTTGAGACCAATTTGTGATAACGCTTCTCTGACGTCATAGTAGGTCTTTCCGGGGGCGACGATGCCAAGCCAAGCTTTCGGAGTAGGGAGGGTGATGGTATTAAGGCCGTTTGCTGCCCCAAAGGCACGGGCTGCTTCAATGCGTCCTTCAAACATCTGACGCTCGAGTTCTAGCGAATATGGAGAAAAAAGAGCCGCATTCTGTTTGGCAGCCCAAGGTTTCCCAGAGACGCTGAAAACTGGAGGGTTTGCACGTACGCGATCTGGAGACACCTCTGCGGTTCCAAAGCCATCCGCAAGATCTGTAGTGATCTTGAAACCGACCCACAGACCGCTGTAGCGGGACATTTCAAAACCAATGCGGCCAAAATCCAACAGCTCTTGAATGTTGCCTGGATACACCACCGGCATTAGAGCATCGAAAAGAGCTATTTCTGAATGCGACGGCAAGGTTGAGGAGCTGCACCCCGGATCATCGCCAGCCAGCGCCAGTACGCCGCCATTACGACCAACACCTGCGAAATTCGCGTGTTTGAAGATGTCGCCGCTGCGGTCAACACCGGGAGATTTCCCGTACCAAACGCCAAGAACGCCGTCGTACTTCGGATATGGATACAAATTGGCAAGCTGGCTGCCGAAAATTGCTGTAGCGCCAAGGTCCTCATTCAAACCTGGTATGAAAGTAATCTGGTGTTGTTCCAAGAGCTTTCGAGTGCTTTGCAACGCCAAGTCGTAACCCGCGAGGGGTGAGCCACGGTATCCGGAAATCAGCGTGGCAGTCTTCAGTCCGCGCCTCGCATCAGCACGATGCTGATCGATGGGCAATCGAACGAGGGCCTGAATGCCAGAGAGTAAAATGACACCTTCTTCCTGACAGTACCGCGCGTCGAGCGTGAGAACATTGCGTTCTTGCACAGGCAATCACCCGGATTTCAGATAAAGTGAGTGGCTCGCATTGGCCGCCGTACAATTCGTATCTTTTGCTTGCTTCGTGACTGCCTTCATCAGCAGATCATGGTCGATGTTGTCGAAAAAAGCCCTTGAGGAACCCGTCGAAGGTCCAACATCGCTGCCCGGCCAACCCACTGCACCCAGCCCTGACTTCCGCGGCGAATATCCGAAGGAGTCGGAGGGGAACAGTGGATCACGACCAGTGGCTCTGATCGGCTTTTCACAAGCATTTGTGTAATGTTCACTCTCGTGTCTCCCTTGGTTGTTTTGTGGCAATCGTTCAAATGCAATTCACCGACATCGCGCCAGCCAGATTCTCCCTGACTTCCTGACCTCCATTGCATGCTCCTCGATTGGGGAAGCCACCCCGTCTCACCTAGGTTGTGGCAGAACCACTCGGTAGCCCCGCCGAAGCCAAGAGTGCCGCGCCGAGGGTTTTGAAGAGGTAATGACGCATGATTGTAGGCATTCCTTTCTCGAAGTCAGAAGTCTAGTGTTCCGTGTAAAGCAAGATGATGCGTTCGATTGCTTGTTGGCACACCCGGCAGAAGAAATCAGTGCGGGTGAACATGATACAGTTGGTCTGCGGCCGGTAGTAGCCCCTCGCTTCGAGGTTCGCTCCCTTAGGGGGCTACGGGCTCGCGCGGAACCCCTCCGAACGTGTAGCAGCTCGAGCAGTCGCTGCCTGCCCGTCTGACCTGCTGATGTCTTGAACAACAGCCAGTGCCTCGCGGGCGCATCACCGGTTGCTTCCCAGTTAAAAGCTGTAACGCAAGGAGAACTGCATCAACCGTGGATCCTTCGCTGCCGTTACAACACCGAAGTCCGGAGTGCCTGTCAAGCGGCCGGGCAAGAAGAAATTCGGATGATTGGATATGTTGAAGACTTCCCAGCGAAAGTCAACGCGCTGCGTCTCCCTGAACAGAAACCCCTTTTGTATGTCGAAGTCGAAGTTTTTGACGCCTGGCCCGATCAGCACATCGCGGCCCGAGTTGCCGGGGATACTGTACGGACCCTCCGCATCGTAAAAGAGAGGCGGGCTGACGAAGCAGCTCGTGTCGATCCACTGCTGTGGAGTGCGCTTACTCGGCGGAAGGTTTCCGTTGCAGACGCGATCCGGCCGCGCCGCACCGGATAACGTCCCATCGAGCGAGCTTGCCTGTTGCGGCGTGAACGGCTGGCCGGACTGGAATGTGAGAATCCCGGCGGTCTGCCAGTTCGCCAGGATCGTTCCCTTAACTCCATCTGCGAAATGATGTGTTCCTTTGCCAATCGGAACGTCCCAGATGTAATTGGAGACCCAGCGGTTCCGCATGTCAAAGGAAGAAAGCCCCTTTTCCGCCCGCTCATTATAGGAGTCCGCTGCAAAGGTGTTTGAGCCAGCAGTCTCGGCCAGACTGGACGCATTATCGATGGCTCTCGAAAACGTATAGAAGGAACTGAAACTCAGCCCTCCTCCCACTCTTTTCGCCACTCGGATCGTTCCGCTGTGATAAGTGCCCACGCCGTCGTCGACCTCCGACAGAATCAGCCCAGCGGTGGACCAGGGACGATAGCCCCGGCGCTCGCCCGGGAGATTGGGAAGGGCTTGGTTCTCTATCTGCGAGAAGTGATTTATGTGAATCGAGGTCGAACCGGCATACAGGAGCTGTACAACGAAACCTCCGCCTAGGTTCTGCTGCACATCCATGGTGTAGTTCTGGACGTAACCGTCAATCGAGTGCGGAGTCGGAGTATCGCCGCCCGCAGCTTCATTGCCGCCTAGAAAAGCCGCCTCCATCGTCGCTGGGGGAACAGGTACACCCAGCCGCGCAAAGTCGAGTTCGGTGGCCGCAGAATAGAACGGTGGAGCCGCGCCGAGCATGCCACCCGTAGTATAAAGTTCGCGCAACGCAGTGTAGACCCCGTAGGCTGCGCGCACCACCGTCTTCCCGGTTCCAAAGACGTCGTAAGCTATTCCGAGGCGTGGCGCGAGGTTCTTCCAATCAATCGGGGTCAAATAGTTCGGGTACCCCTCTTGACCGGGCGGAACGAACTTGGTTCCGAAGTTGTTTTCATAGAATTGCATCAAAGGACTGTTTACATCGGCCGGCAACTGCCCGTGATTCGTCATAACCAGGAAATCCCCAGTAGCGGGGTTAAACATCTGTGCCCGACCGTCAAGAGCCCTAGGAGGCTGCAGGATGTCATAGCGCAAACCGTAGCTGACGGTGAGCCTCCTGGTTACACGGTATGAATCGGAGAAATACAGTCCGAAGCCGATGGAGGATTCGTCGGCGTGGTCAATGCCTAGGCCGGTGAAACCCACAAAGGGCCGGTCAAGCAAGAAGTCAGACCAGGCCGAACCGGTTGCGGAGGCTATCCCATCATCATACTCGAACATACCCTGAGAAAAAATATTCGTGCCATATCGGAGGTGAAGCAGCTGGTAGTCGCCGCCGAACTGAAAAGTGTGTTTTCCTCGTGTCCACGTTAGGCCTTCCCCCGCAAAAAGGAGCGTTTCCAGGCGCGAAATTGGGAGGATGTCTGGGTCGCCCATGCTGGCGAAGCCGGGGATGCTGATGTTCGGAACACCGAGGTTCAATGTCGGTCCTAGGCGCTGAACCCCAAGGCTGTTCAGAAAGCCTAGATTCGAATTCTGTTGATTCCTCGTACTATCGAGGTGATTGACGCCAACGCGAAGATCGCTGATGAACGTCGGGGTGAAGATAGTCGTTAGACCAACGCCGCCATTCTGACTGGAATCGTCGTCGTTGCTCCCGAAGCCCGGCGGGGCCTGTGGGTTGAAGGCAATCGTATTGCTGGTGAAGGGAACGTAATCGTCATTCCGAAAACTGATGAAGCGGCCAAACAGGCGATTCTTGGAATTGATCTGATGATCGATTCGGAGGGTTCCCTGATCAGCGTCAACCTTTCGCGGGGCTTCGTTCACATTATTGTTTTGGCCCGGCGCAGCATTAAGAATATTCGGCAACGGAGTAAGAGCGAGGATCGCCTTCGTGATCGGACTGATCCGCCCGGGCGGAATCTTATTTCCGGGGAATGGCATTCCTGTTGAATCATCAATGATTGTGGGGAAGGGTTGTCCCGTTCCAGGATCGATACCACTCAGATCGCCATTCCGGATGGCCTCTGTGGGTAGCAATGTCAGGTTGGAGAGACCTTGGCGTATCCGGATGCCTTCATAGTTTACGAAAAAGAATGTCCGATCGTGCCAAATCGGGCCGCCTAACGCCCCTCCGAACTGATTCTGCCGGTATGGTTGCTTCTGCTCTTCGAAGAAGCTTCTTGCATCGAAGATGTCATTGCGAAAGAATTCGTAGAGCGTTCCGCGCCATTTATTGCCTCCGGACTTCGTCGTCAAGTTTACTGACGCCCCTGGGGGACCGCCCACGTCCACTGTATACGTTTCATGAACAACCTGAAACTCTTGCACTGCGTCCACCGAGGGCTGCACGGTGACAGTGCGGAGAGAAGGATCAACGATCGGAAACCCGTCCAGTATGAAGTTGTTCCAGGAATCTCGCCCGCCGATTGAAAAGCCCACAGATCCCGCGGCGGTTCCATACGTCGCGGATAGTCCGCCCTCTGCAGCAGGAGCGCTGCCGGCCGTCAACAAACCGAGCTGCATGAAGTTTCGGCCATTCAGCGGGATATCCACCATCCGGCGGCTGTCCACCACGTCGCCGATTGTACTTGAAGTGGAATCAACCAGAGGTGCCGATCCCTGGACGTTGACTTCCTGTTGCAACTGTCCTACCGAGAGGCTAAAATTCAGTTCTGTTATAGATCCAACTAAGACTTGGACTTGCGTAGTCGTTTTCTTTTGGAAGCCGGAGGCCTCCACTGACACGTCATAAACTCCCACTAGGAGCGCGTCGAAACGGTAGTAGCCCTGGTTATTCGTGGTGACGGACCGAACCAAGTTTGTCGTCACTTGCCGGGCCGTTACATTCGCTCCGAGCAGGATACTCCCCTGGGGATCGGTGGCAGTTCCTTCGATGGTTCCCGTGCTCGTCTGAGCGAATGCGGCAGCACTTCCGAAGAGTAAAACCAAACACGCTACCACGAACACTCTTGCGATGGACGATTGCAACGGTTCCATGAGTGACCTCCCGTGTAAGCTTTCAGACCTCGCCGACAACGGCGACATTTTAAACTGCCCTAACTGGGCAACAGATGACAACAGTTTCAGTATGAGTTTTAGGCTAGTTTGAGTCGAGTGTCCAAACAGCTTGAAGCTCGATACTTGAAAAGTTTTTCGAGTGAGCATCTGCCGACTCCACTGAGGCGCTCCCTTGGGCGGATCTCAATTTGTACCGGAGGCGGTCCAAAATACTCATGCTTGGACTCCACTGACATAGAAATCGAAATGCGGACGAATGAGGAACGCCCGGCGCTTGTTTGGGCTCCCAGTCGAGCGTTGGCAACGTAACTTCCCACGATTGCAATTTCACCGAAGCGGCCCGCCGTATCCAGCCGAGAATCCTTGCCGGACCGACCTCTTCAGTCGAATTCTTCGACGGCGTCAGTCTTTACACAAACTATCAATAAACTAGCTTTGCCCGGGTTGACCCGCAAATCTTGCATGGTTAGACTGTATGCGCGTCTAAGGGAACCCTTCGATGACTATCATGCGCGCCTTGCCGCCAATGACAACGGAGAACACCGCGCTCGTTATTGTGGACATGCAACACGATTTCCTCGACGATGGCGCTCCCTGCCAAATCCGGCAGGGACGACAAATTCTCCCGGCACTTGCGAGCCTTTTGCAGGAATGCCGCGCCCTCAAACTCCGCATCATTCACGTTCACACGGTCTGGCGAAAAGATGGTGCGGACATACCACCCTTTACGACCTCGGAGGAGTTCAAAGTGCGGGGATTGCGTGAAGGCGAGCCTGGAACTTCCATCATTCCAGAGCTGAGCCCCAAGGGGAACGAATACGTTGTCGTCAAGAAGAGGTACAGTGGGTTTTACCAAACAGATTTGGAACTTCTGCTTCGCAATTTGGGTGTTACGTTCGTGATCGTTTCCGGAGTGGCCACCGCTTTCTGCGTTCGCGCTACGGTCCAAGACGCCTGCTACCGGGACTTCGTTGCGGTCGTTCCACGGGACTGCACAATCTCGGACACCGAGCAGGAACACGAGCAATCCCTCAAGGACATCCAGAAGGGTTTTGGACAAGTCAAAAGCGCCTCAGAGATCGTCGCTGAGTTAAAGCGTTAGTGCGCCGTGATTACTCACTGATTCAACTACGCGCCGTTTTGACGGAATATTAGATAAGAATTACGACCTGAGCACGCAATGCCGAGCACCGTGCCAAGAAGCGCAGTGGCGGAGGACCAATTCAGGTATGAGTAGAATTGCAATCTTGGGAGCTGGAAATGGAGGCTGCGCTGCCGCTGCCGATTTGGTGCGACGTGGTTTTGAGATCAGTTTGTTCACACGGTCCGCTGAGACTCTGAAGCCGATCCGTGATCGTGGAGGTGTTGAATACTCTGGAGCGATTGGAGAGGGATTTGCTCCAATCAAGACAATTACGAACAACATTCAAGAAGCATTGGAGGGAGCCGAGTTCATTGTCATCAGCACACCGACAAACGCGCATGGCTGGTACGCTCGGTTGCTCTCCCCTCTTCTACGAAGCCAACATTTCATTTTGCTAAACCCGGGGCACACCGGCGGTGGCCTCCATTTTGTCAATAGTTTGCGCCTAGCAGGTTTCAACGACGAAGTGCGGACGTGCGAGACGATTACGCTCACTCACGGCTCCAGGATGTCCGGACCGGATAAGGTCAGCATCATGATAGTTATGACCAACCTAAAACTATCGGCTTTTCCGGGCCGGTATCTCCAAGAGTTGCTGCCGAAGGTGAAAGAAGCGTTTCCGAATGTCGTTCCCGCAACAAACGTGCTCGATACTGGCTTGCTCAACCTAAACGCGATGGAGCACCCGCCTGGCACACTGCTGAATGCTGGCTGGATCGAGTTCTCAAAAGGGGACTTCCGATTCTACTCGCAGGGAATCAGTCCATCAGTAGCTCGAATTATTCAAGACCTAGATAATGAGCGCCTCGCCGTCGTCCGCGCACTTAATCGCCTCGCGGGGTTACAAATGAAGGAACAGACCTTCATCGAGTATTTCCACCAAGCGGGATTTACGTCTGAGCGTGCCGTGAAAGCCAATGACATGTTCCTGGCCCTGCAAGACAGTGAACCGAATCAGTTCGTCAAAGCTCCGAGCACATTGGACCACCGTTATGTCAATGAAGACGTCGGGTTCGGTCTGGTTCCGATCTACAGCTTCGGACAAATGGCCAACGTACGGATGCCTGTGACGCACCTGATGATAGACCTGGCGTGCCGTTTGCGCGCCGTGGACTACTGGAAAGAGGGGCTGGATCTTGAAAAGATGGGACTTGCTGCGGTCCCGGTCCAATCGCTGCGCCAGTTCCTCGATTTAGGCCACCTCTAGTGTCGGTGGTGCTGGAGAAGTGCGAGCATCTCGATGAGAAGAAACCAGCGTTGAACTGGTCGGCTTTCTTTGCTGTCGTGCAGGAATTCTAATGCAACGTCACGGCTTTGACTTCGCTTTTATCCCAGCTGGATTGGTTTCCGAAACGGTCGAGTTCGTTCAATTGGGTGAGAGGCTAGGATACCGTTGCGCATGGATCCCGGATCAAACGTTTCATCGTGATCCCTTCGTGCTGCTCGCCATGTGCGCGCACGCCACCAACACGATTGGCCTCGGGCTGGGAATCACGAGCCCGTTCACTCGTCTGCCTGTTCAAATCGCGCGAGCGGCCGGGGTAGTAGACGAAATCGCAGGGGGCCGATTTCGTCTGGGGTTGGGTACCGCGAACGTGAACACGGTTTTGACACCTCTCGGAATTGAATTGAAGAATCCGGTCAAGCGACTGAGGAACGCTGCGACGATTATTCGACGCCTAATCGCCGGTGAAACGGTCGAGTTCCAGGATGGAGTGGATTTGGTACGTGGAGTGAAGCTGGATTTCGCTCTCTCGCGGCCATCCATTCCAATATACATTGGCACTCGCGGTCCAAAGACGCTGGAGTTGGCTGGCGAAATCGCAGACGGAGTCTTGGTTGAGTCCCTCTTCAATGCTGGCGGTATGCCTCACGTGCTCGATCAGCTACAGTCCGGCGCGAACCGCGGCCGCCGCTTTCTAGGAGACATTGACATCGTCGCTTGGCAGCTCATCCAAGTCACAGATGATGCGATCAGTGCAATCCAGAACCAGAAGGCGTGGGTAACACGGTCTATTCAGGTAGGACCGCCCGAGGCCATGCGTCGGATCGGTATCGAAGAAAGCGTAATCTCGGGAGTTTTGGAGGCCATTCAGCGAGGCGATACACCGGGAGCTGTCGCTCGCGTAACGGACGATACGGTACGATGTCTTATGATGATCGGCGACCCAGAGACAATCGCGGAACGGGTTGCTCGCGTGTTCGAGATGGGAGCGAACACGGTTACTTTGCTGCTGCTCGGCCCGATGGATGCCCTGCGGAACACACTCATTCGGTTCGCGAATGAAGTGATGCCTGCATTTGACTAATTACATTTCGCGAATGTCGTTCAGTGACCCGATCTGGAGTCTATAATGGACCGGGAATCTGTGCGGCGCCGGACCGATATAGCCGGGAATTGCTACGCTTCAGGGCGCCGTTTTCAGCCGTTGCCGGAAATCATGAAACGCCGGATTGGAACGCAGATGATCGAATCTGGGTTCTACGTAGACATAAACGAGCCAACCCGATCTTTCCTCAAGGGCCTTCTGGAGTGCCTCGATAGCCTGCCTTTCTTCGCCCAAGCCCACTAGAATCAGGGCCTGTGCGAAGGAGGAACAAGCCTGCGTTCGTTTGGATAGATCCAGGACGCCGTCAAGGCTCCTCTGCGCGTCGGCTTTTCGTCCGGACAATCCGTAGACATGCCCGAGAGCAGCTTCGACCATCAGGTTCTTTTTCGAATGCATGGAGGCCTTCTGAAATTCAGTGATGGCCTCGGCAAAGTTCCCCTGCTGCTCGTAGGCCAGTCCCAAAGCGGTGTGCGCCATCATGTAACCTGGCTCGATCTCGAGTGCCTTGCGAGCGTGTTCAATCGCATCGTTATAGTGACGGGCTAAATAGCAACAGAACGCCACACTCGTATTAATGCTCAACGACAAAGGATCGAGCGAGCGAGCCCGCTTGATCTCCGAGAGTGCCGTGGGCAGATTCTTCATCGACGCGAGAAATAGCGAATACCAGTGTCGCGCCGTCGCGTAATTGGCATTCAGCGCTAGGGCGCGTTGGAAATGACGGTCCGCGTCCAACCAGTCCCAATCATAGACCCAGCGCACGACGCCCAATGACGTGTGGGCTTCGGCCAGACCTTCGTCCAGTTGGATAGCCTTTGCGGCCGCAATCTTCGCCTTGGAAAAGAATTCCTGCGGTGCCCGGGCAGGATCCTCATAAAAACCGAGCGTCGAGTAGGCGTCCGCCAAGCCCGCGTAGGCCACGGCGCAATCGGCATCGATTTGAATGGCTTGTTCGAAGTACTCGATGCTCTTGCGCATCCCTCGATCTGTGCGCTTGTTCCAATGGTACCGTCCCTTCAGGTACGTCTCATACGCCTCCGGATTTACGACCCTGTGGTTTGACAGTCGTTTCTGTTCTTCGGGCGTGAGCTGGACCTGGATCCGGGAGGCGATAGCCCGGGCCACAGCACTCTGCAATCCCAAGATATCCCGAAACTCGCGCTCGTAGCTGTCGGCCCAGAGAAGCCTGTTGGTCGCCGCATCGATCAGCTGTGCCGTGATTCTCACGTGTCGTCCGGATCGCAGAACGACACCCTCGACGAGCGCATTCACTTTCAAATCCCTCGCAATTTGGGAGACCGATCGCTTGAGATTTTTGTATCTCATGACAGAAGTACGGGAAATCACCCGAATGGTACTAATTTGCGCCAACTGCGTTATAAGAGCCTCGGTCATTCCGTCGGAGAAGTAATCTTGTTCAGGATCGGTGCTTATATTTCCGAACGGAAGCACAGCCAGGATGCTCTCGCGGGATACTTCAGTCTCGTTCTTCTCGACCGCTCGCGGCTCAGTCAGCCCATGTCTATCGACTGGGGCGATGAAGCGGTACCCGCGGCGAGGCAGCGTTTCGATGAAATGCGGAGTCTTTGCGTTGTCACGTAGGGCCGACCGCGCCTGTCTGATACAGAAACTCGTCCCCTTTTCGACGTCGACGAACGTATCGTTACCCCACAGGTGGCAGCGAATCTCTTCTTTTGAGACAAGTTGGCCCGCTCGGCTCACGAGTAGCGCCAACACTTTGAATGGCTGCGGCTGCACTCGGATCGGCATGCCACCTTTTCGGAGTTCGCCATTGATTGAGTCAAGCTCGTAAAGCCCGAAGTGGACAGATGAAATCGCGGATACGTCGTGTCCCATGGAACCAACCTCATTTGGGAGGCTGCACCATCCGTCTCACGTCAAATCGGATGAGGGCTGCTGCGCCTCGCCAACCCAACTAGGTCATGAGTTTTCAGCCCTTTACCTGCGCACCACAAACTAGCCAAAAACTCACGGGCCCTCTGTTGTCTAACTGATGGGGACGAAGTATACCATAACGTCGACGGGCGAAGTACCGCCAAAGGGAGGCGAAAAAGCCGGGTTCAATTTCTGCAGGCCGGCGGACTCTGGTTTTTGGGGACTATAGAGGCCGAAAGTGCCAAATCGTGAGGAGCTCTAAGACATGAATAGCGCAATCCTTGAAAAGCAGAGGAAATCTTTGTCGGCCGACAAGCTCGACGCTCTCGTGGCCGTCGCGCCCGAGAGCGTTATGTACACATGTGGGTTCGTGATTCCCTCATTGCGAATTCAGGGCTTGCACCGGCGGCTCGCGATGACCGTAGTGACTCCTGATAAACACGCATTGATCGTTGTCGACATGGAAACGTCTACAGCAAAGAGGGGATCGAAATGGTTTTCCGACATTCGTACTTATCGCGAGTTTGAAGAAGAGGCGTCCGGACTGTTTATCGCTGCCGCAAACGAATTCGGCCTGGCGAATGGCCGGATCGGTATTGAGCTCGACTACCTGCCCGCCATGGACTTCGCGGTCATTCAGAACGGTCTGCCGAAGGCAAATTTTGTCAATGCAGACCAAATTTTCTTAGAGCTGCGGAGCGTCAAGACGCAGGAAGAAATCGATCGGCTACGCAGAGCCGGACGCGCGGCCGATCAAGCTCATTATCAAGTGCAGAAGCGTGCCCGCGCAGGAATGACCGAGATGGAGGTGGCTAGCATCATCACCGATACCCTGTACAAGGGAGGGATCGAAGACATCACGGTGCTGGTCGTTGCCTCCGGCGATCGCAGTGCATTGCCCAACGTCGGTCCCACAGAGCGCGTTCTGAAACCGGGGGACCTCATGCGCATCGATTTGCTCGGAAACATTGGAGCGTATTGCTCGGATGTCGCGAGAACCTATGTAGTCGGCGACCCAACTGCGGCGCAGGCGGCGATGTGGAAAAAGCTGGTCGACACCCTGAATGCACTGAAGGCAAAGATTCGGGCTGGTGTGACGACGAAAGAGATTTATCAGACGTTCGCCGAGAAATATACATCCCTTGGACTTAAGCCGACAACTTTCGTAGGACATGGCTTGGGCTTGAGCGTCCACGAACACCCCTGGATCGCAAAATACGACCGGTTCGAGCGGCCGCTTGAGGAAGATATGGTCCTCTGCATCGAGCCTTACTACGTCGGTGAGACAGAAGGCTACCAACTCGAAGATGAAATCCTCGTCAAGAAAGACGGGTTCGAACTAATCACAGACCAGGTTGACACGAGCCGATTGCTTCAGATCAGCGCATGAGGCTCTGGAGAACTCTGAGCCAGAAAGTCCAATCATGAAAATTACGCAGATCGAAGTTCTACGAGTTGCTCTGCCCTTGCGTCGGCCTCATCGGATGGCAACTGGACGCGCGGACGTCGCATTGGGAAAGTACGTGCTCGTGAAGGTGAAGACTGACGAAGGCATCGTCGGACTAGGTGAGGCACCAGCGCTCAAAGAATGGGGCGGCGATTACGGTATGTACTTCGGCGAATCAGCCGAGACCGTGATGCACATGATCCGCGACAATTTTGCACCCGTCCTTGAGGGCGCGGACCCGTTCCGCATCGAATACATCCACACGCTGCTGGATCAGTGCGCCAAAGGACATTTCTACGCCAAGGCGGCAATCGACTTCGCTCTCTACGATATAGTCGGGAAAGCGCTAGATACTCCCGTCTATAACCTTCTTGGCGGCCTTTACCGGGAGAAGATTCCGATGGCTCACAGCCTAGGGATCATGCCCGTGAAGGACGCTGTGGACGAAGCCCTTCAGGCTGTGGACGATGGGATCAAGACGATTAAGCTGAAAATCGGTAAGGACCCGGAACGCGACGTAGCGCTCGTTCGTGAGATGCGCGCCGCTGTCGGACCAAAAATCGCGATCACGGTGGACGGCAACGAAGGCTACGTACATGCGAGCGACGCGATTCGCCACCTGAAGAAGATCGAGCAGTACGACGTTCTCTTCTGCGAGCAGCCCGTCGCGGGCCTCGAAGCTATGGCTCGCGTGGCGAGAGGAGTGAGCATTCCTCTGATGGCGGATGAGTCTGCTTGGACACCGCAGGACATTCTGCGAATTCTGGAGAAACGTGCGGCCGAGGTAATTTCTCTGTACCCAACGAAACCCGGAGGTCTCTTTCGAGCCAAACAGGTCGCCGCTGTCATCGAAGCGGGCGGGCTGACCTGCAACGTAAATGGTTCGGCGGAATTGGGAGTTGCCAACGCCGTGAATCTCCATCTGTCAGCTTCCACCAAAATTGTCTCTCAGGCTTGCGTATACCCCGTCACGTCTTTGAGTGGTCGCGAACAGACTAAAGTCGCTGGTCGCTTCTATCTGGACGACATCATCACCGAACCATTCAAGTACGAAGATGGATACCTCTACGTCCCACACGGTCCAGGCCTAGGCGTCGAGCTAGATGAAGAGAAGGTCTCCCGGTACCGCATTGCATGATGTACGCAGAAAACCAAGCAGGCGGCTGCTGTTTCGCCGGCGCAGCACACGGGACTGGGGGCGGATCAATTGCGGCGGGAGTCGCTTCGCGACAACGCAGAAGGTGGGTCTGGGCGGGGTCAGATTGGTGCTTTCAATAACTGAAGTACTTGCGGGACCCGGCGTAAGCATTGTGCGCGCACAGAGCTCCGCCGTCGCTGGGATACGCCTGACGCCCTGAAACGGAGGCCCCAATGTTCGCGCCGCACAGCTTCACGACGGCTTTTCTGATGATGTTGGTGAGTACCGTCTGCTACGGCTCCTGGGGGAACACATACAAACTCACGAAGGGATTCCGGTTCGAACTGTTCTACTGGGACTACCTTGTCGGCATTTTCGCTGGTGCGCTCGCTCTAGCTCTGACAATTGGCAGCAGCCCTTTTAACGCCTCCAGCTTTCTGCCTAACGTCCGCTCCGCAGGGCTCAGCAACATCGTTTGTGCGATGACTGGAGGCGTCATCTTCAGTCTGGCGATCCTGTTACTTCTCGCGGGTATTCATTTGGCAGGTCTGTCAGTGTCTTTTCCCGTTTCGACGGGAATTGCGGTGGCACTCGGCGTGATTCTGGGTTACGTGTTTGAGCCGAAAGGCAATCCTGCATTGCTCGCGCTCGGAGTTGTGTCGACGCTGATAGCAGTCGTCTTGGCTGGCAAGGCCTATGCTGGCCTGGGTCATGTGCAAACTAATGTCTCCCGGAAGGGCCTGTTTGTATGCGCCGCCTCAGGGATTGTCATGGGATTGTTTCCGCCGTTCGTGGCACGGGCTTTGACGTCGGGAAAAGTCCTCGGACCCTACGGTATCTCGGTGTTTTTCTCGCTGGGCGCGCTTGTCGGCAGCTTTGTCACGAACGTCTATTTCATGAAGCAACCCATAGTCGGTGAGCCCGTCGGCTTCGCCGATTTCGTGACGGCGCCTCGCAAGTATCACCTCTTAGGATTTCTAGGCGGTTTGATCGTGGGTCTCGGCATGGTGTTCAATTTCGTCGCCGCAGGCTTTGCGGGAGTTGCCATTTCCTATGCCGTCGGACAGGCGGCACCGATGGTCGCCGCGATGTGGGGAATCTTTCTGTGGAAGGAGTTCTCCGGCAGCGGTACGAAGACAAAGACGTATCTCGCTTTAACGTTCCTCTTCTACTTTCTCGCCCTCGCCTTGATTGCACACGCTCGTTCAGCCGCGAGTGTGTGACCGAGGCGTGGGCGCAACAACGACGATGAAATCCATAGTTTCGGGCCAGGGCTCGTTAGATGTATTCGTGGGAGCATTCTACGCAGCGTCCGGTGAACGCTGCTCCCCAGTATTTTTCCGCCTCTGGAGGTCGCATCCATGATCCCACCCACTCGAGTCACAGTCTTGGGTGGAGGCAGCGGAGCCTTTGCGGTGGCCGCCGACCTGCAGCTCAAGGGCTGTCAAGTCAGGCTGCTTGAAGCTCCGGAGTTGGAAGCAAATATCGCACCAGCCCAGAAGAAGGGTGGCATTGAACTCGTCAATACGAATGTATCGGGCGTTGCTTCCGGTTTTGCGCATCTGGAGATGGTGACGACAAGCCCGAAGGAGGCGTTGCGTGGGGCCGACGTCGTTCTGTACGTGGTTCCCGCCTTCGCGGAGAAACACTTCACCGAGTTATGCGCACACCACTTCGCGCGCGGACAATTGGTCGTGCTATTCTGTGGTAATTTTGGCGGCGCTCTGGAATTGGCTCATCTCATGCGCTTGCGAGGTGGGTTATCTCTTCCCTTGATCGCGGAGACAGAGGGTCTGATCTATGGAGCTTCCAAGCTCGACTCAACCACGGTGAAAGTGGTTGGTCTCAAAGACGGAGTCGCCTGCGCGGCGTTGCCCGCCCGCGAGACGGGAAAAGTGCTCTCCAGACTTCGTACTCTGTTTCCAGCGCTACTACCGGCGACCAACGTCCTTGAGACGAGCTTTCGCAACTTGAATCCCGTGATTCATCCGCCAGTGTCTGTTCTCAACGCTGGCCGGACGGCTGAAGATCGACCCCAATGGCGTTATTACTGGGAAGGCGTTACGGAACCTGTTGGCCGTGTGACGGAGCGTGTAGATCGGGAGAGGCTGGGTACCGCCATGGCTTTTGGGCTCCGCCTGCCACCTGCTCGGGAAGTCCTGCGCTCTTGGTACGTCCGCGAGGCCTTACGTGGCACTACTCTCGCCGAGTTGTTAAGTTCGAACCCCGTCTATGAAGGAGTCTTGGCTCCCCGCACGTTGACTCACAGATTTCTGCTTGAAGACGTTCCCTTCGGTCTGGTTCCGGTGGAGGCCCTTGCTCTGAGCGTGAACGTCGCGACGCCGATAATTACTGCTCTAATTGATCTTTCGTCTGAACTCCTGAATCGGGATTTTCGTGCGGAAGGGAGAGATCTCATTCGACTCGGTCTTATCGGGTTAGAAGCGAAGGAGGTGAAGCAACTACTAGATGGTGGAGGGTGTCCCAGCGGTAGTTGAAGGTTAGCAGCGATGGCTGATTCATCTTATGCTACTTTCTCCTTCAAAGGTTGAGGGCTCGACCTGTCTGAGAATCGCAGCAGTTTTACTTCCCTGATTTCCGGCCGGTTGGAGGCGGCGGCAGCCTCCTCGTTGCGCATCAGGGCCAAACGCTCAAGGTGCGTAGCGCTGTGAAACACAGTCACCCACTGGTACCCGACAACGCTGGAGTTCTCGTGCAGGCAGGCCCGAACAAAGGGATCGGAATCATGCCGCAGCCTTTTGGTTAAGTCCCTCTCGCTCGCCTTCGGCCAGCCGTCCGTCTCATACGGCCAGCCGTCCGTGTCCGGCGATTCCGTTGGCGGCTTAAAGTTCAAATATTGCGCGTTCTGAGCGACCCATTGGCGAACCTCAAGATTTGAATCTTCAACAGCCATAACTGCTATATCAAAGGGCATATCCGGAGTGCTGCGTCGGGAATCATTCCGCCGATGCCAGAATTGCTTCAAAAGGGCGATGCGGCGCTTGCCGTCTGAAATCTTGTATTTGCGACAGAGTTCTTCAAGAGTGTAGGCGTCAATAACGCCGTATCGTGAAAGGCGCTTCATCTCCTCACTCCAAGGCATTAGAGCAGGATACGGTTTAGCCCGACGATCATCCTACTCAATGAAGCTGGCGGTACCAGTTGGAGTGGACCCCAATTTTGAGACAACCAGTTAAGCCCTAAAATGCAGCGAAAGGGGAAACTGGATGAGATTTCGAAGGAAGTTCACCAGGGAGTTCAAGCTGGATG